>Ga0209780_1003238_pt1 | contig 12031 bp, 7 predicted proteins | sample WorMetexBAHAMAS2_FD_187384 | JGI IMG/M metagenome (GOLD analysis project Ga0209780, IMG submission 187384) | Marine gutless worms symbiont microbial communities from Max Planck institute for Marine Microbiology, Germany - Inanidrilus exumae... | ecosystem: Host-associated > Annelida > Digestive... | reverse complement strand
CGCGTAAGCGGTCGCGCGGCCGGCACTACACGGCGAGCCAGTGCGGTTACGTCCAGTTTCTTCTGAGCTACTCGGTTTTTGATTTTATTTTTTCCTTATTCTTCGTTTCTGGGCCGTGCGCAAGATTAAGCTGGCCATCTCGTCAGCTTTTGAGCGCACGTTAATCTACCGTATCGTATCGTATCCCGTTAGGGCGGCACCTTGTTATATGTGTATGTCATTTATGGCGAATAAATTTGATATGATTTTTGTGGAGATGCACAGACGTAGGTCTACCAGCAGCTTCAGAGGACAGCCGCGGACCGGCGGCACCGTTGTCTCTGACGTCACCGGGTGACGTCATGATGGTCGTACATGGTGACGCAGACGACGGATACAAAGTCGGCGTCGTGTTCAGCAAAGCCGTCGTCAGCGGATGATGATTTCTCGAATCTAAAATACCTCATGAATATTCACAACAGCTTCAGCAACGGCAAATATGCAAACGTGCATATGCACACACTAATGAGCAGTTTCTTTAGCTTGATTTCTTCATGTGCATTGAACGTGATTATGCTTGACGAAGCAAATTCGTTGAGTGGTTTGTCAAACGTGGTGAATGATGGCCGATTATATCGCAGGCCGAGACGGTGAGTTTGTGTAACGTCTAAGTAGCGATATTTCACAGTTATCTACAAAGCCCGAGAATTATAAACTCTAAGTACGTACGTAAAGTTTTAATTATATAGCTATAAGTACGTACTTAAAACTCTACGTACGTACTTAGAGTTTATAATTCTCGTTTTCGGTGTCGTCTACCGGGCTCCGTAGTTATCAGACCCTTATGTAACTGAATAATTGGTGTGGTATGACTTTCGACCAATATCTCGCCGTGCCTCGGAAATGACACAAAATAAGGAAATGTTTAGTATGAAACCTAATATAAATTTATATATGATATACTGAATGGTAACCTTGCCATGACCTTGGATAACTTCCAAGCACCCATACATAACCTCCCATTTTGGTAAGTATTAGTAGCTTTTCCTGTATCTTTACATCTTGGGAACGGACGACGCTAAGCAATTTGAATTTAGTACACGTATTAGCGATGACAACTACTCGCCTATCAATGATAGCCACCCGCAAAAGCGATGTGGTAAAGGTCATGTGACCACTTTTTATAAACGGCTCATGATATCTTGAAAATAGTACAAGACAGATACAGAGTTACAGTGTAATAACTAATAGAAAGTCATATCTGGCCTATATCCCACACAATGATGCTATTACCGATTATCTAGGGTGATAATAGTTTACATTAGCTTTCAAATTTTTCTAATTCCCATACTTCGGAAAATGTACAGTAGCTAATGTATAATAATACAAGTGCTACTGTACATTTTCCTAGGTATGGGAATTATAAAAATTTGAAATAGTTTTAAATAAATAATTTTAAACAGTTTTACAGACGAAACGGAAGTAGTAAGTGCCTATAATAATTTTACATGTCGTAAGCAAAGTGAATGACATTTCAAGGTCACAGCCACTCAAGTCCATTAATTGCGATTAAAGTTCGAATAATCAATTGAAATTTTAATCGTTACTAAACAAGACCTCAGCTGTCGCAGACAAAAAGCGTCACGTCTCTGTAAGATTATTATTTTGTTCTATGCAGCACTGTTATGGTACAATTCGTTTCATAATCTATATCACGGACATCATCAGGCTATTATTCAACTGTTGAGTCAACAGTCAAATCTTCTGTGACAACAAACAAACAGTCTACATATGAGTCAATCAATACGTTGTTGGAAAACAAAAAGCTCAGTTATTGCCCAACGACCATGCAATGCGCAACGTCAACCCTAACCTTAACCCAAACCATAATTCTAACTGGTCACAAAACTATGCAGTTACAGTGGTCTATTTTACTGATCTCGTAACGAGTCTTGATATAGAAAAATCAAAGTGGTTGCAGATAACTATAACGCCCTAATTGCTGGACATTGTTGACGCGCGCGAAATAGCTTTTAAGGTTCGTTCATACCGAATGCGTTGCGTTGCGCTGCGGTGTCTTGCGGTAGCCTATTGTTGCGGCGAAAACGATGTGTAGTGGGTGTGAGTTCTTATTTTTCACCGTGGTCCGATCAATCCCGATCCACCGATTGTAACAGAATTTGCGATGACAGTGTCGTCAACCGTTAAAAACTGTGACGCTAAAAGGAGCTCAGACAAAGTCGCACTAAACCCTTTGCGGTTGGTGTTATTTACAGTTTCCAATATTCTAATTTCTTCCACGTTGCCGGAACTGGTATTCCCAATTTAAATTTCACTTTTAGCTGAAAAATCGTTTCATCCTATAACCTTGAACTTTGACTTATGATCTTGACGTACAAACTTGACCCAGATAGAGTCAAGATGGACCACAATGTCAAATATCTAGGTCAGAGGCCATTTCGTTGACCTAGTTCTCGTGCGGTCACGCAGACACATTGACACAGCGGACAATCTTCACTGCCCGTGTAGCTTAGTTTAGTACGAACTGCTATTGATTTATTACAACAGACGGCATCACAAATTAAAAACAGAGTCGCAAGTTAGCAACAAACGACACAGGAATAGTAAAATGCAAAAAGATAAAACTAAGAAAAATCCACGAAACTCATCCAAATAGCCGACTCAGTGCAATTGATACTTGCATGTATATCTACTAAGTTTCTTATGGACCGCGTTAGCGCATAAGGTAATGCGATCTGTTGTGTCCGTCTGTCCGTCTGTCCGTTTTCACTCAATCTTTGGAACCGACTGACCTTTGAACTTGAGTTTTTGTTTGTGCGTGGGTTATGACTGGCACACACAGAGCCGCACGTTGGCAACAGAATACAAGCAGAGCTGTGGTGGGTTTTACTTTGTGCCTGGAATTGAAAGTCTAGGTCATAAGATCAAGTCAAAGGTCAATGTCCAGTGAGTAACGCGGTCGGTCTGACTTCGATCATGGATCGATGAAAGTTTTTTTCTATATTTCTATTATTGTGGATAGGTGACAGTTTTTTTCTAGTATTGTAAATTGCTGCAAGTGTTCTGATATCAGAACTGTACTTAGAACTGGGCTAGCGCTGATGGATTGAGCTGTAGTTGATCTTACCGACACGCTGGTTGAGCTTAGTTTGAACGGGCGAGAACTGTCGCTGCATGGCGGCCGTCAGTCGCAACTGGCCTCCCTGTAGACCAGCACCCGGGCAGTTCCTCAGCGCGGCCTGCAGCGCACCTGTCTTGGGTCTGACCGCCTCCACCGGCTGTACTCGGCGTCGCTTCTTGGGCAGCTTGGCGCGCGCCTGCGTGTGCGAGTAGAAGAGCGCGAAGTTGGAGACGATGACCGGGACCGGAAGTGCTATCGTGAGTACGCCGGTGAGCGCGCAGAGTGAGCCAACGAACATGCCGAGGTAGGTCTTGGGCACCATGTCGCCGTAGCCGACCGTCGTCATCGTCACGATCGCCCACCACAGGCCGACCGGGATCGACGTGAAATCGTTCTTGGGGTTCTTCTGAGTCCGCTCGGCGTAGAAGACGAGCGACGCGAAGACGACGATGCCGAGAATGAGGAAGAAGACGAGCAGACTCAGTTCGTGTGCGCTCGCCTTGAACGTGTGTACGAGGATCTTGAGTCCGGGCGAGTGGCGTGTCAGCTTGAACAGCCGCATGATGCGGATAATGCTGAAAAACTCGAGGATCTCGTTTTCTTTCTGCATCCGGGTCATCATGAAATCGATGTAGAACGACAGCGTCGCCACAAAGTCGATAATGTTCACCTACAACACGGCAAGTCCCACAGTATCTTGGCTATACTAACCCAAACAAAACTAACACTAATTCTAATGTTATATATTTAACGACTACGCTCATCACTAATCTAACAATAGAAACCGGAAGTACTAAGACCAAACTATTCTCTTATAACTACTCACTACAATAAACGGATTCATTTCATCGATCATTTTGCAGTACACATCACATTCTGTTATCACTATATTTCACTTTATTTCACTATATTGGTCTCTGTGAGTGCTGATCTCCGCCTTCGACCCACGTCAGTTCTGTCGTCTTTCTTCTCTGTACGTTAAGCTTACATACGTGTTTTTACTTAGGCCGCATCGCCTGTACGCGGTGCTGGCCTTTCGTCAGCTTTTAAGAGCACGTACATATAGGCCTACGATCTTGTATCTCGTATAGATGCAGTCTATTGCTACAGTAATGTCCACGTGGTCTGTATGTGTGTCTGTCTGGTCTGTCTGGGTCTAGATCGCCCACGGAAAGGTGCAATTTTGAGGGACATGTTTCGGCCCATTGCATGAATGCACTGCGCATTCGTCGCCTGCCGCCGCAGGCGAATGTGTCTGCTTAGCGCATTCCCGATGCGACCTTTTGTCAAATTACTTTGTACACTTGTTAGCAATAAGTTTTTATGTGATTGGTGTGATTTCTGTCCTTTTGTGGGTCTACGGTATAGTTCAGTAACAACTACGGAGCCGTACGAAAGCTGGCGTATTCAGAATTTTATAAAGGGGACGACGGATCATGTCCTTCTAACATGTTTTTGCTGAAGTCTCTTCACAGAATGTGCCTGTAGAATACGAGTTTGTCAATTTTTCTCTAAATATTTTGTTTCTTCTCACAAATTTGAATACCCAGGCTCAAGGCCTTCGTCTAACTTCGCCGGTCAGTGGCTGGACATACAGACCGGTTTTCTGACGAAGGCGGCCTTGTTGTGCGCGACGACAAAGCGAATGATGATCTCGAACGTGAACCACGCGTTGCAGACACATTCGATGTAGAAGAAGGCCATATGCGGGTCCCGTCTCTGCTCTTCCAGTCTCCACCCCGTCGCGCGGCCTGACGTGTCGTTGACGAACGTCAGACCTCCGTCATCATTTACGTCCACGTCCAGGGTGATGTTGCGCAGGATCGTCACCCGCATGCTGTTGTGCGTTTTGAGGCAGAACGTCAGAATGGATGCGATGATGAAAAAGACGGAGATGCCTGCGACGACCTTCACCATCAGCAGCCAACACATCACGTGACTGCAACAAACGTCGCTAAGATCACGTATGAAACTTCAATCAGCCAAGAACCAAACGACCCATATTCATCACTGTCTTCGATCGTATGAACTATTTCGTAATTTCCATTCTGCCACTCAACTACAGCTGTAGTCTCCGTTTCTACCGCGCGACGCTATGCTAGCGCAGTGTATGCTGTCGTCATGTGTGTCTGTATGTTTGTCCGTCCGTCCGTCTGTCCGTCACAATCCGGCACTGTACCAAAATGGCTAAACGTAATCTCGCAAATAACGCCAGATGATAGCCTTTTTGCTGCCAAAAATCTCGGCGAACTTTCAACGGAGTCACCCTCAACTGGGGCGCCAAATAAAGGTGGTTCAAACGGTAATTTTCGACCAATATCTCGCTATATCTCAGAAACGGAACAAGATAAGGACACAGTTACTACGGAACGCTAATAGGAACTCGTATGTGCTCTATCGATTGGTGCATTTTCCAGTGACTTTAAGTCTCCCTAACTACCCCAAACCACCCCATTTCGACATTTCGTATCGCCTTTTATATCTTCGTAACGAGTGGAGTTAGAGACTTCAAATTTGGTAGGTAGGTTGACGGTAGCAAGTGCTAGCCCAGTACGGCAAACCATCCCTGAAAGGGGTGTGGTTAGGTCAAGTGAAGCGTTTAAATTTTGATGGACACCAACCATATCTCTGGAACGGCTGATCGTCTCAGGCACTGTCAACGTAGTTCGCCGGTGAGTGTCACAAACTTTTGATGGTCGTCGGACAACTGTTGATCACACCCACCGTCGAGATCTGTATTCAGCGGCTAGGCCGAGTAGAAGAAATGGTTTGATTACCATATGATGCGATACGGAATATTTAGCATGCGCTGAGCCTCTGCGTCTCGCGGGTCTGTCAGCGGCACCGGAGACCTCTTATTAACAAGTAAGTTTTCTTTTGGTTGTACCGTTTCTTCTGAGCTACTCGGTTTGTAGCCTGCACGGAATCGCGATGCCGAAGGGCTTTTTTACCACTGTAGTTTTTTTTCTTTCTTTTTTCATTCTTTTGTTTTCTTTTTTCGACGCCTAATCTCTGAGGTCACTGAACGGATCTCAACCAAACTTGGACACATATTCACTTATGACTGCTATTTGAAAAATCTGGTCTGACACCCCCTCCCTTACCACGGGCTGAGGCAAAAAACAGCTTTTGGGGAACGACTGTGAACTTTGACCTAACATAAAAATCATCTCTACAACGGAACATGAAATCAACAATAGGAAAGAAAGTTGTCAATCTACAGGTACTCACTCCCCTACGCGACACCCAAAAAAAACATACGCATTATTCGCACACAATACAGCTAGTATGATAAAATACAATTTAAAAATAATACATGATCAATTAATTAGAATACAGTTGTTGAGAAATCCGCAAAATGATTCCACACGAGTTGCTTTCTTGCAGTCTGTGAATGGAATAGTTTGACATTATCTTGACGTGAGTTCATTCGTTTTCATATGTTTTTCCCATCAACAATCAAACTCTGATGCGGGCCGGCGCCATCACTACGAGTTCACTGCCTCAGCAGCCGGTAACAGGCGGCCTCTATCGACAGCGAGCGATGCCTCGGTCGGATCAGCGAAGAGCTCATATTAACTTTGCGCGGCACGAGTTCGACCTGGCAACACCGGACGTTTGCGTCACTTTCATCACCGCGTGTAGCGAGTCCGTAAGTCAACGCCGTCCACGCCGTCCACGCAGCCTGGTCACCGAACCAGTCGCTGATTACACGGACCCGCCAATTTACGTGGCCGCCGAAATCCTTGAGCAGTCACGCTCCGCCTTTGTAGAAAGAATATTTGTTGGCCGCTGTGACGGTATCAGGCGAATACTACGCTGATCCGTCTCACTGTATTAAACAGAACACCAAGACCGTAATCGTAATGGTCCGCAATTTAAGACTACACTATTATCCGAGAATAGTCATAAATGTTCCGAAGTGCACAAATACTAGGCGCGAGAACAAGTAAGTAGGTAAGTAAAAATATTTATAATAGCGCTGTGATTTCTTAAATCCCAAATAAATGATTTTTAAGATATCGCCTAAACTGTCCGAAGCTAGAGATCTGGCGCAGACTTATCGGCAAACTGTTACACAAACGAGGCCCTGCAACAGCAAAGCTTCTATCACCAAATCTGTTGTGGGTTCGTGGAACTGTTAGTGTCCTATCAGTAGATGAGCGCAGAGGGCGACGACCATACTCGGAGACGAGATGAATGTCAGTAGTCAGGTAGGTCGGTGCAAGTGAAGCTAGCGACTGGTGTACAAGACACGCAATCTTAAACTATAGCAAGGGAATAAGTCAGTCGAGTTTAAAGCGCGCGAGCTTAGTGACAACAGATAGGTCTTTGACGATGATTGAAATAGCAGCGACACTGAGCATCAAAACAGTGTCGCAACAACTGGGAAATAGGGGAGCACGAACTCCCAAATATTTTATTTACGTGGTGGTTTTTGTACCCCCAACATTTTGACTACGGACCACAACTGACGTAGTTGCTTAACTGCTTTAGAAAACAGGCAAGTTATCCAAATGTCTTAATATTTGCTATTCCATAATCATGCTGCTCAGAGACACTCGTTGATATTATTGTAGGTTTAAGAGCTTTACGCTCAGCTGTTTGGTGTGTTGTTGCCTTATTACTGTGTTTTATCGCTTAGTTATTTCACTATACACATATATGTATTTTACTGTAAATTGTAATGAACTTTGCGTCTGTCAGAGTTTTTTCAATAAAGAACCTACTACTACTACTACTACTACTACTACTAAATTGTCAGCAGGGTGGTAAATAGCGGTGACTTTGAGAAAGATTCTGCGTACTAACAGTTGCAATGTGACATTTCTGATTCTTGAAACACGAGCAAGAGTAATGGATTAGCTTCACGCCCTATACAGCTGTTGATCCATGGACAGGACGCGGTTCTGCGCTGTAAACATTAAGGCGCTCTACGAACGTCAAGGCTCTGAACGTATAAAGGCGTTATCGCTAGCGCGCACGTTGATATTACGGAACAAACAGGTCGGTGCCCGTGACGTCATGCGATGACGTCATGATGGATTACCGCGGCGCTTTCGCCCACTTATGTCACCGGCATCGACCTGTCTCGAGACGCAAGTCGCCGTCACCGCCGGGAGGTTGAGAATCCGATTAGGTCATAATCGAAGGTTGAGCAGCTGAGTTGTGAAGTGAGATCATGAGATGGTGTTGATGCGACAGCAAGTCGCCGCGGTGGGTCAATCAATCAATCAATCGACAGTTTGCTGACTTCCAATGATATGTAGACGACCTCACGACGGGTCACATCATCCTGACGAAACTGAAATGAACTGCATTTCGCAGTTCTGTACATATTCAGGCATCGTTCAGTTCTGTCTCCACGATGCGAAAAGGCTTCAAATATCCCGCGATTAACAAGGTGTCGCCCTAAAGCTCGGTCCACACCAGCAACAATGTCGACGCAACATTGTCGAAGCAACTGGCAACTTTGTTGCCTTTTGCTTCGACACTGCTGCTGACGTGGACCGGGCTTAACGGGACGAAACTGTACTGGCCCGCCATCTGGCGAATATGCCCGCCATGGAGTGTTACAAACTCGTGTTACAGACGACGACAGACGCCAGAGAGCAAAACAATACTGCCCCCTGCATTATGTGTAGGCGGGCCAGTAATAATTATCCGCGAACAATAATTTTATCCGGCGAATAACTGTTTGCGAACAACGGTCCGGATACCACACTTGACGGATCAAGGACACGCTTAACCGAGAAGAACTAGAACGGAAAACTAATAAGTAGTTGGTTGCTGACAGTCTGTGACGGCAGTCGGATAGGTTGCAGTAATCTACCGTGGAACAAGTGAGTCTAAAATCTCCTGTTGATTGGTCTATTGTTTACAGTTGACTGTGCCAACTCTCTACTGCGTTCGCCTGCGAGGTCCGCGCGCTTGACCCGTACGTCACTTTTTGACACATCGTGGCCTGCAGTCTCCGTCAGTTCCGTTGCAGAGAAGACGGACAGACAGACGGACGGACGGACAAACACGCCACGTACGGCATGGCGAACAGGGCGCGCGATGACAGACACGGCGGACTTAGCGATGTAAATATCGGTCGATTTTTGTTGGACGGACGATCATCTAGCGAACAGCAGTGATATTAGAGACCGAGTCCACATGAAGTGCCGGGGATTATCACCACTTGCGGACTGTGACGACGCAGGGTACTGATGTGTGAGACGGTGAACTAGACATCAGGTCGCAGTTTCGGCCGAATAGTTACGGGCCGAAAGTGATAAGAATCAGCAGTCACTTTCAGTCATTGTTTATGAAGTCCAATACTATACAAGAATAAAAAACAACAAGTATGTCCGTTCCTCTTATTGTCGGGCCGAAATGTACGCTGGCCGCATCACCCTGGTGAGTCACGGTGAGCATGCCGACGGGAAAAACAGACAGACGGACAGACAGACAGACGGACGGACGTCATACCGTTACATTGCGCTTTGTGCTAGACACTGTAAGCGTACAAATGACAAAAATAAACTACCCGAAGTGATGAGTTCAGGGTCACTCACATGACGTCTAAATTTTCGAAACAAGTGATAATATTTCGGAAACGGTGCAAGATAGTTGCAATGGATAGAGTCGTTCTTACTACGGACCACTAATAGGAAGTGATATATCACCTATGAAATAGAGACAAATCAGATGACCTTGAGTGATCTTTAAGGTCACTCGCTCATTGCAAGTCGCCTTTTCGTATGAGATTTTTCATATTGTTCTTCAGCCGCAGACAAGATTTCAACTGAGATATCGCGTCGCGCGATTTCTCTGCGATCGCTGAGTTTCTTGTGATAAAAAGTCGATAACTCTTGAAATAATGCACCTATAATGAGCATCAGTATGTTGACTGCGTGGGGGCTATGGATGACTACTGTAGACAGCCGGTGAACTGGGGGTTGGCCTCGCTCTACTGAGACCAAGCCTCAGTTCACTCAGGGCAATCCGGACTCAAATGTAGGCAAACCTCGCACGGCACAAAAACAAAAAAAATAAGGAAAAACTAAAAACAAAAAGTGACATACAACTGTTATCTGCAATTCATGCAGCAAGAAGCGTTGTAGAGAAGCATTGTATACAAACACTGCAGATAACAGTTGTTTGTTGTGTCAATTATAAGAGCGAGGTTTGCCTACATTTGAGTCAGAATTCCCCTCAGTGAAATGAGGCTTGGTCTAAATCCACAGTTCATAAGCCGGTGTAGACAAGGATGAGATGTCAATCGCATGCGACTGCATACACGACATGTCGTCACAGTCCATCATAGCTGCTGATTCCCCGGTTTGTCACAAAATCAATGAGACGAGAGCAGCAGGTGTGGAGTGAGCATTAAGGCAGGCCTACCATCGCAGCCGTTTACGTCCGACGCCGGTTGACAACACGGCTGATAACGCTGACATCACTCAGTCGCAGGCAGCCAATCACCGTCGACTATTGAGTCACGTGACACTAAGCCTCGTCGAATGCAGGAGGTAAACAGTATGTGCACAAACAGCCGAGCGTTTCGAGCCGAATACTGTATTGTGGGCCATCTAGTTCAGCAGACGATACGATAGGATACGATATATCGTATAGCGTTCTATAGTAACTATGTCTCTATCTTGCACCATTTGTGAGATATTGGAGATATTGCTCAAAAGCTGACCAAATGGCCAGCTTAGTCTATCGCACGGCACAGAAACAAAAAATAAGGAAAAACTAAAAACAAAAAGTGACATGCACATATTCATATATTCACCGATGCTGAAACACGTATTGAGGCCGAAATGTGACTGCAAGTAGTGCGTAGTTAGTCTAGTTACTGGTGCATAAACTGCACGTGCCGTCTTCGACATGTCAGCTAGCTCATTCTAGCGTCATAGACGGTGGCTCAGTGCTTTCCACAAGCCGCTCGAGACTGCGTCGTGCTGGATCGCTTCCTGGATCGCTAATTAGCACAGCCGGGACATCAGCATCAAGCAGAGCGAAGGCGAGCGCATCAGTATAGGTTGCTGGCGTCACACTGAATTTTCCAATCAAACCTCCTAGCGACAGCTCGAAACCACATTTCGAAGGGCCGCACTATTCAATCAGCACTATAGGCACTGTGCCTACGGCCCACGAAAACCTGGGGCCTACGAAAATGGCAAAAAATGTAAAGAAAAAATAATTCAAAATATAAAATGTAGGCCTATATTGGTGTGACGATACAGTTGTGCATGGGTCACTTTTCTCCGTAGATCGGCCCCTGTCATGTGTCTGTCTCGTCACATAGATCGATCGTGTCATGGTCTACGATATTTCGCGCCATTAGCGGGAGGGAAACTAGACCTAGTTCAGTCACGTGATTTATCAGGTCTACAGTTGGTCACGTGACGCGCTGTCTATAAAAAGCTTAACTACAAGAACGCCTTAGAACCAGTTGTTTTAGACCCGAGTAGAAGTTGTTGGTTAACTTAGGCAACTCTTCCCTACATGCAAAACACCAAAACGTAGCAATTAAATACCTAAATTAAGAAAAAGCTTAATAAACATGGGCCTACAGGACTCCTAATGTGGCCCTGACATTTTTTAAAATCCAAATTTGGGAAATATAAGCGTGGCATTCACGTGTTTAGCTTATAGGCCTATAGAAACAAGAATTGGTTAAACTAACTAACTTAGTTATGACGTACGAATTTTCGACCCAATCAACGTTGGTCTCTTGTTACTGTCACAAAATGATAATAGGCTAACTTAAGTCATCGAAGATCAAAGGGAAAATCGGAAAGAATATTTAACTAATAATGGTAACTTAGTAAGTACGTTATACATTCGTGCAGCGTTGACATTGATAGACCTAGTCTATGTACGTATCTATGCACGTATGGACGTCTGCCAGTATTA
>Ga0209780_1003237_pt1 | contig 12032 bp, 5 predicted proteins | sample WorMetexBAHAMAS2_FD_187384 | JGI IMG/M metagenome (GOLD analysis project Ga0209780, IMG submission 187384) | Marine gutless worms symbiont microbial communities from Max Planck institute for Marine Microbiology, Germany - Inanidrilus exumae... | ecosystem: Host-associated > Annelida > Digestive... | reverse complement strand
TAATAATAATAATAATAACCCAGATGATATTTATGGTGCTGTCATCATGGCAAAGCCATTGCGAGAGTTCACCCGGTTTATTTGATGACTGCAGACTCAGCGCCGAGGTGGCCGCCAACCCTCAGACCAAGCCAACCGACTTGGACTGCGAGTCCGCCAGAAAGAAATGGCAGATCTACTGTCCACATCCACCATCGCCGTTTTATTATTACTCATCTCTAGAGCTGATTCTCATTTTACCGTCCCAGGGTGGAAGGCTGAGTTGACCTATAGGCATTGCAGTAAGGGTGTGCAGCCCGTCCCCAATGCTGTATATTGCAGTGATAGTACGATACGATACGATATATTTACGTGCACTCAAAAGCTGACAATATGGCCAGCTTAGTCTAGTGCATGGCACGGAAACAAAAATTAAGGAAAACTAAAAACAATAAATTAGCCCCGCACGGGACTTGCGGACCCCCAAACGCGAGATCAGAGTGCCGAGTGAGATTCTCTCAAACCCAATGAGAAAGTTTTGAAGTTATGGGTATCCCATCGCCCGTTGCTGTGATTTTATGCTTATGTTGTGGCAAAAATATCAAAAACCTCTGAATATGTACCCGTAGACAAAATTCCCGTGGCTACGCCCCTGATTAAACGCCGGCGTAATGTCGGAGTGCGTAAGTGATGAGATCAAACTCATAGGTCAGAGTTCACGGATACCGGATGAAAAAGGTAATGGGTGCGACCTGGATTGAGGTTAATATAGTTTTAATTGTCTTTAATTTCATCCATGCGATACGCAAAGAGCAGATGCAAAAAGGGCTTCAGTTTTTTAGGGAAATCCGGTAACACTGCAGTTTCTTGTTAGCCCGCCCGGCATCGCGATGCCGCCGGCGGCCTTACGTTTAAACGTTTTACCGATGTTACTTTCTTATTTTATGTTGCCCCTCTCGATCGACAACGAGTAGACGAGTCGCAACGTGATTGTTTCGTTAACAACGTCGATGAAAAAATTACTATGACTAAAAATTTGGTGAACTTTGTTACAGTAACCCCTGAGATCTCGTGGCTCATTTGCATGCGTGGTGAGTGCACGTAGACTAAAATGTGCCGTGTGCTGGTTTTAAAGGTCATTCGCTAGGTGGCAGTAGCATAGCCAGTTCGTATGTAAGTAAGAAATGCACATTCGCGTTTGCACATGCCGGGCGGGCTACACGCTGAGCTTTGCGCTGCTTTCTAGTTGGCTCTGTTGTAACCACCATTAACACGACAAAATGGAGGTTGTTTCCGGCAGTGACCACTAATCAGCGTAGTCTTTGACTCGGGGTCGCAATGAACAGCTTGCGTGAAGCTGATAACGGAGAAGTTTGAAGAGATGAACCCGAACGACGAAGCGTCAAAGACATCAAGTTGGCTCTGGTGACGGCCCAATGCTCACGATCAGGTGTCGCCAACCCGGTCAACTTCATCGTCAGCGAAGGCGACGGTATTGTTGCGACAGCATCTGAAGACTTTTTTTTATTTTGCTCTATAAAACATATGCACGTTATTATCCGTGCATGCCGATATGCAAGGCGTGGATATATCGTTTACTGTTTGTTTGTTTGCTTGTAATTTAGTAATTTTGTACGGTTACGGATTTCTCCGGCGAATTTTGCACGGTGGTTCATCGGCGTCCTGGGCAGGGAATCTCCCATTTTGGGGAACTTTGCTCCAGATCCTCCAGATCATCCAGAAGCCCAAAATCGGACGAATTGCCTCGGGAGTGCGCACGGGCCACGCGTAGGATCGGTATGTGTGGATATACGACCGTCCCCGAAGACGGACGTACTTGTTATTTATTATTACGTACGCTATAGCGAAGTTTATTGCGTGTTCTGTGCGTGTTGACAGATTACGACTTCGCCTCATGTAAGTACGACAACGGAACGCTTTTATCGGTCGGTAAAACAGTCCACTTTCTTCTGAACGTGACACACCTATAGGCTACGGTGGCATGCAAGAAGCTCAGCTGTGGCAGAGGGACCGCGCGACGCTGAGTTGCTTTGGGGTAATTTATTAGCTGGCATTGTCCGTCTGTAGGCCTGTAAAAAGATACTCCCATAGAACCGTTAAGGGGCCGATTCTGATCTCTCCAAGGCAGACAGCCTGCAGGTGACGTTAGTTATAAACCCAGCAGTAGACTGCCATTACTTTTTGCCAGGCCCACGGTTGCCTTCCCAGCTTCAATTTGTCATTTATACTGCTTGATGAACATAGGCACATTTGTGTGAACTACTTACCTAGGGTCGCTGTATGACTGCATCACGACCGGATCCAACCGATGACCTCTGAGGTCTCTACTCTCTATAATTCAGTGCCCTACCTATTGAAATTTGAAAGTAATACCAGTCTGCCATCCATAACAAATTATAAATTAAATTTTTGGACTTCGCGCCTATCTTCGTACGGAGTAAAATTCGTGTTTGATCCGACTGATCACGGCAAGTATTAGGCTGCAGATGACAAACTGACCCTAAAGACACGCAGCGTTGCGCGAAAGCAGAGCTTCTTGCTATTATTTGCCTCTCAGTGTGTGTTTATGTGAAAGACGACGATACTCTCTTTTCATTTACTATATATACATCTTTATTCACCAATATACATGGTAGCAGAACTATTCTTCTACAGCTAGCACACGTAGTATATTTGGGGTTCTTTATAAAAACACGCTATGTAAGTTTATTATTATTGCCGCTGGCTGCGTATAGCAGATAGCGGATATGCAACGGTCTGTCGTCCGTCTGTCCGTCCGTTGTCTGTCCCGTGACTGCGAAAAACTCCACGTATGCAAAAAACCGGCGGTCTGCCTGTCGCGCAGCAGCGAACGCGGGTAAGTGACACAGAGAAAACCAGGTGTTTCTAGCATGGCTAGTGCGGTGGGGCACTGCAGCGTGGCTCACGTACACAGCCAGCGGCAATGTTGCGGTCTGTCTGAAGACCGACACATACTGTTAAACTATTATTTCAGTGTTGTACACTTTTATGAGCAAGTATCATGTACGGTAGTTCGCTTCAGTAGAGTCTGTATGTGATGCGATCGTTTACGCGTCATGTTGTGTTTGTCATACAGATGTGAACATATTGCGAGATATGTCGACCGGACCGATAAAGCCGAACAGACTCACCGAGCTTATTGCAACGCAGAAAAACCTACTCAAATATGTACTCCAGTGTGAGTACTCGACGAACTGCTACAGTCTGATTCATTCATGGCTAGCTGTTTCTTGAGTTTCATTACTTTTGGCTTACATATAACGAACGCTTGCATACTTGCCGATAATGATCTATTTAATGTATACAGGCAGAAATTCAATGAAAATTATAATGCACACGCCGGCATTGTATCAAAACGGATATACGCTGCCATACGCAGGGGACGCAATTTCTCGTAACGACGATCTTTCGACTGCGTCATGGTCAACGGAGGCACTAAATACATTATACATGTACATGTGTGATAGCAAGAGTTTGCGATCTGCGACAAATATTTCGTTATATGTAGGAGACAGTACAAGATACGAACATGGTAAATATGGACGCCTAATAGGAAGTCATATGTAATCTATCGAACCGTGACGTTGTCATTGACCTTGAATGACCACTCTTAATCACGGCTACTGGGGCAGACAGGATCGGGTTTTTCAAAACCAAAGAAACGAAGCCAGGATACGGATGGAAAGGGAGCGGACGAAGTGAGGAACGAGAGGTAAAGAGGACGATAAGAAGGGTGTAGGAGGAAGGGGCAGCGAGGGGCAGGGACGGATCCAGGACTTGCTCATGTATCGGAGTTACAAAGATGCGACTGCGAAGACTGAACCATCACTAGCGGGATCTGGTCTGGACCGCAGAGCAGGCAATGGGTCGATGGGTCCTGGGTCAATGGGCCAAATGGGTTATTTTTGGATGGGTCACATGGGTCATTGGTCTTTGCATGGTGACTCATGGCCCATTATTATTCAATAAACTCGGTAGGTTTTCGTGCATTTTACCACGTCTGTCTGTTGCAGTGTTAATCAGTTATGCATTTTTATTTACGGCGAATAAGTTGATTGTATGCTATCCCGTTTTCTGATTTTTACACTTTTGTGGCCAATGTCCTTATAGCCATTTGTTCATTTTGCTGTAGATTTGTCACACAACTTGTTGTGCAATAAATCCATAATAAAACGAACAAATTATGTCGGTCTTTCTTATTGTATGGCCGAAATGTACATGTATGCTGGCCGCGTCGCGTGCTGCTCCCACGATGAGTATGCGCCACACGCCCTATTAAAATTAGAACGAAGATGGGACAGACAGACGGACGGACGGACGCCAGACCAATGCATTACGCTTACCGCCAGACGCGGCCAGCGTAACAAGTGGATTTCGAGCAGCTCAAAACAGGAGTTGAGTTGATGTGTTTGTTCTTACCCGGTGTCGCCACCTGGCGAACGCGACGAAACATACGCGTCGTTTGGCGCGTACGTAGTGCCGCGTCTGCAAGGCGTCGTCTACTGCACGTGGTCGACGACGAGCGCCGAGAACGAGGCTGTCGTCTCCGCCTGCGTCGAGGAAGTGAACTCTGCCCTGCAGACCAGGACTCCGTACAACCCCGGTCCCAGCGTCCTGCCACTGTCCGTCACCGACATTGACTCCGGGTCTGGACCTCTGATCGGCAAGGCGATGCACTTTCGGCCGTCCTCCAGTAGCTGCGGGTGCTTTGTAGCGACCGTTACTCGAGAGGTCAGCACTGCGCCTTTTAACGACTAATCAGTCAATCGATTAATTGTTAAAAACAGTGATCAATTAAAAATTTCTATAATGTTACTTGTAGCCGTGGCTTGATCCTCCTCTGACGGCAATGCCAATATGTTATGTAGGCCTACTTCCGGTTTCGTGGATGACGTCACGCTTTCGTATAATGGAGCGAATGGGCCAGAATCAAAGAAGACGCGTATGTTTTGTCGAGTTCGGCACCGGGGGCGAAGTTTGCTGTCTCCGACTGCATCTTGACTTGGTTATTAGAAGATATAGGCCTAAATTCATATGTTGCGAGTGTTTCATCGTCATGAATTCGTCATGTTGTATTTTAGACTATTTAACGTAGTTCGGGACTCATAGTATGCAAGGCATCTGATTTTTCGAACGTTCGACTGTGTCTGGTTGGGTCGTTGGGTCAAAGGTTTCGACCCGGTTATATCTCTGGCTATCGATAAGTTTCTTATTGTTGAGGAATTTCTCATTTTTTATCGTGAAGTTTTTATTTTTTTCTGAAATTTGCCAATTTTTACCACGAACTAATCCTTTTAAAGACGACATAATCGCTGAAAACTGAGTCAAGAATTAAAATGGAAAATAATAAGTTTTCTTGCAGAATACACACATGCAAAAACGGCCAGTCGTAAAAGAGAAACATATCAAACAGATCCTAGAATGTAGGCCTACTGTTTATGTTTGAACTGGACTGAAACTATGAATGCAAAATCGTTAAAAAAAACTACTAGTGATTAAAGAAATGTGGTCTTGGCTGCCACTTGGCTGGATGCATTTCAGACTGGAATCGATCTCTAGCCGTATTTTTACGTCAGTCTGCATGAGATATTTTGCATTAACGTGTTCAGGCGGATGATCCGAAGGAAGCCGCAAAGGGAATACTGAAACGTGCGGCGGCGTGTGGCATCATTACCGGCGTGACAACAACGTCGGAGAATGCAAAAGATCGAGTGCAGAATGTCCTCGCTGCAAACTAGCACAGCGGCTGACAGACTACTCTATACAGCCATGGTTTAATTAATTAACCCTACCTGATTTTTGCGCCTCCCCCTCTGAGACAACGCATTGGAATTTCACCAAGCCTGACCAAGGTCTTGGATGTGAGAAAAATAAACTACACACTAGCGTCCTTATGATATCAGCCTATCATTAGCGTTGATTAGCTGACGGGTTCAGCTGTTTTAACACAATCGGACAGAAATTCTATAAGAATATTGCTCTCTGTATAGCTCTGCATAGTGACGCGCGATAAAAATTAATGCATAACTGTTAATACTGATTACATTGACTTATTTTCACGCAGAATAGGCATTATAATTTAGATCAATTTGGTAATAAATTTAATTGCTATGGAATAATTTTGCTATAAACTGGAGGGCATTAGCTGGCGATCCTGCGCTGTAGCTGCGGCCTACAATTTGACGGGATTGATCGACGCGCACGAATCCGTTGTGTTCCGCGTGTTGCCGGTAACTGTCAATTATTCAATTCCAGAGGCCGATTTCCGATTGTTCCAGCGGCCAGTGCCGAGACGATGCGACGACTGTAAGCGGCGGCGACGCTGCGGTGTCGTATTTGCCACGACGCGAGCGCCGAGCGCTAGCGTCGAGCGCGCACTGGGAACCGCAGCGACTCGCGCACGCAATTTACCAATTACCCGCCAGCGAGTCGACGACGCACGACAACTCGGCCGCGCGCCGTGTTTTACGACTTAATTCGTCGATGCCGTCGCCAGTCGCGCTTTGATGTATTCTCATCGCCGCCATGAGGCGACGTACGCTATCGCGCACCTGCCTCTAGGCGCCCATCTCGCCCACTTAGCGCCGGACCACTGTCCGCCGTCGCTGGTCCACCCCTGCACTCCGTCAATGACGCCACGTTTAGGACCGTCCGTTCCACTGATCAGTGCGGCTAATCTGTTGAAATACGCATCTTATTTTATTATCATTCTGTAATTAGTTGTGCATCGCGCCATCGCCGTTTGCGCGTTCTATGCTTCCACCAATTATTTCACAAGGTAATGTAGCCACAGGTTTAACGTATCGGCAATGCTGACTTTATTGCAAATTTATTGCAAAGTCTGATGATGAATTTATCTTGAAAATCGGTCAGCGGTTGGTAAATTTATGGGCAAGAGTACGGTGGCAACTTTTGGACTTAGGGTACAGCGGTTTTTGGTGCCACCATCTATTGTAAAGGCAAAGGCAAACGAGTTAAAGTGAGAGGCACAAGGGGGCTGAGCCTGAGCCCCTACCTCGGTTTTTAGCCCCCCCCCCACCGCAGTGTTTAGCCCATTCACAACGCAGCCAATTGACCGTAAAACAGTATAAAATTCTGAACAGTGCGCCGCTGCCCTTTCAGCGGAAGTCAATCATCACCCATCACTGACTTAGCCCCCTATATCTCTGGCTTACCACTTTAAGTACTGGGCAAAGGCGTACATTTGTATAGCGCTTAGTAATGAAACTCGTCTCTAAGGGCTCAGAATGGCACGTGTTAACGAGGGATCACACATGCAGTTTTAACTGCTACCCACATAATGCAGAATTAATCTCGTAGAATTTGCTCTCTGTTATCTTTTATGAAAATATTTAATACCCGATCTAAAGAGATTGCTAATTACTGTATGGAAATGTCTAATGTTCAAACTCCGCACTATGCTATTCTAAGCGTAAATGCAAGTTTCTTCTAATATAATGTCATCTAAGAATGTAATGTGCGAACTCTGTCGAGAGTTTGCAGAAAAAGAATTGGAATTGTGTGCGTGTTCGTCTAACTGAAGTGTCAATTTAGCTTTATTAAGTGATCATTTATTTAATTTATTTAACTTATGTTTAAATTTTAATTATGTATGTCTTTTTCTGCTACCACATTTGTGGTGAAATAAAGTTGTGTGTGTTGTCCCGAAGTGTCCGGCATGCGTTAATACTTAATAGAGGAGGTTCAGCGACTTTTGAGATATTAGAGATGGAACAATGACCGTGTGTCGTCGACGTATACAGGTGGTAATGAGTGCACGGAGAACATCTCAGTTTTACCTTCTGTATAGGTGAGGAATGTAACTATAGAGCAAGACCGAATACTCGTGGGACGTCGGGTGAGAGTGCACATGTCTGACTGGATCCAGTACGGCTGCATGCGTAGTTTGCGTACACCACGTTGGTCTACATCGCATCATCACCGTTGTTATCATTGATTTATAATTAAAAGGCCGCATCGCAGCAACAGCAAAATGCGAACTATTGCTATATATTGACGAAGTAAATAACGTGGTTTGTCTAGTGTCTGCCTGTTTGTGTCTCTGTCTTGGTCACGAGCCGAAAACAAATATTATAGGAAAGCAGATCTGATCTGAATTTAAAACTTTAAATAAGTAACAACAGTTGTGTAATTTTTCGTTCGGCTGATATGCTGCTTATGTGATCGATGCGACCTTGAATGAGAGCTTTCTATAGTTGTTCGAATAGCATGCAGACGGAAACGTTGAGCATGTGTCAACAGAAGTAACGCGAGGTCGAGACTCAATAAAGTGAATGTGCAAGAAAACAATGAACCGATATTAGGCCTTATACTGCACGCCATGATAGGCCTATAACGCCTTTGATAATCTCGAGTGACTTGTTGACGTCCGATATCGCATCTACGACCGAATTAAGGCAACGCCGCGCGACATTGACGTTGAAATTCTCGCTAACTGTCGTCGCCGACGCCCCGCGCCGGCCGCGCGGTTTATTAATTAACTGTGCACCTGATGACCGACCGCGCCGTATGGTGTTTGTATATACGGAGGTATGGCTTCTTGTATCGGGTGTATACGCTACATACGCCAATGGAATAAGATTACCTGAATTACTTTAAGCTAACTGAGGCATTTTAATAGAAATGCCATCAGGCCCAATCCCAATTAATATTGTTTTACTTTATAAGAAATGCATAGGCTACATACAGCAGCTAGGAAAACTGCATCATGCGGCGTCATTTCATACGAAAGCATCTTGACATCGCCAACAGACAGGTACTCGGCACGTTTAGACTTCGATGACACAGCCTATATACGGGTACACATGTGTTCGTTTGATGTTGCCGTCATCGGCGGTAGTGTCAGTTGTGAAACGCTGAAGTGGTTGATAACTGATAAGCCTGCAGTACGATTCAGTGTGCCTCGCAGCAGGCCCGTCCGTTTTACTGCATGGGTGCATGGACTGCATGTGATAGGTCTATCGATTTTTCTCGTCGAAAAACTGCCACGGAATTAAGGAGGTAATACATAACGACAATAACATGGGCGCCGTACTCCTTAGACTGTTAAGTAAGTGTAGGAATTCGTCGGTAAGATTTTAAGATGTCAAAACGAACAACAAACATGCCATAATGGCGACAAAACCTGCGGCTGAAGGAGCAGATGCTGCCCCATTTTGGCAAAAACCCATTGTAAAATGCGCCCATTTTTCGATTGTTTGGTGTTAAATTGTCACAAGTGGTTCAATTTTTGGAACGATATATCTAAAGTGGTTACTGTCATATGCATGCTCATCATTCCACAGCTGGTTATGTATATTTTTCCGGCAATGATCCTCTGCTTAGATACATTTATCGCCTCGGTTTATCAAATGTTTCACTTCGTCTGTCCCGCTTCAGCAACACTATAATATATTCTGTTGCCCTACAGACTGGCATTTTTTCTAATTCTTTACCGAAATATGAAGAATATAAATTTACTTATACAGCGTAACGAAAAAGTTATTAGTCTGTTTTTACCCAGAAACTTAGCCGGGTAACAAGCGGGTAAAAATGCATGAATGACAACCGTGCATGCGGAAGCATAAGTAAACGGCTGATGCAACAGTTATATATATATGTTTGTTCCGATGGCTTTTGATGACACCGTCTATACACACGGTGCATAGAAACGTGAGTGGCCGCACGGCACAACGACGACGCTATCGAAGCGTCATCTCACATCTTCGAACCAGTTTTTTGCCAGAAATCGTCAATCGCTAATCGCGTATACGTCAGTCGCCGTAAATAGACAGCGTTCTTGCTGCTCGCTCTCCGAACTGGATGCCTAGCTATAGATCGTCTATCCAGTCCACACTCACCGACGACGCAAACAGAGTCCTCGCCTGTTAAAGGGTTTTGTACGAATATTTTTGAATTAAAATTTAGCAGATTAAACTGCAGTATTCTCGAATAGTTTTGTACAAATATTATCTTTATTCACCAACAAGTGGTAGGTCTAATGTGATGTTTTGCTGTTTTACTTCATAAATGCACATTAGGAAGAGGTTTGAAGACTAATAGACGCCAAACGGGGATCCTATATACGTGTTGACGCTATGTACGAACGCATTTTAATAATGACGCTGTCACTTAACACGTTCATACGTCTGTTCAAGTTGCTAAGTCAAATTGTCGCATCTCCTTTGTTTTATATACCGCGACTTTGGTCAACTCGACACCCTGCTTAATTGTTACTATCGGTGGGCGGTGACTATCGAGCCGTCAATCAGCCGACGATGCTCCGCCTAGTTCCACGAAACAGCGCCGCCCAGTCGCCAGGTGCCCTGCGTGGGGTGATCGTCCGCGCGGCTCTGCCTATTCGGGCACCTGCCTCATATATCGACCAACACGCAGCAGCGCCAATAAAACAGCGTCGACAACAGCGTTCGTGTTGTAACGGATGCGGGTGCATCGTGTTTGTTCTAGCGGTTTAGCCGCGACAACTAAAACGACAGCACTGAGCCGACAATTGCATGCAGATCAGCGTTGAAATCGTCCCCGGAGTCGACTGCACTGCATGCATATAGGCGCGCGTTGCCGACAAGTGATGTCGTTTTGACGGCAATACTGCATTATATACGCAGTTGTCACGTGCAGCGAGAGCCGGGATAATAGAGGCAAAAATTCCACGAAACGATTTATGACGTTTTTATAACAAGGCGTCTTTGAGGACGACGACCTTTTAACTACCAGTCTCTCGAGCGTGAGTTAACCGACGCGACGAGATGGTTCACCAGTTTGATGACGTCGTGTACGCGCAATGTTTGCCGCAGCATCAGCAACTCGCGGCTCATCACTGCCAACAGCTGCCGGTCGCTCGTCACTGCAGTACCGGCCCCTCCAGAACGTCCGTCGGCGATTACGTCATGTATACCGGAAACGGAAACACGGCCGGCTGTGATAGCCGCGCGGCAGAGAGAGCGCTAACGTCGATGTGTTACCGTCGTCGAGACACGACTTGCGGCGTGGACGCCGCCGCCACGAATCAACGTCATCTGCCATTGTCGCAGCAGCAGCAGCAGCAGCAAACTGTCTGCCACATGGACTTCAAGCGTCATCATCAGGCGAGAGCCTCTGAATGTGTCGGAGTGGGGCCGGAAGATAGTGACCAGTCGGGGCCGTGCTGGGCCTACCCGTCGACTGGCGACGCCGACTGTGTGGAGGGTTTATTTTCACGGTGGTCGACGAGTGTCGGGCTGACGTACAGCGGCTACACGCGGCGTGACGACTCGCTAGATGTGTCGCATTACCAGCTGCAGGATCCCGACCGCACGGCGCTGTCCATCTACCACGACGGTCCGGCACAAACGGCCGTCACCACGGCAACCAACTACCGCCTGCAGCCGTCGCCAAACGCTGTCGTCAAGCAGCATCTCATGGACGTGGAGTCTCGGCCGCATCACGGCGCACCTGCCGGTTCAGCGTGGACCGAGTTCAGCTGGATGAAGAAACAAACCTTCTCACCAGTCACCCCGACAGGCACGCGCGTGCACGCTCTTCTCTTTGGAAATTAATTTATTTTAAATACTATGCTAGTATTTAAAATGGCGCGTAAATGCCGTCGTTTTATCGTCATATTTAAATATTACGTCGTCTTCAGCATTCGCATCGCAAATGGACATATTCTCAGCGCATAAACTACAGTTTTTCACTTATGTATCCTCACAAAAAATGATGTCCCTGCAGTTGACACCGTCGACCCCGACGCGACAGGGCTGTCCTATCTCGTCGGGTCTATACGTCCGCCGTGTGAATTGCATTCGCGACAACTCAAGACTGCTGCCTATACTATAGTTAACTTATTTTTTGTTTGCTTCTTTATTTGTTTATTGTGTATTTGTTTTTGAATGAATGAATGAAAATGCGAGGATTTTAAGTGCGTTTGAAAACCGACTGAGAGCCGGCTTTGTCTAACACACTATGTAAACAAATCAAGCCGTTGAGCGAAGTAAAGCCGGAAATGGTCAGGT
>Ga0209780_1003236_pt1 | contig 12033 bp, 10 predicted proteins | sample WorMetexBAHAMAS2_FD_187384 | JGI IMG/M metagenome (GOLD analysis project Ga0209780, IMG submission 187384) | Marine gutless worms symbiont microbial communities from Max Planck institute for Marine Microbiology, Germany - Inanidrilus exumae... | ecosystem: Host-associated > Annelida > Digestive... | reverse complement strand
TTTTTTAAACATTTTATTTGCTATTTTTATATTCCTAATGTGCAGCCCAGCTTTAGTCAATGTCCAGGAGGGGCGTCGTGGACGCACTGGGCTGGGATTCCCTCCCAGAAATAACACAGGTTAGTAGCTAAAATTGCCAGCAATCGCACAGAAACTTACTATAATGCAGCCAGCGGATTCTGTAAGCCAACTAATCTAAGTAAAAGTGCTACAACTGTATAATGCAGACAGGACAACCACAAACAGCAAGTTCTATCATCAACTAAGAACAGATAACCATAACGGATCACAGACTTTGTCGTCTTACGTACACGGAGCAGTAAGCGATGCACTTTGGTATAACACGTACGCAAAAAACCAGTAATGAACGAGGGCATGCTGAAAAGGTCAACACAGCTGCAACAGATGGTATACAGTGTGAGCCACACTTTTGTCACAATTAGATGCAAACAGTCACGTCAGGAACTCACAATGGAGTAATGCATACGAAGATCACTTGGAAGAAGAACTCATGTTGCGACTAAGGAACTCCTCTTGCTGCAACTCACCTCGGAGGCTGATCACTTTACCTGATGGCACAAACAATGGCATATTATCTGAGTGAGTTTAATTACACTGCAGCATCAGCACTGCATTTGCACATAACAAGGGTTAAAACACTTTAAAATACATAACATGTAGTCTTAAAATATATAAATCTCCAGTTCAATCTTCCCACACAGTTACTATAAAACGCCAATATTGCCCAAGACAGTATGGTATAAAATACTTCCAAAATTTCTCTATCTGTAACTGTATATGTTCAATGTTTGGAGCATGGTACAATTTGGTGATTATGGCTGAGTCTCATATCTCTGACAGCAAATAATGTCAAGTACATTTCAAACACAGAATTCTGCAGTCAGTGTTTCTCGACATTCACAGCAGATAACACATCTACTTCACACAAACATGGCTTCTATCGTGGCCAACTCAACATTCATGTGAATACTCTGAGTCTGAATGCTAACTTCTCAGGTGTTGTTTCTGTTGTCACCTTTATATATGAAAATTTTCAGCCGATTTATTCACACAAAAACTGGAATATAACAGTGTAAAAATATTCAAACCCGACTGCAGCAGTTACCTCCCACAGTCAGTGACTATTATTGTCGAGGATAACTAGCCGGGATTCAATAACCAAATGATAACCAACACCATCGCCATTTTAATGGTACCAGGTAGTTTTCCAGGTAAACCACAATTAGCCGATTCCCCTCAATTTTCTTCCTGCCCCGTATGGGCTCCAGGGCGGTAACGTGCCCCGATTCATTTGTTGATTCCGGTGTTAAATAAGTTGTTTGTTTGTTTACTTAACTTCCTTCCACACTTCCTTCCTTCCTTATACTTATTTCCTTACTTATACTTTCTTTCTTACTTATTTACTCCTTCCAGAATAGACCGATTCCGTTTCCAGGCCGGAGGTCGTTGGAAGCGACCAAACCTGGCTTTGTTTTTGTGTGTTAATGTTATGTTGTTGTATATTTTGTTACGGATGCATGTTTGCTTTTGTTGTGTTTGACTCCACCACTAAGCCAAGAGATAGGCTGGAAAGAACGTCTCCAAAGTTACCTATTTTGTGTCGGGTGGAACGTACACCCTTAACTCAATCAATCAATCAATCTTCTTCCTCCACCTGTTCTGGAACTGAACCTCTGGGGTCAGTGGCATAGGTTTTATGGGCCATTTGTTCTTCCTATCACCCAACTAATGTTGTCAAAGCACTGAAGGAAACAAAGCACTGACCACAACCAGTGGCCCAGCCTCATCCTTTCTTCGTCTGCAACTGGACCCCTGATGGAAGAGGTGTTGATCCCTTTATGCCGGCTCACTGACACCAGTACTCAGCCAGCTGATAACTGACACTGTGGTGACAACGAAAAAAACAGCAGTGAGGACCAACAGTCAAAGAACTCACCGTGAAACTTTGTCAAAGCATCAATTTTCTCAGTCAACAGAGTTTCCACCTGGCGAGCATAAGCTGCAACATACGCAAAGACTTGCTGTACTGCAAATGTACTGTTGAACTAACACCGAATTTTAACTCGTTATTTTTCGTCACATTAAATTCGGCACCTGCCTAAATATGTTATCACCGTTTGTGACCAACAGCATGACTGAGCAAAGAAATTCGCGAATAATGGCAACAATATTTAACACTGATCAAATTGTGAATTTTGTTACCTCTGATTAATAATCAACTTGCTATCAGTGATATATTCATTAACAGTAATTGACAATTATAAATTTCAATTAACTGTATGTATAACAAAAACAGACATTATTTTAAGAGCGATAACTGAAATGAAACTGAAATTACTACTCAAAAACGAAATAATTCTTGAAATTATTGTCAAGCCTGAATGGACACAGAAACTGTGTTGTCACCACATGCATTGTCAAAATTAATTATTAAGTAAACAAGACTATTTATGATCCAATTACAGGTACCAGATGGGCACTGTATTCAGTGTTTAGTGAACTCAAATTTTCATTTTTCATTTCCGGTTTACTAATGTGTACTACTGACATGCATAGCACGACCAAAGTGGTATTGTAAAATTTTTAAATAAAGATTTTAGCTAAAACTTTTGCAGGCAGAAAATGGGAAGTACTGATTAGGAATTACTTTGGTGAAATGGAACAGTCAGGCAGACTGAAGTGTTGTGTTGTTGAGATCAAACCGGAATGGAGTGCAGAAAATTGCAGGTATAAAAACAGATGCAGTGTAACGTGGAATCTCTGTGACAGCGGCGCTTCTTGTATTTAATTAGTATGAATGACCAATTGTTTATATTCTATGAGGTTTATCACTGCATGTGGCAATTGACTTGCCAAATATATAGTGATGTTGAAGCGTAAGCAAAATTGAGCAGAAATGTTTGCCAACTACAACTGAATCTCTAGTGAAATCGCTATGCAGTTAAGAACTGAAATTGTAAGCAAAACTGTGTAAAAATTGAAACTGAAATTGAAGTAAAATTATTAAGCAGCTGAGAACTGAAATCATAAATAGAATTATTTGAGAACTGAAACCAAAGTGTAAGTTAAATTATTACATAACTGAGAACTGAAACTGATGTGAACTGAAATTGATCAGAACAGAATAGTAACTAAAACAGAAATTTTTCTGAAGTAAAATTTCACTGACTACTATAAATCCAGTGATGCAGCACATGTCCAACCACATACTTCAGTCGGACATTAGTCCATATTTTTAAACTTCAGTCCATATTGTTCGACCGAAGCTTGGATATGGACCGAATGGACTTGTACAAGATAAATGGTATGATAACTGACGACATTCTGAATGGCATAAGCAGAGTGCAACAAACGTATGTCACAATTCACCCTCATTTCATCAATATTTACTATTTATTTTAATAATAATAATAATAATATACACATTTGTATAGCGCCATATGGTCGTAACTTCAGAGGCGCTGACATTTTACTACTGACTTTTAGCTGGACTCAAGTGTGAAATATGTGGACTCGGATTCCGAGCGAGTGGGTGGGATTCCCTACATCACTGTGTATACTAACAACGTATCAGTTAAATTTACATACCTTCAATGTCATAGTCAACATTGTCCGTCATTGCTATCAATGTGTCATCCATCTCCTGCCACTTTGCATTTTTCTGCAAAAAGTTACCACAACACCTCTTATGTTTTAATATAATATGTGGTATAAACAATAAAAATATAACAAGACAATTTTTTCACGCTTACTATGGGTTACTGGCAAGGTGGTGTAATGAACTCAGAACCAAGAGACCACAGATTTCTACTCCCAACATGTGCACCATCACGTAACTATTCTGGGTAAGTTGTTCAGCATCCAAAAGTAAGAATCATAAATACACGTGCAACACAGTATGCTAGCTTCCTTACTTTGTCAATGTTCTAACAGTTCCCTCTTTACTCCAGCTTTGTTAAGAACCCACTCATTGGTTTTCTTTGCTGTCCATGACACCCGCAGAATCCTTAATCTCAAAGGTGTCAAGATGTGTTTCTTCATTCTTTCTCAGTGTCCAGCTTTCACAGTAGTACGTTGCTATAGGCAGATCAAGTTACTGTAAGATTAGTCTGATATCTGTTTCATGGCAGACTGCACAAAACAAAAGTTCGCCATCTGATGGGTAAAATGACTGGATAACGGCATCAGAGAGCCAATGTAAAAGGAGCAACGTTCCTTCAGTCAGGAGCCAATGGATGAACAATAATGCCCAAGGAGTGTTTTTAGACCAATCATCTTCAGCATTGAACAGTAAAAGGTAAAGAGTGCCACACTCATACAGGTGATCATCTCTCTTTCTGGGGCTACTGAGCCTGCAGGTGAAAATACCACAGAGTCATTGCCACTGGCCAATATGACAGCAGACATACCCAGCCAGAGAGCACTGCCACTGGCTGGTGCTCATGTACCATCCCACTGAGGACAGGAGGCTGAGTGGTAGGTTAAGTACAAAGATGGTACACCTGCAAACGGTCACCCATCTCAGTATTAACTGGGTTTGACATACAGTAACGTCACTTATGTGACTGTTGCTATTACCAGGATAGCGAAACCATTTTGAGAGTGGGAGGGGGGACAAAAATCTGCAAGTGGAGTAAGAAAAATTTTTTGCAGCCCCAACGGTAACATTCTGAAGGTACAACAACCTATAAAATGAACGATTTGTAACTGCTGCTTAAAATGTGTTAAAATCCAGACTCTATAATCCTGGCTGTGATGGATCCAGTTGCATAATTATGTGCATACATGGCACCTAGCTCAACCGTAACTGGACAACGGTCGTAAATGAAAGATGAAGCCAAACTCAGCATGTGCATGCAATCGGGACTTTTAAACAACCGTTTCTCAAACGCTACCTCTATAATCTCACGGTGGGCATCAATAACGGCTTCTTCTTCCTCCTGCATGTGATCCACGACCTCATGAAACTCCATCAGCTCAGCCGACAGCTCCTCGATCTAAAGTCGACAAAACGTTACTGAACACCGTCTCAGGATCAACCAAACCTTGTATTTCTCTAACATATCTAACAGACATTTACAGCACATGTTAACTGAGGTACAAGTATCAACAGTGCGACGCCCTTTCCCCCAGCAGGCATTCATAAACAAACTAAAAGATAGACGTCAACACTCCAGTGTCGATGTGGATGACTGCGCCACCTTGATGGCCTGTAGTGACCGTGACCTTTGACCTCCAAAATCTAATCAGGTCATCAGTACGGGCTAGTGAATATTCCCTGTCAGTCTATCGACTTTTCTCAAGCCGTTCATGAGATATCGTGGTAACAAGGTCTATCCGGACAAACAGACAAACAAACATGGAAGATGGACGGCATGAAAACATAATGCCTTTGCTAACAATGTCGGGTGACAAAGGCATACAACACAGACGTCCAAATTTCAAAAACATTTCTGTACATGTTCTCTGTGGCCGCAGCTCGGTCCTCCACCTACAACAATGCTATATGCCATGTACTTCTGCTTTTGTGGATGATGTCGTCGACACATAATGGAGCCAATCGGCCAGAATCAAAGACAATGCATATGTTTTGTCAAGTTTGCCAGGTGACAACACAGAAGGTGAAGTTGCTGCCTACAATAGCAGGCTTGTTTTTGTACGGGTGAACGCCGCTGCTAATGCCATCCAAGGAGTCACTAACAGTATCTCATACTTTCTTCATGATCTAACCATTTATGTCGGCTCTTGAATCCTAGTAAAAGTAAAGTAAGCCTCATTTGTATAGCACATTATTACTAGCTACTCATCTCTATGGTGCGATGGCATGTGTAAACATGGGATTACGCAGTTTTACCTGCCTCTCACACGTTTATCTACAAGTAAAACGAGCCATACCTGCCTTTACTTCCCAGGTGCAGAACTTCACAGCCCTTTGGCCGGTACTCATTTCCCATACGGCTGAGGGTAGGAGGCTGAGTTGGCCTGGGTGGATAATACCGAGATGGTATACCCGGGTAACGAAACGGTAACCCATCTCAGTACTAACCGAGCTCGACGTAGAATAATTTCGTTGATACGCCCAATGACATTACCATTACACCATGCCGCCACCCACTACTGTACGATACTAGTCATGCTACTAACTTAACAAACTGCATTATGCAAACAGCGAGCACAAATCATTCAAAACTGACACAATATTAGCAAACAAAATATAAACAGCACGTTCTGCAAACATAAAACAGACTTACATTAGCATTACGTAACAGTGCTAGATCACTTTTCTGTGGTGACAGGGCAGCAGCACCTGCTGCAATGAAGCCTGCATCCGGACCACCTTTGCCATCAGCCGGGCCAAGCTCTTTTACTCTACATGATGCGAAAACAAACATGTGATGCGATCACTCAAAACAGAACAGCAACAGACGGTGGCACAGACAAATGGATGAAAGGACTTAATGGATTATGAGGTGAAGGGTGTGAAATCTAGAGGCAGGCCAAAGACAAAAAAGACGGAAGTAGCTGACAAAAATTTGCACTAAATAAAAAAGATAATAATACAAAGTCAGCCAATGTTTAACTGCTATTTCTGGTAAGCAATGCGAGACCACTTTCTTGTTCAAATGCCTTTTAATTTTCATCCAGTACTTGAACTCTGTCCTTTATTAATATGTCTCAGTTTTGATGACAAAAACCTGGTCCGCTAACCACCACAGCATTTGATTTTAGTTTCGTTTTAGCCCTCATGACTCTCACACACACACATAATAATAATAATAATGATAATAATAATAATAATAATAATGATAGTATTATTATTATAGAAACGGCGTTCCTGTACCAACGCATCTCAGTGGCGATTCAACGCTACAATGCCGTGTGTCTTACATACACTTTCATTTACGATCCGTCGTAGTCAATCCGGACATTATCATCTTCATCGTCATCGTCGTCACAATAATAATAATAATATTAATAATAATAATATACACGACATTTCTATCCAGTCCTAAGATAACTTCTGATGTGATGAAAGGCACTAGTTCATAATAAAGAAAATTTATTACTAAAGTGATAGTGGTGACAATAAAAAGGTGATTTCTTTCATAAATCTAGCACTGGGTCACCTCGAATATCATGGAAGATGGCCACAACAAGCCCATAAAATGAGTTTGTCATTGTAAATAAAAATACTTTTTACACAGTAGAATAATTAGAAACTCAGACAGGGACCATTTCAGTCACAACAAACAGAACTCAAAATATCTACAAGACGATCAAAATAATTACACAAGCCTCAGCTGTCAAGGACAAATTGCGGATGCTCTGCAAATGTGTAATAAACAAGGGTGAGACTTCTTGAATTAACTCATCGGTTGAAAATAAACATAACTGTTACAATTAATACTATGAAACAACCGCAATATTTACCTGAGGGTGAGACCATTTAATGTGATAAACCTGTGAAGGTCAAACTCAGCCGACAACACACGCGATGGCCGACATGCAGTGACAAGAAGTGGAAAAACTGGTTCAGTTCAGAGTCTGCGACAAAGTTTTAGAAGGAAATACCCTTGTTTTTAGAGATATCCAAACTGCCTCGGGACAAGCCTAGGCTAGCATCTGTGTAGAACATCAGCTCAATCTATTCAACCACTTCAGTGGAACACCATACCATAGCAAATACTGTGCTATGTATACGTGTTGCACGGTGAAACCGATTCACCTGTCAGCATATCGTAGAGTGTTGAGAGTGTGCTCACAACAGTTCATTCCAGGTGAGATCATGGCAATCTGCATATCACATCACGCCACATCAGATCAAGGCAACAAACAAATTTACTGCAGGTTTAACATTTCTCCATGCACCAGCCCCATACGGGCTGCAGTGCTGTAATGTACCCTGATTCATTTGTTGACTCCCATGCTATATAACTCGTTTGCTTACTCAGTTCCTTCTTTGCTTACTTTCTTCCTTCTTTATTTACTTACATTCTTACTTATTTACTTCCTTACCATACCTGGCTTTAGTTTTATGTCCAAATTGTGTCATAGTATATTACGTTATGGACGCATAATTGCCTTTGTTGTATTAGATTTAGTTTTTCAGTACTAAGCCAAGAGACTAGCTGTGTCAGATGGGCCATAAAACCTTAACTCAATCAATCAGTCGCCATGCAGCAGACAACAAGACTATGTACTTACCATACACGTGCGCGAGTTTTCACCAATGAACGAGTCGCGAAGAACCTGCGTGAGTTTACTTGCACGGAACGGCAAATGAGCGCCGCGTCTGCCGAGTGCTCGGATGCACTCCTAAACACAGCGGTGCAGTGAAACATGAAAGCCATCAACAGTGACTTATGCCATCTACAATCTAGCAGTAGCATCAGAGCAGTTCACTGGTACTGCTAAACCCGACCAAGCAGGGACAAACATAACACATGGGTACACAAAATACAAATACAGTGTCTAAAATAGAATCTGACCGACAGTTTCACATACTCTCAGAAATTTCTGTAGGTGTATCGAGACCAGAGTAACAGGTAACTGACCTATGTTCTGCACAAAATACAGTATTTCACAACTATTTAAACAACTGTCAAATTAATTGCGGTGATACTGAATTCACGTGTAGGTCTGCCTATGTGTTTCAACAAAAAGTTACATGACAAAAATGTACTGAAGATGCTGCTGACAACAATTACAACCTAGAAAACATAGGCAGTCATATCGACATGCAGACCCACGCCAGCAGCAGCAGCACACGGCCATAGCAGCATGCGTCACTAGCAACCGTGCGATCGTGATGGTTTTTGTAACCATGTGACCTTGACCTGTGACCTTTTTACCTCTGGGTCAATGCATGCCGAGTGACTGCTATAGCGTATATGTGTACGAAGTTTGATGCCGATAGCTCAAGCCATTTTCCTTTCAGATCGCTGACAAACAGACAGATGTGACTGAAAGCTATACCCGTGCCAGTGGCTATACATAGATACATATATACATATTTTATTTAAGCAGCTGGCGTGGGTAAATACAGCATTACATAGGGTTACCTTCAGTGCCAGCAAACTCTTGTTGATCTCTGCGCCTTCCATTCTTGTCTGTCTATCAGAACTGGACGTGTCTGCCCCACGTTCATTGCCTGTGACAACCGCAACAGTTCTTTCAGTTCAATCACATGCAACACAGTGCACAATGGCATTTCCTGGCTTTTTTATTGACATTTGCCTTTTCCACAGGGCCTTATACATTAAAATAAATCACACACAGAGACACACACACATATACAAACGTTTTATGTTCACTACACAAGTCAACCTTTGTTTGTTTGCCAGCAACCCCAGTTAAGATCTGGAAAATTTTGTTGCAGCCAAGTTTTATTGCTCACAAGCCCTTGCAGACCGCACCTACTGCATTAATATACGACAGAAGATACTTGAGTTATCAACGGTGTTATCAACAGTGTCTCTGTATTGAGGATGATGTCGTTTTCATATAATGGAGCCAATCGGCCAAAATCAAAGACAATGCATATGTTTTGTCAAGTTTGCCAGGAGGCAACACAGAAGGTGAAGTTGCTGCCTACAATAGCAGGCTTGCTTTTTGTACGGGTGAACACCGCTGCTAATTCTATTTTAGCGTAGTAATTTAACTAGACTAAGTAGAGAAATAAATACTTAGAGTATACTTAAATGACAGCAATGTAAAATACATAACTGTTGCCAATAAATACTCAGGATAGCTGATGTGTGCTACCCATCGAATGGATTTTGGGAAGGGTGCCTTGGTCGAAAAAGACTGGGAAGCATCGGTCAGTACTGTCCGGTTCACTCCTACTTGTTCTCAACAACATTTAAAAGTGTGTTCTCATCAAGGAAGTACATCCGTCAAGCTACTGCACATCATACATACTCTTAGTCCATACTACGTCACATTTAAATCGTAGACATGATAACCAACTTACCTGCGAGATCGATAAGTGAAAACTTTCCGTGCAATTTTTTGTTATTCCTGACAACAATCAACAGACATACTGTATTTCTATTCGTTTGTCGAATACCATTACATTAATTTTGTAACATACGTTATTGTATATGACTGTTTTGCTCTTTTGTGATTTAAACATAAAAGTCCAAAAGTGTCCCATGCATTGTCGTTACTGCCCAAAGAGAGAGTTATCTGTCACTCACTGTTTGCGGAGAATTATCTGAAAGACGGCATGAGAGCGTGACGAGTGGTTGTTGGCCGACGTGACTCCGGAAGTTCGGACGGTATTTCCGTGCTGAATGAGTCGCATCACGTCGGCGACGCTGACAATGACTTGCTCCTTGAGTCCAACGACCTGTACCTGCTGCTTCCCATCCTCCAATACTCGCAGCTTCTGCTTTCCATTCAGCAGGTCAAACACCTGCATACATCCAGCAATACTTCCGCTAACTGGAATCAAAAATAAACCCAGTCAGTCTATATGAATTGAATTGATTGATCAAGTGAAAGTTTTACGTCCCATCCGACACAAAATAGGTCATTTCGGAGACGTTCTTCTCAGCCAATCTCTTGGCTTAGTATTAAAAAATAAAAACAAACACAACAAAAGCAAACATGCATCCGTAACAAAATATACTGCAACATAAAATTAACCTAAATAAACATTAGCTCCATACGGGACTGACGGCAGACTCTTCGCAACAGACGTTTCTGCCAAGTTAAAAGTCACATGTCACTTTACAAACCAGCCACAAAATTCCTCAACAATAATTCCTCAGTAATAGATTATAGATACAATAAGCTCAGTGGCTCGGTAGCCTAGTGGTTAGGGCGTTAGACTTGTGATTCAATGGTCATGAGTTTGATCCCGGGCCACCACACTACCAGTCGGTTGGTACTGGGATGGATAAACGTTTTTGGACAGGCATACCACCTTGGTATGCAACTAGCTACCCAGGCCAACTCAGCCTCCTACCCTCAGTGGAATGGGAAATGAGTACCGGCCAAAGTGTGGTGATGCTCTGCGGCTGGGAGTAAAGGCAGAATAGATCATTCCATTCGTGGATAAACGTGTGGGTGACTGGTGAAACTTGATCCCTTGTTAACACATGCCATCCTGAGTGCTATAGAGGTGAGTTTCATAATTAAGCGGCCATCCTGAGTGCTTTAGAGGTGAGTTTCATAATTAAGCGATATACTTTACCTTTAAGCTGGCTAAATACAGGGTTCCCACTATCTTTTGATATTGTAATTCAAGGACTTTTCAAGGACTTTCAAGGACCCTCAAATTTCATTTTCAAGGACCAGTTCTCGACAGAAGTTTACAGCATGAGCAGTTGAACAGCAATATTTAATGTTTATTTATGTGACGATGGTACAGTAATAAGGTAATAAAACCTGATATTACTTAGCAAATGTTGATTCAGGTAACACATCTGGCAGACTGAAAGTCCATGTAGACAAAAAACTTGACAACAACAATGTTCTGTTACAAACTATTTACGTCATGGTGAATTCAAGGACTTTCAAGGACCTGTTTAATAAAATTTAAGGACTTTCAAGCACCTGTCCTCTTTTCAAGTACATTCAAAGCCTTGAATTTAGGAGAAAAAAATTCAAGTACTTTCAAGGATGCGTGGGAACCCTGTAAATAAAAATCAACAGTAGCTGCAGCAGTGGGACTGATAAAGACACCCACAAAATGCACGTTATACATTATCCATAAAATAGTCACACCTCATAACGTGCACACGTGGCTAAAAAAAGAATATTTTTCATCCTGTGACCCTTGACTTTTACCTATGACCTTAACCTACAAATATGACCTAGACAGGATCAAGGTGAACCAGCATGCCAAATAGCCAGGTTAAAGGTCACTTAGTGCAAAAGTTATTATCGAGACAGGCACACACACACACACACATGGAGTGCACCGTCGAAGACGACGGATTGCGTCACCGATGAGTGCGACGATGGGCGAAGAGCCCAATTCGCGATGAACAGATCTTGTTGCAT
>Ga0209780_1003235_pt1 | contig 12033 bp, 8 predicted proteins | sample WorMetexBAHAMAS2_FD_187384 | JGI IMG/M metagenome (GOLD analysis project Ga0209780, IMG submission 187384) | Marine gutless worms symbiont microbial communities from Max Planck institute for Marine Microbiology, Germany - Inanidrilus exumae... | ecosystem: Host-associated > Annelida > Digestive... | reverse complement strand
TTTTACTAGTTATTATATGTGTGCATAATATGCTTAATAAATTCTCACTTAATTTTGTCAACTTGAATTAGATGATGTACTTTTTCAAAACGAAACTATGTAAAAAAATAAGCCTTCATACTTGGGGACAGAATAGCCCATATGAAGTTATGAATATATCAAAATCTAAATAAATTTACTGATATAGCATCCCAAAGACTGTATTAGACAATCACACAAATTACTCATACTGCAAATTAATTAAACAACAAAAACAAATAAAAGGGTTTTTACCGTGCGACGCTATGCTAGCGCGGTATCTGCTGTCGTCGTGTCATCTGTCTGTCCGTCTGTACGTCTGGCACAAGTCGGCGTTCTAGGATCACACAAACCACGCCGTACGATAGCCGAGAGACTCTAGCTTTTTGTCGCCAAACATATCGTCGAAATTTCAGTGGCGTTATTTCTCATAAGTGGCTCCAAATATGCCTACAGGTGGGGGAGATTAAAATTAGCGATTTTCTACCAATATCTCGCTATACGGTATCTCAGAAACGGCGCATTGCAAGTAGAGACGTAGTTATAATGGAAGGCTAATAGGAACACACAATGCGCTGTATCGAATGCGTTATTTACCAGACAAACAAACAAAAATTTCGGCTTCCTCTCAAACCGTCGCTGCAGATCGCGCCCAAAATCTGCCAGGGCCAGCCCTCAACATTTGGCTCACAGTGTTCTAAATTTCATCCAAATCGGTGCACTTTCGGCGTAGTTATAGCCGAACGCGCGAAGGCCGTTCTTTTGACCAGAAGAGTATTTGCAATCGCCCGAACTTCGGGCGAATTAATAGTCGCATCAATAACCGCATAAATATTATGACTATTGTGTTTTCCATTTTCAGGTCCTGCAATTTTACGTCCGTTATTTTAGCACCCCCATAACATCTAGGAAACGGTGCAAAATAGATACATAGATGTAATGGAAGACTATTAGGAAATCGTATGTGTCCCGTCGAATGGCACCATTGCCAGTGACCTTGAATGATGCTGAAGGTCACTTTTCGTGTTTGAACCCTTTTAACTCCCATACCTGACGAAGTGTAGTACGAAGTATCTACGACATATTTGCAAACAAAACGTTCAGCCATAACAGAGGGACTGCGCCACACATTATGTCACTGAAATCTTGTCACTGCTGCACAACTGTACGATAAAAATCACATTTGGCAAGGCTTGCAGTAGACAAATGATTTTGAAAGTCATTCAAAGTCATCGGCATAAAATACGTTTTCGAGTTCACCACCTTAGGGGGCCGTAATTTTACCATTGGGTGTTACGCATCTGAGGACGCTGATAAAAATGTATTGGTTCGGGGATCGCCCCCCCATTTGGGGGCAGATATTAGGGTTTTTAATTTTGGCGCGGGTGTACTTTGGCCTCAAAAATTTCGAAATATAGAACCGTTATTTTGGTACTGTTTAAGTCCATCGAAAGGGATTCTGAAAATTTGAAGAAAATTTGTAGATTGTAACTGGATAAAATTTCGAAGGAAGTTGGAAAAATCGCGTACGGACTTAAAACAGTATTTTCGCGTTATGCCGGTCGTTACAATGACGTAATGTTGAAATTGCCACGTACAGCTCCGTAACGGTCAGAGATAGACCCCTAATGTAGTGGAGGTCAAATAGGAAGTCGGGGTCGGCGATTCAAAATATGCGATTGCCGCCATATTTCCACTTCCAATTTGGCCGCTAGCGACCCCCGGTCCCCGGATACTAGTTGTCGCAGTATTTTAGCCCATATGGAGTCTGGGGCCTCGGACTTTCCGCTCGAATCCGATCACGCCAAGTGTGCTTTCTGTGCAGCAGTTAAGAAGATTTCAACTGTCATAGTGCGTTACGCGATTTCTCTGCGTTAGCTGAGCTTGTTGTCATAATGATCTGTTATGGTAGACACAGCTGTCTGTCAGCAGAGCGAGTTTCAACCGATGACAAATTGGTTACATTCAGTAGGCAGAGTAGTGTTTAGTCTGGTCAATCGTTTTTTTACCGCGCGACGCTGTGCTAATGCGGTACGTGCTGTGGCCATGTGTCTGTCTGCATGTCCGTCACATGTCAGAGTTTATCAAAACGGCTAAACATAGGACGATGCAAAAACAACGTAATACAATCGCGCAGGGAATCTGCTTCTCTGGCGCCATACCGTAGAGATGCGCCGACGTAAACGTCACGCTAGAGATGCACGCGGCGTGTGGACGTAGATCGGCATGTGTGGATATATGTCAGTCCCACTGACGTACTTGTTTGATCTTCTATTGTCGTCGTATGGAGGCTATCCGTGTCAAAAACACAGCAGTTTTCGGTGTATGTACCGTCTCCAAGGGACCTGCCCATGTGGCACAGTGGTCTAAGCACTCGGGCGCCATGTGCAGTAGAGCGTGGCGCGTTCAGTGGCCGGGGTTCAAACCTCAGCCTGGGCGCGTCCGCCTACCAAAGAATTTCACGCACATGATGAACCGGTAGATAATCCCGGGCAGGAAAAAAGGGTTCGACGATGTCCTCTATAAACTGTGACCATTGCAGGCACCTTGATCTAACTGCCTGCCGCGCCGGCTTGAGTCGAACTAAATAGACTTGGCTGGCCGCTGTCTGGCGTAACACACAGCGCCAGTCAGGACAAGCCAGACAGTAGGCCACGCGTCTAGAAGGGGCGCGCTATAGTTATACCCGACAAGCTGCCCACTCCTACTTAACCCGCCTTTTCCGCTCGTAGCGCACACACATCGCACACACTTACCAATTCCCCGCCTCTCCCTGGGCAAGCGCACTGGACTGGACCGCTACATGATCTTAGCGCTGAGGTCCAGAGTAGGCTGCGCCTCTGTCCACAATAACGAACGAACGAACGAACCGTCTCCAAGACCGCAACAATGATATGACTTGACAAGTCTGCCGCTGATCTGAAGAACTGTTTCATGTGCAGTCGACTGTTCAAATGTGGAACTGGAGTGCCACAGTGGGTATGCATTTTCCATGATGGGCCTGATGACTGCCTCACAACAATACGCAAGATCGGACTCTGGTACACCAGCTGGTTTCTTCGGGAATGAAGAACGCTTGATGCCTTGACTGTTACGTATTGCGTCTCGTCTGATTGAGTTCGTGCGGTCGTGCTTCGTGCTGCTTGTACGGGGCGTGTTTGTTGGTGTTTAGGTTCTGAGATTTTACGGCTGGCTGAAGCAGACCGTTCACGAGTCTCAACTGGAACACTACCGAGTGCGCCACGTCAAGCTCTATTACTACCTCGAAGACGACAGCATTGAAATCATCGAGCCGCACGTCAGAGACAGCGGCATGCCTCAAGGTTGTCACGCACAGCAGTAATGATGTTTGGTACACTGGCCTTTGACCGGTGGGCTGTTACGTTTGGTACAGGCGGGCAGCTGCTTAGTCTTTGCTGTACCAGATCTAACTACCACCCGTCAAGGCAGGGCCATGTGTACCAACTTTATAGTTTTATCTTTTATGCGGCACAGATATGCGGAGCAATGAAGCCAATGCTTGTCGGTGTCGAAATGGTGTTGCTTTTCGTAAAGTGAGTAGCCAATAGTTTCTTAACGGCACATCAGCACATGGCCATGCTGCTCATTAAGTCTGAGGAGGCGACGACTTCACTGTTAGCACGTTTGTCGGTTTTTGTACGTAGTTTAATTTGTTTACCGTTTCTTTTCTCTCCTTTTAGGTACACGTCAGTTTTCATATCGCCTTGCTATATCACCCTCATTATCGCTTACCACTGTTTTCAGTTTCCTCTGATTTCTACCTACCTCTGTTCCCGATTTCTCCTTTTTCTTTGTTCATCGACATACCATGCATCTTATGCACTTTTCTCTCGTTGTAATTGTTCTCTCATCATTCCTCCATCGTTCCTGCACTGCACCTCAATCTCCAGTCTTTTCCACCGACCTCAAACTGTTGACATGCCGTAAGGTGTGGCATGGGCCACACCTTACGGCATGTCAACAGTTTTATCACCTTACCCACACTCCGTCTGCTATCTGCCTCCTGTTGCCTTGCTCACGTACCCTCGTCTTCGGTAGTTCATGCCTTCTTACCGTTCTCTTGCTTTCTGGTGACATCAAACTATATCCAGACCCTCCAAATGTCACTATCTGCACCATTAACATCCGTTCTATTCGTCATCCCCTTCATTCTGCTGCAGTAGTGGAAGGTAGAACTGACTCATGTTGGCTGATGATGATGATGATAATGATGATGATGATGATGCGACGCAGGTTGTCTGGTAAGAAGACAGAAGCTGCCGAAGGACGACGTCGGCAATCACTACACGTGGAAAGACCTCAACATCGGAGTCAGTGTCACTGCATACGGCAAAGTGTTCCACTTCTACGACTGCGACAAGTTCACACGGGTCTGTTGTCCTGTGCGTCTGTTAACTGGCTTTTACGACTAGACTCGCCTGCATGTGACGGTGGGTAAAATGTGACCTTTTTCCCTGGAGGCAGTCGGCTAATTATAACTTGGAGGACTGATAAACTGTCTCACATTCCCACCGTCAACGTGTTGGGAAATAGCTTAAAATATTTACTTGATCTGCACCAAGAGACTACAACTCAAAATGAAGATACAATGATTGTATTCCTTGTTAATAATTCATCTTCAATATCTCATGTCACAATATTTACACTATTCAATCATGACTTCATACCTTTACCGAACAAGTGATGTACTCTATATGTTACGTCGACGACGGACATAATAAACCCATAATTAATAGTGCTGCTGCCACGCTATCAATGAGTGAGGGGAACTCTCTTTCCCCGACACTTGGCTTCAGTCGACGTCAGAAACCGATTTATACTTCGCCTCCGTTAAGGTGCAAAGTATTATGATCAGCGAGTCTGTATGCCTATCTGTCTGTTTGTCTGTCCGCTCGCATATCTCAAAAACCACACGTTTTGATTTCAGCATATTTTCTGTACATGTACGTGGCTCGGTCCTCCTCTGACGGCAGTGCGATACGTTATATGCTCCCAGTTTTGTGGATGTTCTCATATAATATTTTCATGTTTTCACATAATGGAAGGAATAGGCCCGAATCAAAGACGACACGTATCATGCACACATTGCATGTTTCGTCCAGTTCGTCAGATGGCGGCACCAGTCGGCGTCAGACAACGTTGTTTGGTCAATATTGCCAGGTGGCGGCACCGGGGGAACGTAGTACGCACGCCGTCTCCGACTGCAATACTGAATGTTGTTCGTTTGTTCTTAATTCGGATAACTGCTACCGCTGACTTCGATCGATAGGCCTCATTACTTCGCCGTCAATAGCAGTGCGAAGTATTTTCATCATCGTGTGTGTCTGTCTATCTGTCTGTCCGCTCGCATATTAAAAACACATATCCAAATTTTACTACATTTTCTGTACGTGTTAGGCTTATGGCCGTGGCTGTATGGCCTGGCCGCCTGGTCCCGACGATAGTGCAATACGTTAAGTAGCCTACTTCTGCTTTTGCAGATGACGTCATGTTTTCGCATAATGTTTGAACAGAATCAGAATCAGACAACGTTATGTTTCGTCGAGTTCACCAGGTGGCAGCACCGAGGACGAAGTTGCTGTCTACGATTGCAAGCTTGTGTTCTCATGCTGCTGTACATGTTGCTTCTTCTGTCGGACGTTTACTGTCGCCATAACAAACATTTTTTTATTTGTTATTTTCGTACAACGTGACAACTGCCTGACGTGTAGGTGGAAGTTTTCTCTTGCTTCCTAATTTTGACGTTGTATCTTCATTTGTTTCGTAGTTCTTCCAGTTCATCATTAACAGCCTGATCTCGACTAGAGTCTGTACGGGCCGATAAAAGCGGGTGTACCGATCGCGAGATGCCGTTTGGGGCTGACTCATGTGGGACCAAGGAACCATTGTAGGCTACTTGATTGGGGTCAAGATGTGACGAATCCATTCGCAGCCGCGAGGGGTGACGAGTCGGCGATGCGGCCTTTTGTCGAATAACTTTGGACACTTGTTACGCCTTATGAAAGACCATACAAATATCTAAACGAAATTAGAAATACTGCTGTTTTGGCTAAGCTATTTTAATGTTTATTTATTACTGCATTTTACAGAAATTATACTAATCAGACTAGAAGTGCGCCGTTGATGAGCTCTGTGTAATTTATTAACTGTTAGTTCGCTCGCTGCTGACCAGTCATTTACGTTTCCATGGTAACGATTGTCACTTCTTGACAAAAGGAGGAAACGCAACGTACGTTGTTGGTCTCAGTTGAGGCTCTTCGTGTAAGCTGCTGAGCTGACGCGGTAACTGTTATGCCGGCACATTTCTATCCCGCCACGACGTTGGTTAGTTGCGTGGCACAGTGGTAGAACGTCGGTCTGTGACCGGCGAACGTTCCTTGTCCTACGCTCGACCTGCAGCTGATGGATGACCACATACGTGGATAAACCGTGCGCTACAAGGTCAGCCAACTAGGCCAACTCAGCCTTTCATCCTTTCGAGGCCGATGAATGAGTAGTAAGCTGTAATCGGGTGTGCGATACCTCACTCGGGTGGCGCCATCTGGTGAATGCATACGGAGTAAAGGCAGGATGGTTTATTCCACTCGTTGATAAACGTGTGGATGGTAGGTAAAAACTGTGTGATCCCTTTAACACGTGCCATTCTTGAGCGCATTAGAGGTGGTTTATAACGATGCGCCATACAAATCGATGTTTACTTTACTGACTTTGCTTACTAGAGGTTAAACACAACATACTAAACTGACATTAGCTGTAATTTTAACTTTTAACACGGGCGATACTGGAGAAGTTCACCAGCTAACCACAGCACCACTGACCCTACTAGGATAAGTGTCGGTTCACACTATACCGAGTCAACAGTCCGTGAACACGGCTGGTGGACGCGAGTATTGTGTTTGTTGTAAATAACAGGAAAATAGCATCAAGTGAACTTCTCCGGTGGTATCGATAATGCTTAGACTGATTGCTGGTAAGTGTCGGTTCATAGGCCTATCATTTAGCGCCGTGTTTTATAGTCAAAAAATGAAGTTGGCTAATCTGTTTTTCGTCGCTATAGTTTAGTTCTGCGGGGTAAAGCAAAGAACTTCACAGTATATATACGTGGAAGCTGTGGTATGTGCGATGCTGCATTTGCAGTGACATACCGAAGTTTCTTTTGCGTCCGCCCCTTGTTGAGTTTTCAAGAAAATTATCAACAGAAAGATTGATCGATGCGTATTCAAAAGTGTACAGACATATTAACTAAACCATGACATTTTCAGTTACAGAAGGGCGTGTTTTCCCGTGCAAGATTCTAACCACGCCACGTGTGACTTTCTAGAAAAATAACACACAGAGAATAGCCATGGAGAACACGTGTTCAGGACTGGCTGGAGAGTGAAGGTGTCGTACTGAACGCCACGGAAGACTGTCCCGCTGATCCGTACACGGCCGAGCGTGTGGAGCGTCTAACTGTGAAGATGGCGAAGACACCGTCAGACTTCGACAAACTGCGTCAGTTCCTCGAGATGGATCGCAAAGTGCTGCGCTTATACTGCGTGCATGACGACCGAGATCGCCTGTTTGGACAGCTCAAGAAGTTCATCCTCCACGTACGTTACTTACTTACTTGTCGATTATGCTGTCTGCATCTTTGTGATTCATCATCACGGCTTGCACGGTAGTACAAGCTGTTGTAAATGCCAATAGCAAAAATAATGGGAAAGGGCAAATTTCGACCCCCTAAGGCTCCAAACCCCCTGTACATATTTCAATGAAGCTTGGAATGCCTAACTACGTCGTGGGTATGACCGCACGTGCAAATCCGTGTGGCGCTGTCAGCGCAACACGTACTAGCACGTGTGGTACGTATGTCGTGATGTCATACCCACGACGTAGTTATACATTCCAAGCTTCAGCCTGTGACAACGTGGGTGGTCTGGGCGAACACGTGATATGTCACTTGTTGGTTTTGCTTTATTCTTCCGATCGCGCCGAGCCCGCACAAGTGAACCGATTTTGACGTGTTTCAGCGCAAGGAAGGGCGATTCTGCATTTTAAAGGTCTCAGTTTTGTACTCCATGGAATTGCTGTGGAACATGACGGGTCTCTGTGGAGTTTTCATATGTTTTTGCCCACGTGAAATTACTATGGAAAAAGTTACATGGAAATTCCATGGAATCATTTCCATTTCCGGTCAAGTTCCGAATGTTGTTCAAAATTGTTACGATCGTGCACAACATATTCCATCGACGTTCCACACCATATCCTAAGGACCTCGTTACATTTTGCGTCAATGACTCTCAACGTCGTTCACTATACGCTCGTCATCCATCAGATCTGCCGTTGTCTGACGGACAAGAACGCAGTTCGAGAGACTTGCTTTCTCGATCTGCAGGCCGGATGTTTGGAACAGTCTCCCTGCTCATCGACAATCATGCCACATTCCACGAGCACTTTATCTTTGCTAAAAGCATTGCTTTTAGTTCTTGAAGTCTTACTGACCTCTTTGTAATGTATAGCCGATCTGTTTATATTTATGACTGGGCACTAGAACTTTCATCGTAGGCCTATTGCATTGTATTATATTGTATTGTATTGTATTGTGTTGTATGAAATGTTTTCTGTAGTAATTTCATGGAGCATAAAACTGGGACCTCAGAAATGCAGAATCGCCAAAGGAAGTGCCTCTTGGGGGTTACGTTTATACTGCTCTCCATTTTGGGATCAAATTTCCAAAACCCATATTTTTGGGCGTGAATAGGCATTTTCAAGCCTAATGCACAAAATGTTAAAACTTGCATGTTATCGAAACCACTCACCAATTTCAACCAAATTTTGCACAGTGACAAAGACCACCAAATACTCTTCGTGGGTGGTCCAAACAGTTAAATCGCAATATCTCAGCAACGGTTGATTGATCGCCAGGAAATATGGCATGGTGACAACAACAACGTTGGCCCAATGAACTTTGCTATGCCACCTCATACCCTACTAGTAAAACCGCAAAAATTATAAAAACTGGCTTCAGTTTCTCTTCTTTGTAAAAGCCGCTTTTTAAAACAACAAATATCAAAATTTTATCCGCAAATCCGCATCTAGCTTTTACATTTGCAACAGGCCGCTGACTGACATAAATGTAATGACTAGCTTTTTGTGCGTTGAATTTGCGGATAAAATTTTGATATTTGCAGCTTTAAAACAGCGGCTTTTACAAAGAAGAGAAACTAAAGTCAGCTTTTGTTTTATAATCATCATTATCAGCAGCAGGTGTAGCAGAAGCGGCGGTTGACGAAACAGTGTTCATCTGTCCACAAACGTAGTTGATTTGGCTGTCGCAGTTGTTAAAAACACAGAGTTTTGAATTTAAAACATTAAAATATGTTTTTATACTTCACACCCATAACTCCTTCTCTCTTTCACGCCCGGCTTAAAACCTACCTGTTACACAAATCCTACCTCCCCGTAGTTTCACTTTTTCCTCCCGGACTGCCTTCACGCACTAAGCCTATTGCCTGGACCGTTTCGTCTGAGCTAAGACTTCTTCTGAGCTAAGACTTACTCGGTTTTTGTTTTTATTTTTTCCTTATTTTTCGTTTCTGTGCCGTGTGCTAGATTAAGCTTGCCATCTCGTCGCTAGCTTTTGAGCGCACGTTAATCTACTGTATCGTATCGTATCATATCGTACAATAACAACATGTTTGACATCAGTTGTGTAATTTGTAGTTGACATTGAGCGAAAGACTACTGCAGAGTCATCACGCCTCTTATAGTACACATTGTAATGTAACTGTGAGAAGTCTCTGTGATGTAATTTATAGCGTGAACAAAGCATGAAATGTACGATATCATAGCATTTGATGGTGAATTTGTATTTACAAAGGGTGGCCAACGACTGTTGGCGTCAGAAAACTAGAGTCCCTGGGCTATCACGTGGCGTTATTTGCGTGATTCTAAGTTTAGCCGTCTTGATACAATACCGGCGTGTGACAGACGGACGGACAGACACACGCACCTATACACGCACAGACACATAAACACACGAACAACGGCTAATACCCGCGCGTAGCTAGCGCCGCGCGGGTAAAAATCATTTTAACAACTATGCTAGCTGTAATATACCGTATGCTCGATACATTTAGTAAATTACTGCGCGTTGACGTATAGTTACGTCTACCAAGTCGAGTCCAAATCCACGTTAAAACTTAAAGTAGACTTTTCTCATATTTCTAAAGTGACATTTAAATTTTTACCGCGCTACGCTATGGAACCATGTATTAGACCGGGGTTGAGATCCCCCACAGAAGGGGCAATTTTGGGGGTTATTCGGCCCATTGAAAAACATTGGGAGTCTTCTGCGATATATGCAGCAAAAGGGATCATTCAATGCTTAATAACGGCATTACAGCGTGACTGCTGCAGCCCACTGCAATGCTCCCAGCTGGTTCATGTCACATTACATTGTCCCCCATGAAAAATCCGTCCCCCTGCGATGCGGCCTTTCGTCAAAATTCTTTGACCACTTGTCTGATGTGGCTGGACTGAGATCACTGCATATTTGGGTGCCATAGCATACTGTAGAGTTATAAACTGATAAGTTCCTATTCAAAGTCACGGTTTGCAATAGAAGGCATACTGTGTGAGGCCCTTATCTGTAAAATGCTCTTATCTGAGTAATTGCGGGGCCCTTATGTATAAAAAGCCCTTATCTACAGATAAGTGGCCCTGATCTGGGAAATAGGTAAAATACATTTCAAAAGTATTTAAATACAAAATGCAAAATATATCAAGGTATTTAAATTGCAAATAAAAATACATCAAGATATTTAAAATACACATATTTTTGTAGAAATTTATTACAATTCGCTATTTCTTCTTCAACATTTTCTCATTTTAGGTTATTGGGTCGTTCAAAACGGGAACGAAAAGTATCTCACTTATCTGGGTGTTATGTTGGTGTTGCAGTAGTGGGATCGGAGTGGGTCGAAGCCTACCCCCACACCAAACTTTTCCGTCACCGGTGTGGAGATCATCCTCAACCAGTGGGGGAATTAAACTCCCCACCCCAAATCGAACCTAGTGGCAGTCTGGCACATTCGGAGAACCATGACTGACACAGTGACACTGACAGACAGAGACAGTCCATATCAGTGACACACATAGGCCTACAGTCACAGTTTCACTCTTTCAGTTATTTCCTGGTTTCATTTATAGATGCGGTATATAAAGCCATGACTTTTGTCACGGCATTTACGGCTTGTGTTACGAAATTCCTGTGGATTTCCCAGATAAGCGCCGAATGCACTCTGCAAAGCCCTTATTTATAGATCAGGGCTTTTTATACATGCCATAAGGGCCTCATAATTTTTTCAGATAAGGGCATTTTACAAATAAGGGCCTCACAAAAGGCTGCCTTTTCTGAAATTCTACATCATAGAGTAGGCCGGTGGTTGTGTTGCAGTACTACCTGAGCGACGACACGATGGAGCTTGTGGAAGTGCGCTTCGAGAACGACGGACAGGACCCGTTTCCGATGTTCATGAGTCGACATCGATGTCCCAAAAACCGCGACGACATCGAGCCGGATTTTCCACTCGGAGCGATGGAAATCACCGACGAGGAAGTGAAGGAATATTTCACTCCAGTTGACTTCTGCATCGGCAAAACGCTCGTTATCTACGGTCGGCGATTTCTCATATACGATGTCGACAACTTCACCAAGGCTTTCTACTGGAAAAATTTCGGAATGACAGACTTCACGCCAGTCGATGTTGAAATACCGAAACCTCCGCTGCCCAAACAGGTTCGTCTTTCGTCCGTGACTCGGTAGCTGTAGCGTTAGTTCGAGTTGCGTTGTGTTGCAGTTGACTCGTACAGTACGATGCACGTGATAAGTACCCTTCAGGCGTCGTAGGCTGGCGAACGGTCATTGAATCTGTAGCGGTTGCAGCGTCTGCAGATGGCGAGTCAGGGGCGAAAGTAAAACGAATCGCCAGAAAAACTCGAGCTATCTGG
>Ga0209780_1003234_pt1 | contig 12035 bp, 8 predicted proteins | sample WorMetexBAHAMAS2_FD_187384 | JGI IMG/M metagenome (GOLD analysis project Ga0209780, IMG submission 187384) | Marine gutless worms symbiont microbial communities from Max Planck institute for Marine Microbiology, Germany - Inanidrilus exumae... | ecosystem: Host-associated > Annelida > Digestive... | reverse complement strand
GTTCTAGCTATTAGTCCGGGTAGGCCACGTCCGTATAGGCCACGGCCTACCCGGACTAATAGCTAGAACCGCCTCTCTGCGTCTCCCTAGAATTCCAGCCAGATTTACGCTACCGTACTGATTGACTGATGTGTCTGATAGACGGTGGTGTAGTGCTCGGTCGGGTGGGCGCCCATCCCCGTGTCACTGTAGCTCATGCAACGAAGGCGTACCAGATATTAGCAGTGGACGCTATAGATGCTGAGTACGCCGTACGAGTTAGTAGCGTTCTTAAGCAGCACAGCCCTTTGATCAGCTATGACGCTGGCCGCTTCCATATAGCGGAAAGCATATAATGTAACAGTCTGGCGTCCGTCCGTCTGTCTGTCCCGTCGGCATACTCACCGTGACTCGATCATCAGGGGTAGCATGCGACGCGGCCAGCGTACGTTTCGGCCCGATAATAAGGAGGACCGATATAATTGCTAAGAAATTCATGTTCGACAGTCACGTTGAACGATAGTGGCGTAGCTAGGAAATATTTCCAGAAATTCTGGTGGCGGGAAATTGGCTAGTGGGTTCCAGCCTCTGGAGGGACTTGGGCAAAGCCCCAGAAGCTCATGACTTCACCATAATAATCCGTAGAGCTGTAATCACTATATAACACCACCATGCACAGTATAGCGATTGACTGATTGACAGAATGAAAAAACTGGGGGTAGACAGCCACCCTACCGTCTCTCTCGTCCCAAAAATGATAGCGGATCTGTACGAATAACATAATGCGGTCACTGGTCCGGGGTTTAACTGGGGGAGCATTTGCTCCATTTACTTCATACTAGATAGGCCTACGCCATTGTTGAACAGTGACACGTGAATTTTAGAAAGGTGTTGGAGTGTCTTATAAAGGGCGTGTGACCGCCTTTCAAAATTTTTAACGACGCCACTGCGCACTACAACGTACTGTGAGGCAGGCCCGTAGCCAGCTCAAAATCTGGGGGTCGTCCATCCCTACCCATCCCCTTCTCCTTCCCTCCCTCCACTTCCTCTCTCCTTCCATCCCTTTTCCTTCCCCCTTTCCCTTAGAAGTATCCTAAATCGAGCTAGGGGGTCTGGGGAGCGCTGTATGCTTCCCTGGCGGGGTCTGAGGCGGAGCCCCAGCCGGATTTGAATTTGGTGCATTTTGGTCTTAAAATCTGACATCTGGTGGCAACAAATTAAATGATTTTCCTGAGAATCAAATTACCAAATTTTGCATTTTGAAGGTAAAATTTGACATCTCTAAAAATGTGATCTTAAAAGCGGACCTGGCCGGATTTGGGTGGGGTGTCGTCCGACCGGTCTGACCCTCTGGCTACGGGCCTGTGAGGAGTGGTAATCAATCGCGGATGTCTGTCCGTAGCCTGCTGACTGGCGACGCATGACGCGCGTAGTGATTGACAATCGTTCATTCTGTGAACAAGCACCATCTGTAGCTTCGGTATGTAGGCCATGTACGCTAGACTAGAGGTTCAGATCGGCGATCTGAAATAAGGTACTGCAAAATCTGATAGCTTCAGATCGGCCCGATCTAAAGGTGAGATCTCAAACTCAAAACTCAGTGACGTACTACAGTTTCAGATCTGAACCTTAAAAAAAATTAATGATTAGATTCTCATCACCAAGCCGAGGCAGTCTCTAACTTCAGATCGTCCTGATCTGAAGCTATCAAATTTTGCACTTACTTATTTCAGATCGCCGATCTGAACCCGTAACTAACCTTTGATTTTGTCGTACCGTAAATCTGATACAACTTTTAACGCTATTTTTGAGTTCTGGTGTATTTGTTGATTTCTATGCAAGATGAGTTTTGTGTTCTTGAAGCAATGGTCTTACAGTCGAACAGTCTTGGTCTCGAAGGGTCAGTTTCGTCTTCAGTTTTTTTCTCGTTTCCAACACTGTCCTGTTGTTATGTGAAAGGCCATGATTTATCAACTCGTTACCCCCAGAAACCCTCAGAAAGTCGTCCAACTAATGGCCACAAGTAGCCTATTAATGAATCTACACTACGGACACATGACCGTCTGAAACCGTGTTTGGAGTGCACATTCAAAGCTCTTCTGTACAGCATATGAGTTGAAATCTCATCAGCGAGCACAATTAGTCGTCAAAAGAATTTAGCTATTGTTTAAGCGACAAAAGCTTAGATCAAACTAGATGTAGGCCTAAACAATTGCTTAGACGCAAATACGTTAAACTCCAACTAACTAACTTAGATGTAAACAAATGTGGTATCAACAATGATTTGATAAACTGGGATTGAACACTATCTGACTTAAAGATGTGACTGTTTTGTCTATATTCATGCATATTTGCTGTATCGTACTTAAATTACCATAAGATTACAAGTCTACGCGTGGTGTGTCAGAAAAGGTTTATAATGAAATTTGCATTAAACATGCACATATTTACAATTACATCGCCCCCAATAGGGGTGCAAAGAATTGCGATCAGCGTCTCTGTCGGTCTGTCCGCTCACATGTAAAAAACAGCATGTCTGAACTTCACAAAATTGTATGTACATGTTGCTTACAACCATTGCTCCGTCGTACCCTGGCGACAATGCAGAATGTTATGTACTTTCATTTTTTGTGAATAATGTCATGTTTTCACATAATATGGCCAATGGTTGTGATTGGTTGATTGACTGAGTTGTGCTTTTACATCCCACTCGACACAAAATAGGTCATTTCGGAGACGTTCTTCCCAGCCAATCTCTTGGCTTAGTACTGAAAAACTGAAAGAAACACAACAAAAACAAACATGCATCTGTAGCAAAATATACTACAACATAAAATTAACCCCCAAAACTAAAGCCAAGTTTAGTCGCCTCCTACAACATCCGGCCTGGAAGTGGAGAGGGCCCATTCTAATTTCGGCGCTTCATAGGCCTAAATTTGTCACTTAATTAATTACTTAGACACTTACCCACTTACTTACCGCCCGGGACTGGCGAGTGGTGCAAAATCAAAGACGACGTTGATTCGTTAAGATCTTAAGTTCACTGATGGCAGCACCGGGGCGAAGTATGCCGTCTACGACTGCCTTGTTTGTGGAGATGGTTACTGGTGTTGTGTGTACGTGTGCAGTTTTAGACTCAGTAAAACACTATGAACAGAGTAGACATCAACAACGTAACACAAAAAATTGCACTTTAATAGCACGACTTTCAAATTCTACATTGTACAAAATGTGAACAAACAAATACTACAAATTTGTAAATTAAACAAGAAAGTAAAAGCAACACAATATAAAACAGCAGCGCTCACAACGACCAGCAAGCAGTCAATATTGAAAATTTCTGAGTAGACGATTCAACATCTGCATATGTATTAACATGAATAAAAACGAACATTAGCAACTATATACTCGTTCTTGCTACGATGGTCCCTACACAGCTAAGCCAATTACTATGACGAGGTTTATCAACTAGCGTACCCGGTATATGTGCTATATTGCTGAATTTAACTCAACTATGTATGCTGTATGAAAGTTAGTCTGGATATTCAAGATATTCAAATCACGATATTCAAATATCACTGGATTTCTATTATGAATCAACACTGCTCAAATATTTTTCATTGAACACCAATTTGTATTCTTGCAACTTTTTTCGACACACGATGTAGTTTTTGTACAAAACTGTTACCAGAATAAGTACATAAAACCATTTTTGTAAGCAAAGATAACAAGTTCTCCTTGTCTGAATCACAAAGAAAAATGAATGACACTAGTGATGTGCCAGTAACCGAATTTTAACAACAAAAAAATTAACCCGAATCCTTTGCTAATAATCATGTGATTGTCAGTTTGTGCAGCTATTTGCAAATACTTCGTCAGCCGCATAAATAAATATTTCTATACAATTTATCATATATTAAGCCGGAGAAAAATTGATATCAAACGAATAACTAGTTCACAAATAAAAATGTACTGTGACAGCATTGCAATTTCATAGAACAAACGCAAACACTGATTCTGTTAATGCCATGTGCAAAACAATCTACCAGTAAATAATCAATACATGTAGTTTACACTCACGCATACACGTGCAAAATATACTGTGTCAGTGGTAATGAAAAGTCAAAAGTGTTCAGTGCTTTGACGGTGCTCGTTGGCTGACAGGGAAGTAATCTGACACATAAAAACTTGCTTAAACAAGATGCAGTCACAGATGGCAGACTACGCCCCCAGTATGGAGAGTTATCCTCTTACCCAGTAAAGGAAGACCAGCGATATATTAACCTCAAAACTGGCTGCCTTTTTGTTTAGCAGCCACCCAAACAAAGAAAGGGATCGAGAGGATCATTTAAATTATTATGCTAGCGCCTGCAACAGGGGAAGACAATTATCACATAGCAAGACTAAACTAAACCAAATACAACAAAACACCCAAATAAATCTTAACTAAGCAATACAGATAACACAAAATGAACGCAACAAACTAAACCCAGGTTCAGTCGCCTCCTACAACCTCCGGCCTGGAAACGGAGTGGAACTATCCTGGTAGAAAGGGAAGGGATGAACAAAAGGAAACAGGTGAAGCGAACGAGAAAAGGAAAGCAAAAGATGAGGAAGTGAATAAACAAGGGAGAATAAACGGGGAAATGAGAGACCCTGGCCCAATGCGGGGCATTAGCAACAGCGACATACAGCTGAACACAAGCAGATACGGTGCATACACTATACGAGGGCTGGTAAGTTTTGAGCCTGGCTACTTTCCACTATACTTTTGGGCGAACAAATATTACTGGCCTTAGCAACAGTTTCTTGTTAGTGTTCTTTACAAATTTCATGTCATCTGCATGTTTACTTTGGGAGATTTAATATACTGAAAATGCTGGTTGTACACTGCAACTGATTGTAACAAAATCCACTACTGCGCAGTTATAGAATTTTTGTCACTGGAGAACGTTCAGCTACAGCAGATACACATCCGAATAACTATTGTTTGCAGTGAAGATGCGCCATCATATGTCACAGTCGAGTGCTGGGCAGCTGAGTTTCGGTGAGGTAGAAGATGCCTTGAAGATGAGCAAAAATGAGTAGGAGTAGGATTGGAACTTACGACCTGATGATCGCAGGTCCAATGCTCTACCCGTTGCGCCACTGCGTTACCCATCAGCACCAGTGTATTCAATACGGTAATGTGAACGGTAAAAGCCGTTGTATGGCAGTGTGTGTGAGGTGACACTACACTCAACTTCACAATTTACAAAGAAACTTTGTGACTTTTGTTACGTTCTTCGTAAGATCTTTGCAAAAGCACAGCATAAAGTTTTTTGCACATTTACTCTTTAACAACTTCTAAAACGTCGCAAGGAAGAAAGTACAAGGAAAAAAGGAAGTGAAAAAAAGAAAGCAAGGAAGGAAGGTAAGTAAACAAACAAAGCAATAATTTATGTAGCACCGAAATCAACAAATGAATCAGGGTACATTACCGCCCGGACTCTGCACAGGACCCACATCCGAGTGACAGACCGATGTGGCACATTGAATCCGGGTTACATGGATCATCTGACAATGGTAAATGCATCAGGTAAAATAAGCTAGCAAATGAATTAACACTATTCAACCTTCCACTAAGACATCTGATGGTTTGGAGCTGGAACCAAGGTTCTGTAGCTCTGACGTTTTTGGCTACGGAACATGGGAGATGTAGGTGTGACACTGATTCTTTGTCATTAGCACTGCATCAATATACGCAAGAGACGACACCATGCATTCAAACTGACAGTAAACAATGATGACACGTGTTTCACCAAAATACGAGACATTTTAATACAGAGTTAACAAAACTATAACAACTCCATACACTCATTGTAAACCAGCTACATATATGACAAAAGCCGCAATATATTACAGCATCTTCAGCAAAAAACTCACAGAAATCAAACGTTAATGAAAAATAACAAACCTCAAGAAATAGATACAGTTAATGACTGAATAAAACAAAACAGAAAACAGACAGTCCATACTGCAAATTGTGCACTGTATGCATCAATGACATTGGCACAAATGTATCGTAGTCATTACTCAACAATCAACTAAACTAAAGCCAAAAAGTTCACTACTTGGAAACAAGACCTATTATGGATTAACTTTGAAAAACATGGCCAATTAAACAAAAACAAATTGCCAGTAACAGTAATCTGAAAAATAAAAAAAAGACTACCATTTACATATGTGAACATTTGTGATACATTACAGTCATTAGCACCACCACTCAGCATGAGTGTCTCCAGACATAATCACTGACTGTCACAGTGCTGTTGGAAAACAAATAAAGCAATAAAACAAAGTGTAACTACAAAACATTGGCAGTCGTATCGACATGCGGACTCACGCCGGCAACGGCCACAGCTAGCACAGCATGGTTACGGGACGTCGGCTATAGTCACTAGCAACCGTGCGCCGTGACGATTTTCGTAACCATGTGACCTTGACCTTTGGCCTCTGGGTCAATGCATGCCGAGCAAATGCTATAGAGTACACGTGTACCAGGTTTGGTGTTAATAGCTCAAGCCGTTTTATTGTTAGAGCACGGACAAACAGACAAAAGACAGACAGACAGACGCGACTGAACACCCTAACCACACTGGCGGCTATGCAGGCATGGGTAATGTGTAACATTTACACATTTGCAATACACAAGCCATCGCTATTACCCTCAAAAACAATAATTTCTACGAAACAAAAATAGTTGTGAAACACAACTCACAAAAATTGATGACTGCAAACATATTTGGGCATACAGTATAAGTAAGTAAGTAAGGAAACTGGGACTCGGGTACGGAGATCAGCAAGTCAGCAGGTAGGAGTGGTGCGCACGAGGTGTCGACGGCTTTAGATCACTGTTTAGTTGTCGTCGCATGGCACTGTCAGCGCGAGCCCGGTAACGACTGCGTTCATAAGGACGATACTCGCGATCATACTCGCTTGTCCACGTGGAACTCGCTGGCATGACATCATCGCGTACCAATACCGGTCGCCTGTCGTCAACGCGCCTCAAGCAGGTTGACGTCGTCGGCCGACTGTCTGACTGATGGAGATGCTTTGCACGCAGAGCTGACGCAGAGATCTGTGACACATCAACAGCAAAAATCACTCTCTATGACATCGACATTAGCTGTATCTAGTGTTGTTACGGTAACCGAAACCGCCCCCGAAACCTAGGTTTTCCAAGACCGTTCGTCGCCGAAACCTAGGTTTTTCCCACCGGAATTGACGGTTTTCAGGCCTACATTACTGGTTCGTTCATAGCTTGTTTGTTTTGAGTGCCTTACTGCATGTATGCGGTTGTTTGCCGTTCGAACTAGGGATGATGAAAGTTGTCATACCACATGACCGTAGGCATAAAGAAGTTTACAACACGTTAATTATCAGAACCGAAACCAAACCGAAAACCGAGGTTTTTCTTGCAAAACCTACCGAAACCGACCGATGGCAAAATTTTTGAAACCGTAACAACACTAGCTGTATCCCAGATGTCTGTTAACATCGCTTTAGAAACTGATATCACTGTCAGATTCACCTTCAGTCCAATAAGCCAGCCCAGGGAGGAGAGGGGAGTTGATGTGTGTGTGTGGTGTGCGTGCTATGTAAGGTGAAGGAGAGAAAGTAGGCTTGAGCAGCTTGTCAGGTATTTCTAAATGCGCCCCCTCTAGGCGTGGCCTACTGTCTGACTGAGCATGGACTGGCAGTTGTTCAGCCACAGCCCTGACCAGTCCACCGTTCAGCATCTAGCCCGGACTGGCACTTATGCAGCGACAGCTCCACCGGTCTGCCGTTCAGCGCCTGGCCACCGGATTGACATTCCTGCAGCATCAGCCAGAAGACTTAGTCACATCTATCTGCTTCGGCTTTCATGTCAGCACGGCTGATACCTTGACGCTGCTAATCAAGGCATCAGCAACGGTCACAGTTTATAGAAAACATTGTCGAACCCTCTTGCCTGCCCAGGTTAACTCCCTGTTCATCACGTGCATAGGAATTATTAGAAATATTTTTTGGAAGGTGGACACGCCCGGGCTGCGTCGAACCCCGGCCACTGAGCGCACCCACGCTCTAATGCACATGGCTGCCGATTGCTTAGCCACTCGGCCACAAGGGCAGGTCAACCACCTTTGTGATTTTCTACCAAACTTTTAAAAAGGAATTTGATATGGTTCAGCAAGCTGCCCACAAGGCGCAGTGATCTAAGCACTTGGGCGCCATGTGCAGTGGCCGGGGTTCAAACCTCAGTCTGGGCATGTCCGCCTACCAACAGATTACAATTATTGAAGAGGCAGGCAATCCCTGGCAAGAAAAAGAGGGTTTGACAATGTCGATAATGTCGTTCTTGCATTTAACCCCCCCCCCCTGATGGAGGGGTTCCCCTGGGACGATCTCCGTAAAATTTTCGGTGAATGTCAACGGATGACAAAGGTACCAAATGGCGTAGAAATATTGCAGAAACTTTCAACCCGCTGCGTAGGACGCACCGATGTTACAGACAGACAGACAGATGACAGACAGACAAATGACAGACAGACGAAAGACAGATGGACGGGAGAAGCACACAGCGAACGTTCACTAAACACTGACTTGATGACAGTAAGTCATGTCTCACCAGACCTGTTGCAGTTACTTTTTGTTCTTATTAGCTGAAAAATGTGTTAATGTTCTTATTTACAACTTACAAGCACACAATCATACATGCAAATAATGACTGAGAAAAGTTTTTTGTGTCCCACCAGACACAAAATAGGTCATTTCAGAGATGATCTTCCCAGCCAATCTCTTGGCTTAGTACTGAATAACAAAATCTAACACACATCTGTAAAAAATATACCAAAATACAAAGAAACCAAATGGGCCTATTCTCAAAGAAGAAGATAAGTAAGGATCAGGAAGTAAGTAAGGAAGGAAGGAAGTTAAGTAAGCAAACAAACAATTTATATAGTGCCGGAATCAACAAATTAATCAGGACATGTAACAGCCCTGGTGCCCATATGGGGCATACTTACAAACACAAGTAAATTTTGCAGACCTCGTTTGAAGCCTTGACATTATACGTCCTTTTTGCACCTGTTTCTTTCTCGTTGTAGCGATGGCCGTACAGTGCAAATGGTGGCTTCTCACAAACAGACCAGCAGTGCGGCGTCTGCGTCTGTTTACCTACAGCACACAATCTATGCTCCATGTTATAACTACAACTGCTAATGCTGAAAACAGGTCAGGTTTGGTTATTAACCTAAAGCTCTCTATGTGCCAGATAAAAAAGCATTTTTTGTTGTTTGATAAACAGGGTCAATCCCACTTTGTTCTAACAAACTACAATTCACAGATAAACTCCAGTTTAACTGCTACTCACTGGGTGAACCTGGGCTAGTCATCTGCCCTACTGATACTGAGCAGTGATATGTGCAATTAGGGAAGTCACTTGATGAATTCAGATTACAAGTGACTAGCTCAGAGTCTTTGTCTAATGGGTCAAACTAGTCTGAAAGATTTAAAGGCCTAAAGTTAACCCTAACTCAATTAAACTTTAAACAATCCTAAATAGGGTTAAAACAATAGTCCAATTGTACTATAGCGTCGGGCAATAGTTGGACCATCGGACAACAATCATACCCGGTAGTTTTTGCCAGACCATTTACCCAATAGGGCAACACGTTGCAATGCTGTGCCCGATATATGGATCTGCTTTCATGCACTCAGCCGTATGTTGACACAGCATAATCTGTTGTAGCTTGACACAATGGGAAGGTGGAGATCCGAGAAGTGCATGCAATAACAGCAGTAAAGAGCAGTCAAGGTTTGTCAGTAATGGCCGCTCAGCCACAGTCATCTAAATCAAAGCCTGAATAAGGCTGTGGTTCAGCAGTCATGCCCCAGGTCTTGGGAGGGCCGAGTACAATTAGTCAATTGGCTGGACTACACTCTCACTTCTTTGAATACCATCACTGTGAACAAACGTTTATACTCGGAGTTGACTCGCTAGGTTCCATTGAAAAAGTGAGTGGTACAGCTGCGAATTTGCGATTAAACTCTCAATCTGTCAATAAACTAACGAGTTGGGTAGTGTCTCGAGAAAACAATCTACATATAATAATCGGATGTGTGGCCACGGGGCGTGGCTTACGTCGATGGACTGATGGATGGGCGACGGTCGGGCGGCAGGCACTGGCGGCAAGAAGCGAGTGCAGACCGGCTGCGGGCTGGAATAGACGGCTCGGGCGGTCGGCCAGGGGCGTGGCTTATGGCGGGCAGCCAAGCCACAATCAAGCGTGGCTTGTGTATCATAACATTGCTGTACAGACGTTTCTCACTGTAAGCATGACTGATTGTAGATGAGGTAACTGCATGCACACAACACATTGTACAGTCAGGGCAAAGAGCATGGTAGCACATCATCACTGAACACGTCCAACTTACATGATCATCTGATGAGAAAATATTCCATCCAACACAAGTCACTCATTTCAGCAGAGAATAAAGCGAAAGAAAATAAAAGAGACTGCAAAGCCCACCATCAGTGAAGCCAATTATTAAATAAGTAATTACTATTCTTTATTGAACATTGCTGCTTGACAAGGATGTGCTAAAAACTATCACATAGCAATTGAATCAGACGATTGTTCTGATGGATGCTGTCCACTATCTGACTATCAAATTTTCTGCGCTATCATCTTAACCCTAATCCTCACCAAACACTTGCTGTAAACTCTGACCTTTATGAAGGATTCATGACCTGACCTAAAAACTAATGACCCATCAGATAAGTAAACTGCAACCACATACTGGTACATGCGTACTTTCCATGCAAGAGCTGCAGTGGTTGTGCTGCGAAGGTCCGACAACGTGAACGACGGATGAATGATCATCGTCCTCCGTGCTGACAGAACACCGGGAGTCGTTACACGAAGCCCTACTGTCACTGTAGTCCTTCTGGTCACCGCTATGCAGTGCTTGTGCGTCCTCATCCTGTGCCTCTACGCTGCATGCACGGCGCTCATAAAGGCTCTTCAGCTGCCTGTGTCTGTACTGGTGCGCTGGCTCGAACATCTCCCGTCTGCCGCGACCAGCAGCACTCTCATCGCATCCTGCTGTCACTTCATCATTACAACCATCGTCGTCGTCATCGTCGTCGTCTGGCCAGACGAAAGGGTCGGCCGAGTGGTTCTGAAAACGCTGTAGCTGCTGTAGGCGAAACTCGCGATTACTGAAATAGGTGGTCGCGGCGCATCTAAACTGAGACGGTTGATAACTTCGGCGATATTCCGTCATGAGTGCCGAACGACGTCCTGGCATTACCTACCCCACCATTCGCATATAACAGCCTAACAGACGCCAAACGGTGGCAGCGTATCGACAAGGTAAATGCGCTGCTGACGTTGATATCTCTGAATAGCTTATTCTGCTGCGCCTAAATACTGACAGAAAAGCATTACTCTGTCAAACAAAAACAAGCTCGTACACGCCCATGTTTAGTCACGTGACCAAACAAACGAAATACGCATAATCGCAGCACGTAAGTAAGTAAGAAGTGACAAGGAGCTCAGCTACCGCAGACGCAGAGGGATCGCGCGACTTCTGTCAGTCTTGTAGTCAAGACCAACAGTTGCAAGACCAAGACCAAGACTAAGACCGCATAAGATCGAGACCAGTAGTAGGGATGTAGTCTCCAGGACTACATCACTACTTTCTGTCGTTTGAAACCTTGTCACGGGACCCTGACCACGCCCATTAATTGTTTGTCATTCCAAGGCTACCGGTAATTAAACTCGATATATTTTACCTTCATACAACATTCGGCGACTCTCGATCATTTCAGCTGTTCCACAGATATGACTGTGGGCGTCGAAATTGAAAACACGTCATGTGGCCCTGACAACGCCATTTTATGAAATGAATGAATGAATAAATGAAAATGCGAGGATTTTAAGTGCGTTTGAAAACCGACTGAGAGCCGGCTTTGTCTAACACACTATGTAAACAAATCAAGCCGTTGAGCGAAGTAAAGCCGGAAATGG
>Ga0209780_1003233_pt1 | contig 12039 bp, 10 predicted proteins | sample WorMetexBAHAMAS2_FD_187384 | JGI IMG/M metagenome (GOLD analysis project Ga0209780, IMG submission 187384) | Marine gutless worms symbiont microbial communities from Max Planck institute for Marine Microbiology, Germany - Inanidrilus exumae... | ecosystem: Host-associated > Annelida > Digestive... | reverse complement strand
GCGGCACGAACCATCCCCGATCTCTGGGACGCCATCGCCGACGCCATCGAAACCTTCGAATCCGACGAATGCCTCAACTACTTCGTCAATACAGGTTATGACCCGGTATAAATTGAACCCGCTCTAGCAGCCTGCTAAGCACCGCGGAGGGCTTGGCAAGACCTCCCGTCCGTGACAGGGCGGGTGAGGGTCGCGTCGCGCCCACGGGCACGACAAGGGGCGGCACCACACAACAACACCACACAACAAGAGGACCCCGCCATGGCGGACTTTTCCCGCATCTTGAGCGTCAATCTTCCCACCGACGTGGTCTGCGACAAGTCGGGGAAGAACCACGCCTTTGACATCTCCTTCGACGCCGACGGCGAGATCCCGTTCCCGCAGGTGATCCTCCGGTCCCAGGGCCGCGAGCACCTGTTCAACAACGAAGCGATCCACCGCGCGCCGGGTGCGGGGTGGATGATCACCTACGTGGTCAACGTTCCGGCGGGCCTGTTCGGGCCGGGACAGGTGGAGGTGCAGGTAGAAGGGTGCCGCAAGGCCGATCTGTCCCAGGCCGGCGGCGACGACTGGATCAAGGAATTCCGGCCGCTAAACCTGGAAGCGGCGGCGAAGCCGGCGCGACGCAAGCGGCCGGCGCGGGCCAAGGGCGCCCGCGGCGCCACGGTGAAGTTGTACTTCGGCATCCACAAGCACATGCACCAGCCGTACTACAACGCCACCGATCCGCTGTACTGGGACGGCGAGAAGGACGGGATTTTCGGCTCCCGCGGCGGTAACTACACCGATTTCGTGCCGGCGGCGGTGCGTCAGTACATGGGCGGCGGGCTCCCCCACGCCGGGCTGTCCACCAGCTGGAGCGGCACGCTGATCGAACAGCTCGATCGGTGCGGCGCCGATGGCCTCTGCGGCGGGCGGTTCGGCGGCTGGAACCAGTCCCTGCGCGGGATTGCCGGCGAGAAGACCGCGCTCGGTCATCCGCGGGTGACGTTCACCGCCTTCGGATTTTTTCATCCGTTGATGTCGCTGATTCCCCACCGCAACATCGTCAAGCAGATCCAATGGCATCGGGCGGTGATCCGCAACGCCTTCGGCGCCGAGGCATCCAACATCCTTTTCCCGCCGGAAACGGCGTTCCACGTGCGGATGATTCCGGCGTTGCTGGAAGCCGGGGTGGAGGCGGTGATCTACGACTCCATTCACCGCTTCCGCGCCTGCCAGGACTATCCCTACGCCGGCATCAACGAAGGCATGCTGCCGCCCAACCCCGCCGAGCAGGTTAACCACCCGGAGGACGATTGGTTGCAGCTTCACAACATCTGGGCCGGGTCGAAGATATCGCCCAACCTGCTCAGGCCGGAATACGTCCAGTACGAGGATCCGGACGGCGCCGTACACAAGATCGTCGCCGTCCCGGCCGAGCGCTACATCGGCAACGAGGACGCCCGCGGCGGCTTCGGCGCCCTGCAGTATCCCGACGTGCTGGGACAGGTGTACGACCAGATCGTCGCCACCGGGAGCTTCGATCCCAAGCATCCGCCGTTTTTCCTGCTGCATTCGGACGGTGACAACCACGGCGGCGGGGCCGACAGCTACTATCATCACAACACCGGCGCGTTGGTGGAGTGGCTGAAGGGCGACGAGCGGTTCGAGCTCACGTCCATCGGCGACTATCTGGAGCGTTTCCCGCCCGACCCGGCACAGGCCGTGCACATCGAGCCGGGGTCGTGGGCCGGTGCCGACAATGGCGATCCGCAGTTCATGAAATGGTTCAGCCGCTACAACGAACCGTACTCGCCGGACCTGAATTCCTGGGCGGTGCTCACCGCGTTTCAGAACGTGGTCCATTCGTTGTGAAGACAGCGATCCCGGCCATGCGGCATTGGAGCACGCCACCCGGCTGATGCTGACCGCGGAGACGAGTTGCTATTGGTACTGGACCGGTCAGACCATCTGGGATCAGCAGGTGACCAACGCCGCCAATGCCGGCTATGGCCAGTTGAAGCCCGCCGTGGACGCGCTGGTAGCCAGCAGCAAGGACCGCAGCGGCCCAACCATCTTCGCCCCCTGGGTAACGCCGGAGAACCCCGGCGGCAAGAAGTGGGGGCAAGGGTGTCTAGAAGACGCACCGCGGGAAGGCGTGGTTCACAGCTTCGTTTTCGACATCAGCGGGTTGAAGCGCGTCGATCTGGTGCTGCGTACCGCCGCTGGCGAGCAGCGCCAAGCCATGCGCGACCACGGGCCGTATCCGTCGCAGACCGGCGCCGCCATCGTTGGCAATTACGTGACCGCCGAGCTTCCGGTGGGCGCCGGGGACGTGCGCTACTACATCGAGGCCGAAGACGGGCGCGGCAACGTATCGCGCAGCGCGCTGGAGCGGGTGTTCCTGGCATAGCCGCGTCCGCCGCTATCCGAGACCGCCGCTTTCCTCGGGCGGCGGCGGTCCTATATCTGTGCTGACCACCGGTTACCGGTGGCGACGGCAAATCGTCTCGGCAGGGGACCGGATAACCCATGGACTCGTTGACCCAATTCGTCCTTGGCGCAGGCGTCGGGGCTGCGGTGATGGGCCGCCGGCTCGGTCCGCGGAAGGCGGCGTTGGTGGGCGGGGTATTGGGCACCTTGCCGGATCTGGACGTGCTGGTGCCCTTCGACGATCCGGTGGATTCCTTCATCCTCCACCGCGGTGCGAGCCACTCGCTTTTCGTCCACGCGGTGGTCACGCCGCTGATCGGTGAGGCCCTGGTGCGCCTGTTCAAGCCGCTGCGCGATCAACGCATCGTCGCCTATCTGGCGGTGTTCCTGTGCTTGACCACCCACGCCGTGATAGACGCCCTCACTGTCTACGGCACCCGCGTTTTCTGGCCGGTATTGCCGGACCCGGTGGGCGTGGGCTCCATCTTCATCATCGATCCCCTGTACACGCTGCCGCTGCTGGTGGCCGCGGTTTGGGCGTTGTTTCTCAGGGATTGGGCGCGACGGTTCGGTGCGGCGCTGGCCGTGTGCCTGGCGCTCTCTACGGCCTACCTCGGATGGGGTCTCGTGGCGCAGCAAGTGGTTCAGGCCCGCGCCACGGCGGTGCTCACGGCCTGGGGGATCGAGCCCGAGCGGCTGCTGGCCATCCCCACGCCCTTCAACTCGGTGTTCTGGAAGGCCATGGCCATCGACGGGGATCGCTATCTGAACCTCTACATGCCGGTGTTCGGCAACGACAACCGGATGACGGCGTATGCCCACCCATCCGGCCGTGAGCTTGCCGGCTGTCTTGTGGGCAACGAGTCGCTGGAAAAGCTGGCGTGGTTCAGCGACGGCTTCTACCGGGTCGAACGGCAGGCGGAGGAGATCGTCGTCTCCGACCTCCGCATGGGTCTCACGCCAAACTACGCCTTTCGGTTCGCCGTCGCCGAGATGACCGCCGAAGGCCCGCGGGCCATCGCGCCGGAACGCCGGCGCGCGCAACGGGGCCAGGACGGCGATCTGGACTGGCTGCTGGCCAATCTTGCCGGCGAGACCGCCCTTCGTCCCGCCGAGGACGGATTCGTGAAGCTGGCGACCGCGCCGCCGGCCGACGGCGCCAAGCGCGCCGGCTGCTGAACCGTCCCGGTTCTGGACAGCAGAACTCGATCGGTCCAGGGTTCACCTACTCGCAACAACGGCCGGACCTGACCATCAGTGGCGCGCATCGTCCTCAACGCCCTGACGAAGCGCTACGGCGATGCGGTGGCGGTGCGCGGCATCGACCTGGAGGTGGCCAGCGGCGAGTTCGTGGTGCTGGTGGGGCCGTCTGGGTGCGGCAAGAGCACCACGCTCAGGATGGTCGCGGGTCTCGAGGACGTCACCGCCGGCGACATCCTCATCGACGACGTGCGGGTCAACGATGTGCCGCCGAGAGACCGGAACATCGCCATGGTGTTCCAGGACTACGCGCTCTATCCGCACATGACGGTGTTCGACAACATGGCCTTCGGTCTGCGTCAGCGAGGGACGCCGAAGGCGGACATCCCGCGCCGCGTCGAGAATGCGGCTGCGACCCTTGGCCTGGCGGAGCTGCTCCACCGCAAACCGGCGCAGCTTTCCGGCGGTCAGCGACAGCGGGTGGCCATGGGCCGGGCCATGGTCCGCGAACCACGGGCGTTCCTGTTCGACGAACCGCTGAGCAACCTGGACGCCAAGCTGCGCGTGCAGATGCGCGCCGAGATCAAGGCGCTGCACGGGCGGATGCGCAGCACGGTGCTGTACGTCACCCACGATCAGGTGGAGGCGATGACGCTCGCCGACCGCATCGTGGTGATGAACGGTGGGATCGTTGAGCAGGTGGCGCCGCCGCAGGACATGTACGAACGGCCGGCCACCCGCTTTGTCGCCGGCTTCATCGGCTCGCCGGCGATGAACTTCATCCCGTGCTCAGTGGTGGGTGAGGGCAGCGGCGTGGCGGTGCGCCTTGGGAACGGTGATGATGGCGACGTGCTGCCCGTGCCGGCGGATCGAGCCGCGCGCTACGCCCGCCATAGCGGCCAGACGATGCTGCTTGGGATTCGGCCGGAACACGTCACCGAGCGGCGGGCGGAAATCGACGGCAAGATGATCCAAGCGACGGTGCAGGTGGTGGAACCGTTGGGCATGGACACGCTAGTGCTCTTCGAGGTCGGCGGGACGAGCGTTTGTGCCCGCATCGCGCCGGCGGCCGTTCGCCCCGTCGGCGAGACCATGCCCTTCTTCCTGCACATGGACCGGATGCACCTGATCGATCCGACCACCGACCGGGTAATCTAGCTAGATGGGCTGTCTTCCAGCTCTTCCCGCAGGATCTCGAGGGCCAGCCATTTCTCTTCCGCCGCCGCCAGTTCGGTCTGCGCCGCCTCGAGGCCGGCGGCCGCGTCATTGAACGCCTCCGGATCGCGGGCGAACAAGTCCGAGTCGGCCAGCGCCGCCTGAAATTCGGCGATGCGCTCGTGAAGCCCCGCCATGGTCTTCGGCAGGGTTTCCAACGCGTGTTTCTCGTTGAAGGACAGTTTGCGCTTGGCGGTTCCCTGGCGATTCCGTTGGGGTGCTGCGGCCTTAGGCCGCTTCGCCACGGGTTGTTCCAGTGCGCCCCCATCCGCTTCCTCGGCACCCCGTTGGGCGATCATGTCGGCGTAGCCGCCGGCGTATTCCACCCATCGGCCGTTGCCTTCCGCGGCGATCACCGAGGTCACCACCCGGTCGAGGAAGTCCGGTCGTGGCTGACCAGCATCACCGTCCCCTGGTACTCGGCCAGTAGCTCCTGCAACAGGTCGAGGGTTTCCAGGTCGAGGTCGTTGGTGGGCTCGTCGAGCACCAGCAGGTTGGAGGGCCGCGCTAGCGCCCGGGCCAGCATCAGCCGGCCACGCTCGCCGCCAGAGAGCACGCCGATAGGGGTCCGCGCCTGCGCCGGCAGGAACAGGAAATCCTTCATGTAGCCCACCACGTGGCGGCCCTTGCCCTGCACAACTACCTGATCGCCCTGGCCGCCGGTGAGGGCATCGACGAGCGTCGTTCGCGGACCGAGCTTCTCCCGCTTCTGATCGAGCGTCACCGGTTGCAGGCTGGCACCGAGGCGCACGGTGCCCGAATCCGGTTGCAGGGCGCCGGTCAGCAGGTTGAGCAAGGTGGTCTTGCCGGCGCCGTTGGCACCAACGATGCCGATGCGGTCGCCGCGCTGGACGCGGGTCGAGAGGTCCCGGACGATGGTCCGGTCACCGAAGGCTTTGTGCAGGTTCTTGGCCTCAATGACCAGCTTGCCCGACAGCTCGCCCTCGGTGGCCGCTATCTTCACCGCACCCGTGGTGCGGCGCCGCTCGCGCCGTTCTTTGCGCAACGCCTCCAGTGCCCGCAGCCGACCCTGGTTGCGCCGCCGCCGTGCGGTGACGCCGTAACGCAGCCATTCGGTTTCCCGGGCGATCTTGCGATCGAGCTCGCGGTGCTGGCGTTCCTCCTGGTCGAGGATCTCGTCGCGCCAGGCCTCGAAGTGGGCGAACCCGCGCTCCAGGCGGCGGGTGCTGCCCAGACTGAGCCACAGGGTCGCCCGCGACAGCGAAGCCAGGAACCGCCGGTCGTGGCTGATCAGGACAAGCGCTGCCCGCATCGCCGCCAGCTCTCCCTCCAGCCACTCGATGGTCGGCAGGTCCAGGTGGTTGGTGGGTTCGTCCAGCAACAGGATATCGGGGTCGGGAGCCAGCGCCCGAACCAGCGCCGCGCGCCGCGTTTCGCCGCCGGAAAGGGTCGCCGGATCGGCGGCGCCGTCGAGTCCCAGGCGCTCCAGCAGATAGGTGACCCGATGAGGATCGTCGCCCGGAGCCAGCCCAGCGTCCGCGTAGGCGCGCACCGTCGCGTGGCCCGATACGTCCGGCTCCTGCGGCAGATAGCGGATGGTGGTTCCCGGCTGGACGAACCGCTCGCCGGAGTCGGCTTCGATCAGGCCGGCGGCGATCTTCAGCAGCGTCGATTTGCCCGAGCCGTTGCGGCCGACGAGGCACAGGCGCTCGCCTTCCGCCACCGACAGTTCGGCGCCGTCCAGCAGCGGTGTACCGCCGAAGGTCAGATGAATGTCCCGGAGACTGAGAATAGGTGGGGCCATGACGGCGGGTTGTATCCGATATTGCCGTACCAATCACCGCCGGCTTGAAGCTTTGGCCCAGAGCACCGATCTTTGCCCTCAAGGACGGTTGCACAAGTCGGATCCCGTCGGCACCGCCGAACCGTCAGACGCCAGTTTCGAATAAGTGGGGCAGCCCATGCGACCAGCCTTGCTGTTGGGGTCCGCGATAGTCGCTGTACTCCTTGTGGGCGGATGCTTGCCGGAAAATGACGAGGCCGACGCGGCGGCCGGTGCGCCCGCGGCGCTACCCGTGGATGTGGCCACACCGGTGGTGAAGGACATCGTCGAGTGGGACGAGTACACGGGCCGTTTCGAGGCCGTGGACCGGGTGGACCTGCGGGCACGGGTATCGGGTTATCTGGAATCCGTGCACTTCCGCGATGGCCAGATGGTGAACGAAGGTGACCTGCTGTTCGTTATCGATCCGCGACCGTTCGTCGCCGCCCTGGATCAGGCCAAGGCCGAACTGGAGCGGGCACAGGCGCAGCTCGAGCTCGCCGACCTCGACCTGTCGCGCGGCGAGAGCCTGCTGCGCACCCGCAACATCAGCCGCGAGAGCGTGGACGAGCGCCGCGCCGCCAAGAAGGAGGCGTTGGCCAGCGTCGCCGAGGCGACGGCGTCGGTTCGCGCCGCGGAGCTGGACCTGGAGTTCACCCGCATCATGGCACCCGTTTCCGGCCGCATCTCCGACCGCAAGGTGGATGTGGCAATCTCGTCACCGGCGGCTCCATTGGCTCCACGCCGCTGGCCACGATCGTGTCGCTGGACCCCATCTACTTCGTTTTCGATGCGTCGGAGGCCGATTTCCTGCGCTACGTTCGACTCAGCTTCGGCGGCGAGCGGCCATCCTCTAGGGACACCGCCAATCCCGTTTACGTGCGGCTGATGGACGAGACGGAATGGACCCGGCGGGGGACCATGAACTTCGTCGACAACGAGTTGAACCGTGACACCGGCACCATCCGGGGTCGGGCGGTCTTCGACAATTCGGACAATTTTCTCTCGCCGGGTGTGTTCGGGCGGCTGCGCCTTCTGGGGTCGAGCCGGCACGAGGCCATTCTGGTGCCTGATGCCGCCGTGCTGTCCGATCAATCCCGCAAGATCGTGATGACGGTGGACGCCGAGGACATGGTGGTGCCGAAGGTGGTGACGCTCGGCCCGATCGTTGACGGCCTGCGGGTTATCCGCTCAGGCCTGACGCCCGAGGATCGCGTGGTGATCAACGGCGTCCAGCGGGCGCGGCCCGGCGGCAAGGTGCTGGCACGAGCCACCGACATCGGCGCCGAAGGCCCGGCGCTCGACATCGTTCCCGACTAGTCCCGCGTCGGACATGCGGCTCACCCATTTCTTCGTCGACCGGCCGATCTTCGCCACCGTCGTCGCCATTCTCATCACGCTGGTGGGCGGCATCAGCTATCTGGGCCTGCCAGTGGCGCAGTATCCGGAGGTGGCGCCGCCGACGATTCAGGTCACCGCCACCTATCCCGGCGCCTCCGCCGAGGTGGTGGCCGATACCGTGGCGACGCCCGTCGAGCAGGAAGTCAACGGCGTCGAGAACATGCTCTACATGGTCTCCCAGTCCACGGGAGACGGACGCATGACGCTCACCATCACCTTCAGCCTGGGCACGGACCTAGACGAAGCGCAGGTGCTGGTGCAGAACCGCGTCGCCATCGCCGAGCCACGGTTGCCTGAGCCGGTGCGCCGCCTGGGCGTGACCACGGCCAAGAACTCGCCCGACCTGATGATGGTCATCCACATGTATTCGCCGGATCGGTCGCGCGATCAGCTTTACATCTCCAACTACACTAAGACCCAGATCGTCGACCGGCTGGCGCGCATCGAAGGCGTTGGCGAGGCCCGCATCTTCGCCGAGCGCGAGTTCTCCATGCGCATCTGGCTCGATCCGGACCGCGTCGCCGCCCGTGGTCTCACCGCCGGCGAGGTGGTGGAGGCACTGCAACAGAACAATCTCCAGGTGGCGTCCGGCGTCATCAACCAGCTCCCGGTGCCCGAGCCGGGCGCCTATTAGCTGAACGTCCAGACCCTGGGCCGCCTCATCGATCCCGAGCAGTTCGAGAACATCGTCGTCAAGACGGGCGACGATGGCCGCGTCACCCGGGTCCGCGATGTGGCGCGGGTGGAGCTGGGCGCGCTGGACTACACCACCAACGGCTACTTGGACACCAGCCCGGCGTTGCCGATCCTGATCTTCCAGCGGCCCGGCTCCAACGCGCTGGCCACGGCCGAGCAGATCTTCGCGGCGATCGAAGAGATGTCGGCGGAGTTCCCGCCGGGCGTGGGCTACGACATCATCTACAACCCCACGGAATACATTGAGAAATCGGTTCAGGAGGTGTTTAGGACCATTGCCGAAGCGGCGCTCCTGGTGGTCCTCGTCATCCTCGTGTTCCTGCAAACTTGGCGTGCCACGCTGATCCCCATCGTCGCCATTCCCATCTCGCTGATCGGCACGTTCGCGGTGATGGCGGCGTTCGGTTATTCGCTGAACACCCTGTCGCTGTTCGGCTTGGTTCTCGCCATCGGGATCGTCGTCGACGACGCCATCATCGTGGTGGAAAACGTGGAGCGCTATGTGCGCCGGGGCGTGGAGCCCCGTGAAGCCGCACACCGAACCATGGATGACGTGAGCGGGGCGCTGGTGGCCACGTCGTTGGTGCTGCTGGCGGTGTTCGTTCCGACCGCCTTCATCGCCGGCATCTCCGGCGAGTTCTATCGCCAGTTCGCGCTCACCATCACCACCGCCACCGCCACCGCCATCTCGCTCATCGTCTCGCTGACGTTGTCGCCCGCGCTGGCATCACTGCTGTTGAAGGGTCACGGCACCGAGGTGGAGCGGAAAGGGTTGATGGCCTGGGCGGCATGGCCGTTCCAAACCTTCGCCCGCGGCTTCAACTGGACCTTCGAGCGGATGGCCGGCGGCTACCGGAACGTGACCAAACGGCTGGTGAGGGTGTCGCTGGTGGTGTTGGCCGCATATGTCGGGCTGCTCTTCCTCACCTGGGACCGGTTCGACAGCACCCCTACGGGGTTCATTCCGGAACAGGACCAGGGGTACTTCATCACCGTCATCCAGCTCCCGGCGGGGTCCTCCCTGGCCCGCACCGACGCCGTGGTCCGCCAAGCCACGCAAATCATCCTTGAGCACCCGGGCGCCGCGCACACCGCCGGTTTCGCCGGTTTCGACGGAGCCACGTTCACCAACGCGCCCAATGCCGGCGCCATCTTCTTCACCATGAAGCCGTTCGCCGAGCGGCAGGCACTGGGCCTCACCGCGGATCAGATCCTCGCCGAGGTTCAGGGCAGCCTGTTCCAGATCAAGGACGCATTCATCTTCGTGCTCGCGCCGCCTCCGGTGCGCGGCATTGGTACCGGCGGCGGCTGGAAGCTGTACGTTCAGGATCGGCGCGGCCGCGGCCTCGAGGCGCTGCAGCAGGCCACGGGCGATATCATCGGTGCGGCCAACCAAACCCCCGGCCTGACCCAGGTGTTCTCGCTGTTCAACAACGGGACGCCGAAGATCTACGCCGACATCGATCGGGTGAAAGCGGACATGCTGGGAGTGCCGCCGGCGCGGGTGTTCGAGGCGCTGGAGGTCTACCTCGGTTCCGCATTCGTCAACGATTTCAATTATCTCGGCCGCACCTTCCGGGTCACCGCCCAAGCCGACGGGGCGTTCCGCGACGACCCGCGAGACATCGCAAATCTGCGGACGCGATCCACGTCCGGGCACATGGTGCCCATCGGCTCGGTGGCCACGTTCCGCGACATCACCGGCCCGCACCGCGTCGCGCGGTACAACCTCTATCCGGCCGCCGAGGTTCAAGGGGCCACGGTGCCCGGCTTTTCCACCGGCGAAGCCATCGACGCGGTGGAAGGGCTCATCGCCGAACGGCTGCCGGACGGCTTCGGCTTCGAATGGACGGAGCTCGCCTACCAGGAGAAGATCGCTGGCGATACCGGCACCATCGTTTTCGTTCTGGCGGTGGTGTTCGTGTTCCTGCTGCTGGCGGCGCTCTACGAAAGCTGGCTGCTGCCGCTGGCGGTGATCCTGATCGTTCCCATGTGCCTGCTGGCGGCGATCGTCGGGGTCGGGTTCCGCGGCATGGACAACAACATCCTGACCCAGATCGGACTGGTGGTCCTCGTTGCGCTGGCCGCCAAGAACGCCATCCTCATCGTCGAATTCGCCAAGCAGGAGGAGGATGAAGGGAAGGACCGCTTCGAGGCGGCCGTGCAAGCCGCCTACACGCGCCTGCGGCCGATCCTGATGACCTCCTTCGCCTTCATTCTCGGCGTGGTGCCGTTGGTGATCGCCCAAGGGGCCGGCGCCGAAATGCGGCAGGCCCTGGGGACCGCCGTGTTCTCCGGCATGTTGGGGGTGACCTTCTTCGGCCTGGTGTTCACGCCGGTGTTCTACGTGGTCTGCCGACGGTTGGCTTGGGACCGGGATCGCCGGCCGGCACAGCAAGCGGAAGGCTCGGCCGCCGCGCAGTGACCCAGGGTCAGGTGCCGGGTACCTGACGGGCCGCCGTGCCGAGCGTCGGCGACCAGCCGTCGAGCCACTGTTCCACGGGCACCACGTCGGCGGGGTCGCCGTTGTCGCGAAACCAGGAATCCAACACGAACAGCCGTCCGGTGGCGCGTTCGCGCACCGTCGCCGTGCGGTGCGGCCAGGCGTGAATGACATTGCCTCGTCCCACCGGCGGTCCCGGCTCGTGCCAATGCAACAGGCCTTCCCGCTCCAGCATCAACAACAGGGTCGCCGTATTGACGGTTTCGTCGATGCAGTCGAGCTGACGCTGGCGCCTGAATCCGGTGAAGGTGCCGCCCACGTCGCCGCTGGTCCCGACCAGGCGTCCGGCAGTCTGCTCGAATACGCCCACCGTGGTGGCAAGGCGCTGGCGTTCGCCGACGGCCGACGATGCTGGTGGGTCCAGCGTTTCGCGCACCGCCAACCATTGCTCGGGGCTCAATGCGAGTTGCCGCCGCGACGCGCACCCATGATCGAAGCAATAGGTAAACGATTCAGGGTGCGGTTTGGCCGCCACATCCATCCGCTTGAGGAAGGAGGGAACATCTTCGGCCAAGGGCCCGGCCGTGCAACCGCCAACCCACAGGCCGGCTAGCAGGACAGCAAGCGCCAGGAACGACGGCCCACCGCGGCGTGTTCGGGGTTCGGCAGGAAGATAGCGGATCATCGTGGCGTTTGGTCGGCCGGCGTTGCCGGACTACCTAACCGCGATCCGGCCGGATAGCAACGGAACTTGCGGCGCTGCCCACCTAGAGCGGGTTCAATTTATACCGGGTCATAACCTGTATTGACGAAGTAGTTGAGGCATTCGTCGGATTCGAAGGTTTCGATGGCGTCGGCGATGGCGTCCCAGAGATCGGGGATGGTT
>Ga0209780_1003232_pt1 | contig 12039 bp, 9 predicted proteins | sample WorMetexBAHAMAS2_FD_187384 | JGI IMG/M metagenome (GOLD analysis project Ga0209780, IMG submission 187384) | Marine gutless worms symbiont microbial communities from Max Planck institute for Marine Microbiology, Germany - Inanidrilus exumae... | ecosystem: Host-associated > Annelida > Digestive... | reverse complement strand
AATGCCTTGCTAAAATCTATGTAAACAATGACATGCTGCTCCTTGGATAATACGGTTAATGTCCAATCATTGAAACATTCAAGAAGATTAGTGGTGGTTGAACGATTTTTGCAGAAACCGTGTTGAGTGCAATGCAGTATATTATTATGTTGTAAGTGAGCATATATTTTATTTGATAATACTCTTTCCATGATTTTACTAAGCACATACATGACCGCGCTGCGAGAATCGCTGATCTAACACGAGAACTTCTCGTACGAGCTCTGTGGCGTATTTAGAACGTCATAGAAACGGGACCCATCTCGTACCCGTCGTCTTTGTTCACTCGTGTCCGTCAACTGCAGGGTCGTCACTTATAAAGACGAGCTTTTCAGTTAATAGTTTTCGGTCGGCGGCAGAATTCAACAGAGGCGGTGCCAGGAAGGACTGAGAACCTAATCGAGCGAGAAAAATTTCTGACGTTATATGGACAGTTTCATTATTTGTTGACGTTAAATGAAGCACTTTTACAACATTTTCTGTTGATTTTCGTAACAAAAGAAACTGACTCCGTGCAAAAAAAATCAAAAATAATAGGAAAAACGTTATTTTTGTTTGTCAAAGTGGGATGCCGTGACCTATCACCTGAATATGACAATGACAGGCACAAGCGCTTTAAAGTTTAAACACACCACTTTTACTGTACGAGCTCATATTCTGATCTGTCATCAGCAAATATAATATCTGACAACGTATCACTGCAAACCTTAGCAAAAATGTATGGACAGTATTGCTGCTACGTGCAATATATGTATAAACTTACGAGTTACGAGTAAAGATGTCATTAATCTTCCTGCACGTCGGTTAAACAGACATTATCTGGTTTTCATTCTGTGGGTCTTATATTTTGTATTTCAATGTTTTTATATTGTATTGTTTTATTGTGCTGCCTTGTGCTTATTAAATGGTGATGATGAATGCACGCTAGTGGAATAGAAACTGCGCCATAAGCTATACGCTAAACGACCCAGTCTGTGACCTTCACCTTTGACCTCTTGACCTTGACATCAAACGCACAACTCTTGACTGACAGTGTCTACGATTAACCAGATCTATCTTAAATACGTTGACAATAAACCTGTCCGTGCTTCGGTATATGCTGCCAATATTTTTCATGCCCGCGCTTACCTTCCCAGTCGTACAACACCACAGGCCTTCGAATGATACCAGATTATGCTTCTTGCTGGACAGAGTCACACATGTTTGAACACGTCTCCAATGTTGTTAGGCAGCAGCGCTACTGTCTTGGTAGTCGAACCTGCGACCTGTCAATTGCCAGACCGACGCCCCAACCGAACGACATGCCGTATTGAAGTCAAAGAGTAAAAGGAAGAAAATTTCCTTAACCAGCAAGGACAATTCAATGGGGGTTTTGAGCCCATACAGGATTAAAATCTGAACCTAAATAAACTATACAGCACACGCGATCACAGTCAGGTATACGAACGGCTCAGCCAGTCGGTAATTCTGGTTATAGGACATACTGCTACGCAAAACTCGCCGTTTCTTCCCTGGCGGTGGTTGTGTTGACTACCGCCAGTGCCCAGTAGGCCTGTATAGTCACAAACGATGATGATGATGATGATGATGGACTGATGGTGACAGCAAGTGTTCAAAGAATTTTGACGAGAGACCGCATCGCAGAAGGGGCGGATTTTTCATAGATAAAAAGTTAATGTGACGCCAGCCTGTCGGAACCAGTGCAGTCGGCTGCAGCAGTCGCGCTGATGCCGTTATTGATTTTTGCTGCGTATACCGCAGCAGTAACCCCCATTGCTTTTCAATGAGCCGGACAATCCCAAAAATTGTCCCTCCCCTTGGGATACCTGGACCCCATCTAATACATGGTTCCTTGGGCCCTCATGAGTCACACATACCGGCTTAACAGCCCAGCATACACCAATGTTGTCCATGGTACTTCGTACAGGCGTATCGGTGTCACAAAATGTTTTCCGCGCAAATTTTACTCACCAGTGAACTTTGACCTACCTACGATCTTGGCCTAGATAGGTCAAGACGAACCAGCATGCCAGAGTCATTTCTTTATAGAGTCCGGCACACACACACACACACACACACACACATGACAGAGTCACACAGCGGCCCTACTACGCTACCCGGACCACTACAGCTACGATAAGATACAAGACGATATATTTACGTGCGCTCAAAAACTGACGGAAAGGGCATATTAATATGGCGCATGGAAATAAAAATACGGGGAAAGGATTTGTGAAACAGGTAGGTTTTAAGCCGGGGGTGAATGAGAGAGGTCGTTACGGATGACCACCGTGGTGAATCAGAAGAGGAAGAAGTGACAGGCGAAGGAATAGGTGAGACGGAAATAGTGAGTTAGAATGAGGTTGGCGAAGACATGAGGAGTTGATTCCAGAGACAAGGTGAAGTATAACTAAAGGAGCGATCAGTTATTATTAGCGAGGATGGTTTAGATAGCCGAGCAAGGGAAACAACAGATGAAAAGTGATGGATAAAGAGAGTCACTGACGTGGACAATGCGATGAAGCTGCTCCAGAGGTATTGCCCTGTTATCATCCGACATCTGCCGAGTCGTCGCGAGGCTGTACGACTTACGCAACGACGTACGCCGCTGTTGTTCCGGCGTCAGCGCTTCGAGGAACATGGCCACGCCCACCTCATTATTATTCATTTCTTCGTCGACGCTCTGTGACGTCGACGAAGTCGGCCGTGATTCGCTGTCGCTGTCCGTCACGTGATCACTTCGCTTCCGGTCGCCGCTGCCAGTTTCAACCACTAATTAATTTTAATCGATTAAACTATTCAACGTAATTGATTAGTACAGAGCCCTCACTCGAGGTCGCGCCGACTACTTCAGAACTGAGAACTCGACAAACAGCCAAAAATATCTCGCACCGTAACGTGCATCTATAGCCGAAAAAAGTAAGTAAAGTAAGTATAGCGTCGTATAATGAGTGCGATGCTCATCTCTAAAGCGCTCAGGTACAGCACGTGTTAACGAGGGATCACACAGTTTCACGTAGCATTTGGGACCCATACATGCGATAACTCCAACCACAAACCATAAAGTTCTAAAATTTAATCAACTCGTTGTTAGTCCGCAGTCTATCTATTTCCTAAATTTTGTTAAAATCCAACCCATGCATAACGTTTTGGGTTATCCTACTAACAAACAGACAAACACTGTTCCAGACAATACCCCCCGCCAAGCTGTGGCGGATAAAATACCTATGCTACACTGGGAGAGACAACTAAAACTATAGCGGCTGAAACTCGGTAAGTGTTCGACAAGAAGAGGAGAATAAACGACATACATCTGGGATGCGGTGACGTCATCACCGGGCAACCAGCAGGTGCGTCGGTCGTCAAGGCAACCGCGAGCAGAATGCAGTAGCGTCTTGACGTCATCAGTGGTGGCGTGATGTAGCGCTGTTCTACCGAAACTATCGACCGTCTTCAGGCTGGCGTGATTTCTTAACAAGTATTCCACCACCTGAAACGGGTGTTCAACCGTATAATTTTCACTTTCCGTATTTTAATAGGCCGCATCGCAGCAATAGCTGCATGCGGCCTATTGCTACAGACGGAGTAGCGTGGTCTGTGTGTCTGTCTGCCTGTCTGTTGGTCACATCCGTCAGCCATGCAAAACGGATGAACAAATCGATATGCTCTTTAAGTGGGTAACTTGGGTGGGCGAAAGGAAACACGTATTAATTGGGAGTTGTTCGGCTCACTGAAAAGCACGGTGAGTCACTGCTGTGGCGTACGCCGCAATAAAATCAATAACGGCATCGGCGCGACTGCTGCAGCCGACTGCATGGCTTCCGACAGGCTGGTGTCATATTAACTTTTTTGCCGTGAAAAATCTGCCCATACAATGCGGATGCGGTCTTTCGTCAAAATTATTTGGCAAAATTCGTCGACCACTTGTGAACAAACCTGAAAATCGAGTATATATTGCCATATCGAACACCATGAAGTTGCTAAAAATGCTGGCCTTTGACGGCAATTCTCTAAGTCCAACAACCCAACTCCGAGAGGGAGGTTTCCTTCCCATGGACCGATACGGATTCCAATTTAATGTAAAGTAGCTCTGCTCTGTGGTAACCGTCCTACCGAAAAACAACTTAAGAGGTTTAGCGACAATACATCAACATTACACACAGACAGACACGCAACCGATAGATAAGCAGAACCGTTACCACGGTCCGCTAAAAAGTCAATTTCTGCGGTAATTTATGTTCCCACTGAATGGCCAACACGGTCAGCTGTTGAGATTACACCGGGTTCCATCCACAATGGTCGCACTGTGAAAATCCTCAATTATACTGCATGGAGTGAAATTTTTCGGGGTCGCAAGGCCTTCCTGTCGTCAGTAGCCACGACTGAACCGATCGAGACGCCGATTGGAGGGTAGACTCGGGTGGGCCCAAGGAACCATGTATTAGACGGTTGTCCAGATATCCAAGTTGAAGGGGATAATTTTGGTTGTTATACAGGTTGAAAAACATTGTAAGTCACTGCTGCAGTGTACAAAGCAAAAAATCAATAACGACATTAGCGCGACTTCTGCAGTCGACTGCATTGCTCCCGACTGGTCGGTGTGATATTAACTTCCCCGTGAAAAAAAATCCGCCCCCTACCATACGGCCTGTCGTCAAAATTCTTTGACCACTTGTTGCTCCTTGGTGTCGCTTGGGACTTGGGGCCCTTGGAGGTCAGAAGCCGGCGTTCATCGAACCGCCTGAAGCCCTGTAGCCGTGCCAGTGACGGTTGGTTGCGTGGCACAGTGGTTAGAACGTTGGTCTTTGACCGGCGAACTTTCCTGTCCCTCGCTCGACCTGCAGCTGACGGGTAACCACTTATGTGGGTAAGCGTCCGCTATAGGTCAGCCAACTAGACCAACTCAGCCTTTCGTCCTTCAGAGGTCGATAAATTGAGTATTAAGCTATATCAGATGTGTACCGCCTCGTTCCGGTGGTGTCATCTGGTGAATGCTTACGGAGTAAAGTCAGGATGGTCGTGTGCGTGGCAGGTAAAAACTGTGATCCCGTTAAAACGTGCCATTCTGTAGCGCTTTGCGACTGTGTAGGCCGTAAGAACGCGCTATGTAAGTACCTCATACTTTACTTTTACTTGTTACTTTTACCTGAATGTGCCCGCGGCAGCAGGCCCAGTGCAGCGGCGTGCGGCCGAATTTCGTCTGACACTCGACGTACGCCTTGCTGTCGACGAGCAGTTTGACGAGCGCCAGCTGACCCTGCTCGGCCGCCAGATGTACAGCCGTCCAGCCGTCGTTGTCATACGCGTTGACGTCGCTCCGACCGTCGACCAGCTGCCGGGCGGCTTCGACGTGGCAGTTGACGACGGCCAGGTGCAGCGCCGTCGACCCGTAGACGTCGGCGTAGTCGACGGCGGCGCCGTTGTCGACAAGCAGTCGCAGGACGGGCGCGTGTCCGGTCGTGGCGGCCACGTGCAGCGGTGTGCGACGGTCGTAGCGACTGACCGAGTTGACGTTGGCGCCGTGACTGAGTAGCAGCGAAACGACCGTCATCAGCTGATGGCGAACGGCGACGTGCAGAGCGGTCGCCTCGTCTGCTTGAGGCCTACCAAGCATAGCACATACTTGTGCTTTCTAGCTTTCTACCGACCGCCTTAGCCGGGAAAGTCTCACTGCGGCCGTTTACGGCGCGTGACGGCTGTTGACGGTCGTTACGTGCTGTCGACGACGTGTAAGGACCGTTGACGGTCTAACGTGCCGTCGACGGCGGTCGACCGCGATCGAACGTGTGCGAACGCGGGAAACGGTCTAAAAAATATAACACTGAAGGCGTGCTACGGCCGTCGACGGTGTGTTCAATGCTAGATTTTTGAGACCGTCCCCGCATTTACATACGTTCGATCGCGGTAAAGCAATCCGTCTGTCCGTCCTTCCGTTTGTTTCCACACTAGCCTATCTTTTGAACCGAATGACCTTTAAACTTAAGTTTTGTGTGTCATGGCCATATCTCGCCTGCCAGTGAAAATCAAATCATAGGTCAAGGTCAAAGGTCAATGTCCAGCGCGTATGGGCATGGCAACGTAGTAACGCGGTCTGACCTCGATCTGCGATCGAGAACAGTTTTTGTAGTTATCCAATACATCGTCGGCTTAGAATACAACTATTCTGTGTCACGTTGCAACAGCTGTATTGCTGAAAATAGTCCATAGGTTCTCAGCTTTATCAGAATACAACTATCGTAAAGTGACTTGCTTGTGTTGTATGCCGAAATATTGACGTCAAAGTATGTAGGAATTCACAATACAAGTATTGTATCACCAGTTACGCCAGTTGTACGCTTCACGTTACGCTCCCACATAGCGTGTGTTTTAGAATACAAGTATCGTAACACGATATTTGTTAATTAACTTAATTAATTAAAATTCAAACTCGACAAAATTTATATGACTTTACTCAGCAGCCTGTCTTGAATATGTATATGTAAAAATCTCCGCAACATTCGTTAGAAATTTGATTCAAACATGTTTTTGTTGATACTGTAAAATGTAAAGGGTATGTGCGTTTTTTAGAATAATTTTACAGTATCAGACTGACAGCTGGATTAGTTGCTAGAGTGCACTGCCTTCTCTTGCTGAGGCTGACAGGTTTCCGCGTAGATTTATTTGGAGTTGAGGTCAGTTGTATACCCTACAAATCCAACTAAACACGAATGTAAGTAAAATAATAATAGTGACTATAATTATTTATTATGCAGTATTACAGTCACAGCAACATAGAAGTTAGTGGTACAGAAGCTTTCAAAAAATTCTGAAAGAATCATCAAATAGACAAACACTAAATTTTTGCAATGCTACGTTTTGTAATTTAATTTTTATTAAATTTTTAAAAGTTTATTCAGATTATCTGGCATTGTGCAGTGTCATAACACTACTAACTGTACAGTACTGTATTCTTGTATTCAACTGTACAACATTTTAAAATGTAAAAAATCAACAAAAGCAGTTTAGCCACAGCCACATCCCAGAATTCTAATTAGCCCCTAAATTTCATAAAGGCAGTACTGTTGACCACATAGGAGCGTGAATAGAAGTCGATATAACGTCGCACAATCAGTCGGCAGCCGGTGCGAGTGATGGTCACGCCTTGTGCGTGCATGCAAACGTCGTCAATATCCAAGATAAGCCCATGTCGTAGGCCGACGTGTATATATACTATACAATGACACTGAGTCGTACATTTTGCGGTATTGTGCTGTTGTTAACACGTACGACTTTGGTGTTTGTGGTGATTATATACCAGGCCTTCTTCTAATTAGCGCAGAGTTAGATATACATGTAATATACTGATGACTGTTTTGAGTAGCCTATATTCCATTCTTATGACGTCAGTGACAATATGACCTTGTGTCTTGTAGTTTCAACTATCTTTTCCCAATCGAAGGACTTCTGAAGGTCACAGCCAGTCACGTACAGAGATCAGTAACTGTCAGTAGCGGAAAAGCGCTTAGTTATTACTGTAAATGTTTGCAAGTGTGATGACTGGTGAATGTGAACATATATGTTGCCGGCAGCGTATTTAGTATAGGTACTGGTAATTCATTTAATAAAATTGCTTCAAATCTGTTTCCTTTATTCTTTAAATAAGCCTAGGTACTGTTAATTTTAACAGTGTGAGAAAGCCTCATTTATGACTAACCATTTAAAAACGTGACTTAAGTACCCAGTATAAAAAGTCCTCGAAAACACTAGATAATGTCCTGGAAAGTCCTTGAAAAGTCCTTGAATTTATTTCTCACCGACTTATGGGAATCCTATAATTTATTAGGCTGCATAAAGGCAGGTCTCCAAATACACCAGGCTTGTACGGTTTGCGGTAGCACGAGCGGCGCCCCTGGACTCCAGTGTGGGTTTGGCACCCAGACCCCTACCCCACCTTTGTCCCCTTTCAAAATCCTAGACACTCTAGTTCACTGGGGGCTAGAGCTAGGGCTAGAGGGCTGGGCCGGTTTATTACAGCGGACCGGTTTTCGGTCGTTAACATGGTGGCCATTATATCAACGCGACTTGCGTAGAATGGAAAGCTTTGCGCCAGCTGTTGCATGCTATGATAACTGACGTTAACCACGCATCGTTGACTTGACAGCTGCAACTACATTCGGTGAGAAAGTGATCACAAGATGGCTGCAACTCGTCGCTTGTGTGCGATGCTCCTTCTGATCGTCGTCCTGATGGCTTTCGACGACGGCAATGGTAGGACGAAATTCAAATACCACCGTCGTGAATCATAAATTAATTCACAGCAGCATTACTATAAATAATAATGATTTTAGGCCGCATCATAGCGTTAGCGGTCTGTTGCTACATATGGGGTGCCGTGGTTGGTCTCTCTCTCTCTCTCTCTCTCTCTCTCTCTCTCTCTCTCTCTCTCTCTCTCTCTGTGTGTGTGTGTCTGTTGGTCACGTTCGTAAGCCCTGCAAAAACGGCTGAACCAATCGAGATTCCGTTTTGAATGACGACTGGGGTGGGCCCAAGGAACCATGTAACCAGAATCCCCGAGATCTTCACGGAAAGGGCACTTTTAAGAAGAGTCTGTCCCATAGGGAACCATTGTAATAGCGAGCTGTGTAATAACGGCTGGACGATTACATCCGCACAAAACGCCGACGGAAAACGCTTGCCGACTGCAATATACAGGTATATAGTTCGTTAGGAGATGGATATTTGCATTCATGAGAAATCAGCGATTCAAAACGTTTTTTTCCAATTCCAGCAGCAAAATACGCCACGCCGCTGCATGCAAGTGTCTAAATGCTACGTCGTCACGCTTCAACCAATGTCAGCATATCCCTAAAATAACATGCGCAGGCAATAGGGATGCGCGAATCGTGTAATGTTGAATTGTTTAAACGAAATGATTTCTACTGTAAACGATTGAACTATTCGTGCGCGAGAGGCATGCGGCCTTTCGTCAAATTACTTTGACAATTTGTTTAATGTTTTTGATTGCTTGCTTACTATATAGAAGACGTCACTTTCACACTAGCGATGTTTGACTTGTTGCCGTTTAGACATTTATTGAAACAAATTGCACCCACCCCCATCTAATACCTGGTTCGTTGGGCCCACACGAGCCTTTGTTCAAAACGGCATCTCGATTTGTTTAGCCGTTTTTGTATGGGTCCCAATGCTACGCTGTACAATGCATTGTCAGAATGGAAGAAAATCCCCAAAATTGCCCGTTTCCATTTGGATTGCGTCACCGTGCCGGACGAGGACCGAGCCACGGCCATAGGCAACATGCACAAAAAATGGTAAAGATCGCGCGTGTGGTTTCGGAGATATCCTCGCGGACAGACAGACAGACAGACAGAAGGACACACACACACACAGACGCTCATTACAATACTTCGCAACCGCAACCGCGGTCGAAGAAATTAACGGCAGTGATGGAATAAACGCTATCTCCCCGATGGCGGCAAAACGATTTGCCCTCGCCGATGGCCATGTCGGCCCATTCGGTTGATTAGGCGATTCCGACCACCATCGATGACCATAATGTTCTTGAAACAGAAAAATTTACGTGTCATTACACGTAATATTTTTCTGTTTAAGAACATTTTTGGCGATCTCTGGTGGGCACGCAATTACATTGACCGATGGGTTCGACTTTTAGGCGCGTGGTTTCCTATTAGTGTTTGACCCATGGCCCATCGAATAGCGGCAACTCTGATGACCTTGAGTGACTTTCAAGGTCATTCACTTGTTTTAATCTTTTCAAATGCGATTTTTCGTACACCCGAGTTACTTATTCTATTTTATGCATATGTAGTAGTCATCGATGAAATGTTTAAGCTTGCCAAGATGTATGTTAACGAACAATTGTTACGTTTTAACATAAAGTAACTATGCAGCGCACCTTCAGTGTTCACAAACGTTTATTGTACCGTATTTCAATGACAATGATGTTGCGTGTTTCTAGGTAAGACAGAGGCTGCACCAATGGAGCGTGCGCGTGCTTTGTGAGTATATGAAATACTGCTTTGCTTAGTATAAACTCATCTAGTCACGTGATGTATAGTAGAGCTACGTAGTAGATCTGTGCACGACTATAATCGACTAACAATTAGTTTCCACGCTAAAACTAGTCGACAAACAACCAATACTGTGTCAGTCGAGTCAGAGTTGTAATTGTTCCGTACATTCGAAACGAAATAAAAATATTTCAAAATCGCCAGTTTTTCCTCCAAGATAAAAATCGTTTCGAACGTACAGAACAACTATCAAATAATTAAAACCTAAACAAGGCAATCGTAGATATCAGACTTTGCCCGCAGTGTGCAGTCGCACAGGCTCAATTCTCCCTTAACTTTATACACTTCCTTAACCTAATCCCATTAACGCTAAACTAACTTCGCTTTCCTACGTCCATGCATCAAAGTCATTGACATATTTGTTTCTCCGCCAACGTTCACCATTACCATATTAACGACAATTGCTACGGTGACATGCTTTTCGGTAATTCTTCCCATTAATCGTTAAATTTTTATGTTCCACTATTACTTCAGTTCGTGAGTATTTTCGAAATATAGTCAAATTTATGCCCTTTAATAAAGGAAAATTGAATTATATCTGACTTTGCGGTAAATAAGTAAATTTAAGCGAAATCAGTCCTTCGTGGCGAAATTCATACGGCTATACGGCCCATTATAGAAAAAACACGATGTAATCTACAAAACCGGAAGTACTACATAGCACATCGCAACGACGCCGGAAGAAGACCGTTGTATGACTTTGATGCAAAATGCACAAGAATTGGTACAGATCGCGCGTGTGGTTCCGGAGATATCCTCGCGGGTAGACAGACAGACAGGCATACACCTCGGGCGAAGTCTGATATCTAAGACTGCCTTGTTACTCTTGCGGTTTACAGCATTTTGTTTTGCTACGCGTATTACATTACTGGACTGGAGGTCGTTTACTTTTTAAATTATGTATGGAAAAGTTGATTTCGGGATACCTGAACCGACAAACACCCTGCTACTTACGGCTTTGAACACGATGGAGCACATGTAAAACAAGGTCTCGCCCTAACGGGGCGTAACAGTACTGGCCCGCCGTGCATGTCGGCCGTCCGACCGCCCATGCGACCGGCGGCCGGCGCGCCCGCCGGCAGCGTTAAAGACGACGACAGACGACAGACAACGACAGATGCCAGCGAGCAAAATAATGCAGGCCCATTAGGCGGGCCACCGGGGCCAGTATTAACGGCTGGATAAAATGCGTTTATGCAGGTCAAAGTTCATCAAAGAAGCGAAACACAATCCTGATTATATGAAGTCAGTACACATTGTATTGAACTTATACAGTATATATTTGTACTTATAAACTTTATACAGCGTGGTCCATAAATGTACCAGTTTATTTTGCGCTGCAACTCCCGTATTCCGTGGTGAATTTTTAAACGTTTTATACCCATGTAAACAGAAATGAACGCTTTGCTGAGAAATTACAAAAGCTTCAGCTTTACCTTAAGTGTGTCTTCAACTGCGGTAGTGATATTATGCAGTTCGAGATGACTGTCGCAGACCACTTCCTGTAGTGCGTTTGATCGAATCAGTTGTGCGCAACTTTCACAGAAAGTTGTTCAATGTTCGACTATTCCAGTTTTTGCCAGAGAATTCTTTTATCAGTCTGCAGAAAATTTTATTTAGATTCCCACGGGTTTTCATCAAAATTTTATATTCAAACTTAAAATATTTCAATTTAATATTAGTTATTATATTATTAATATAACGCACACAAGGCAACTAGTTGAAGTAAGCCAAAATGTTGCACTATGATGCATTTTTATCTGCCCCATAGCTATAGCATATAGCATGAGACAGATAATAAAATCGTTTTGCGTCTGTGCGTGCGTGTGTGTCCGTCTGTGGACACTCTCACGGTCGCATTTCTTCGTCGATTTTCACCAAATTGGACACAGACGTGTAAACCCCCAAAAGT
>Ga0209780_1003231_pt1 | contig 12041 bp, 6 predicted proteins | sample WorMetexBAHAMAS2_FD_187384 | JGI IMG/M metagenome (GOLD analysis project Ga0209780, IMG submission 187384) | Marine gutless worms symbiont microbial communities from Max Planck institute for Marine Microbiology, Germany - Inanidrilus exumae... | ecosystem: Host-associated > Annelida > Digestive... | reverse complement strand
TTTTTTAATTTTAATTGTATCTTAGTTTGTACGGGACTGGTCGGCGCTGCCGTAAGTCGCCTTGTCTAGTTATTATTATTATTATTATTAAAACATACTCTATAACAGTCGCTCAGCACTGATTGACCCAGAAGTCAAAAGGTCAAAGGCCAAGGTCACACGGTTACGAAAACCGTCACGGTCGCACGGTTGCTAGTGACCATGGCCGGTATTCCACATACCTATATGCCGCTGTGCTACCTGCGGCTGATGCCGGCATGGATCTGCATTTTGATACAACTGCCTATGTTTTCTAGTTAAGATTATATTTGTGATGGCATGCATGCTGAGGCTTCGTAACACGATTATTGTAATTATACGTGTAACTTTTACTACATTTTAGTTCACACTGCTGTGCAAAAGTGAATATTGTTGTATAGATTCCTTGAGAAATTTCCATTATACCCCAGTTTTCAGCAACAAGAGGTTAAGCTGGATGAAGTTTCTGTGGGGCTCGGTGAGTAGTTTTGTGAAGATGTTTTTTTTACCTCGCGACACTATGCTAGCGTGATATATGCTGTCATTATGTGTCTGTCCGTCTGTCTGTCACAAGTCGGTTTTCTACTGAGACGGATAAACCTAGGATCAAGCAAACAACGCTCAAAGAATCTAGTTTGCTGATGCCTAAGATCTGGGCGAATTTCCAATGTGGTCAGTTGGTCACCTTAACGGAAGCGGCAAATAGAGATGGGGTTGGTTAAAAGCTGTGTTTTTCGACCAATATCTCACTATATCTCAAACGGTGCTAGATGGGGTGTCTTTCGGCATTTGTGTACAATGCAGTGGCCGTGAGGCACCACGTCGTGCAGGTCTGTCAGCAGCAGCGGAGACTTGTTTCCGTTGAACTTGAACTGTTTCCATAGTGTAGCATTTATGGCAGCGATCATTTTGTGACCAATATACAGGTCAGTCTGTGTTAGCCAGCACCCCCAGTTAAGAAATGGAAGATTTTGGAGCAAAGATTTCCTGCCCGTGCAACAGCAACTAGGAAACTAGCGCACTTGGATTACAGAGACGATGCTAGAGTTCTTTTCAATGGCGTAACGCCGCGTTGCCTGCGCCATGTCCATACCACCATCTATAGAGATGCAGCGATAAGGCACTGGCAGATTTTTCGGCTGGCCGATAATCTGCGCCTAACAATCAGCCGATTATTGGCCAATTACCGATTAATACAAAAAAATAGAAAAAATCATATTTTGCTGTCTTATTTCAGTTATTTATTTAGGCTTTGAATCCGAGGACTCTTACTTACTTAAAGGACTGCAGAGTGCAGACAAAACACAAATGCACACAAAAGCAAAGTTACAAAATGCACCCACGTTTACCGAAAAAGGAAGCCACTCTCATGTTTGTTTACAAATATTCAGCAAACTAAATTAAAACACGGATACACCATGTAAAAACTTGTACTTACCAGTTTTGTAAACGACAATCGGCCGATAACAATGTATGAATCGACCGATACTGATTATTGGCAAACGGCCAATAATCGGCCTATACTGATTATCGTCAGATTATCGGTGCATCTCTAACCATCTCCCTACCACAAGTATAGCATCAGTTAATGTCAATGCATATGTATGTGGTGGGTAGTAGATGGCATTTTTGCCTTCTGATAAGCTTGGGCAGTATTAGCTCTTTGCGTCTAGTCAGTTTTAGTTAACTGTTAGTTGTGGAGTTCAGGTGAATTTGTAGGCATAAACCGTCGCCGGGTGTATGACATCATGAATGTTCTTGAGGCCATTAAGTTTGCGACTCGACTGGCTAAGAACAAGTATGCCTGGCATGGCAACACACATCTTACTGACACAGTCAACCGCCTTTTTGTGAGTCTTTTGACTGGCATTTTTTATTTAACCAGTTTGATTTTTATTCTTTGAAAATTTAATGAATCTCTGCTTAGTAAGTAGTATTTGACGATACACAGTCATGTGCTGGGTTAAAGATTTAAGGAAGATGAAACTGCAATTTTGGGAGTAGTTCACTGAGACACAGATAATTAGGTTTTCTCCTTGGGTTGAAGTTCTGTGCATATGTCGTTCTGTAAAACTAGAATCAGTTTATGAAACTGTGACATTTCCAGTTTCTGAGGAAAGCAGCAAATGGAATTAATACGTAGATGAAATCTTAGTCTACTTGCACTCAGCTGTCGTTGGATTTTGGTGAATTTTTAGAAGGGATTTGTTCGCAGTCCTTATTTTGAAAAAAACGCCCCCGTTTTTATTACTGTAGTTTATATCACAAATGTTGACCAATTTCTATAATATTTGGCACACGGTGTACTAAATTAATTTGCAACATAACAGTTATTGATTTACCCATCTTACCTGCGTACTGCTGCTACACTACCTTGGGAAACAGTAATTGTTGCATTGGGCAAGACAGTGACCAGAACACAGTGCATGTCAGATGATCGAGCTCCTTCAGCGTGAAACTCCAAAATTAATTCGTCTGGACTTCTGGCCTGTGAATAGTCCCAATTCTTAGTTCTGTTGACTGTCGAATATGGGGCATGTTGCAAGCTCGTGTGTATCAGACGCTAGTTCAAGACATGACTGATCTGAGACAGCCCTTATCGACACATGGAATAGCTTGTCACAGAGCATTGTGGGTGATGCTATTGACGAAATGTGTGACTGAAAAAGGAGGACATTTTGAACACTTGCTGTACTAATTGAACTTGAGTTCGGCCTGGTTGTGCAGATAAAATGGATGTTGTTGTGCAACTGTAATGTGTAACTTTGGTTGATAGGACTGAAAGTTACCATTATGACTTGTTTCGCAAGGTAGTGTAGCAGCAGTATGTAGGTGAGGTGGGTAAATCAATAACTGTTATGTTGCAAATTAACTCAGTACACTGTGTGGCTAATATTATAGAAATCGGTCACCATTTGTAGAAACTACAGTCATATAAATAAGGGGCGTTTTTTGAACCACTGTGTATAGTCAACTGAGCATCGTGGTCACATTTTTCTCACGGTCCTTCATTTTTATGCTGCATTAGAGGCTGGCACAGTTGGAAGGTGTGTCACAACAAATTGAACAAGCAAAGATGTTGGATGATGGCTGTGAGTCAGAAAATGACATCAAGGCTGCCATGGCAGGTACCACTTGTGCCGTTATTATATTGAAACCAGAATTTGTTCACTGTAGGTAGGATTGATTGAGTTTAGGTTTTACGTCCCACTTGATACAAAATAGGTCATTTCGGAGACGTTCGTCCCAGCCAATCTCTTGGCGTGGTACTGAAGACAATAGTTAGGAAGGCGTGTTTCAGACATTTGATGTGGGTAAGAGGCTATTTTGTTGCCTTGGCCACTCGACAGTGTCTGCGAAGGCGTTATGTTTTTAGGCTGTCCCGTACGTCCGTTCAGCCAGATATTGTTACCGTGATGTCTCGTGAACGGCTGGACAACTTTTATGAAACTGACAGTAAACATTCAATAGCCCCTACTGATGACCTGAGTGGGTTCGTGGGTTCTGGGAGTCGAAGGCAAGGTCCCAGCAACAGCAAGCCGCGGAGGTAAAATCTTCTGAACACCATATCTGTTGAACTACTTGAGCAAACTGGATGAAGCTTATCACCTGATTATGTGCGCGTCTGGCGGGCGAGCAGATTTGATGAACTGCTACTCATACCAGAACTTAAAAAGGTAAAAGTTCTCCCATACTCGTTATTGAGCGTTGGGCCCAGAGCTGATCCCGGTGTACAGGCAGTCAGCCAGCATGTGACTTGAAGCCATCCACCTGACGGAAGGCTGCCATTACTTTCTGCCAGGCCTGCGGTTACCTTCCCAACCGAAGAGCGTCACCGCCCATTGGCCGGTACCAAATTATACTGCTTGGTGACAGAGGCACATGCATGTGAGCTTCTTGCCCAAGGCTGTTACCTGGAAGCGGACTGGCCAAGATTAGAACCCGCGATTTTTAGGATCGCGTGCGAAAGCTCTACCGTTAAGCCACACGGGCCATTCATACCAGAACTAGCGGACTGCTATTGCATCCGACAGACAGAAGACTAGGCTAGTTTATAAAGTTATAAACAAAGATGGCTGCGTTCATAAAGAAAGTGTTATTGCTCTTATAAGTTCTGATACTATAAGACTTTCTGTCCTCTAGAACGCATTTCACAATACTTGTGCCGAATGTTGTAGCCTAACGCTTTTATACACGTTGACGCTGGAGCATCAAAGTCCATTTCATAGTTTGATATATGAATACTACTAGTGTAAATTTTAATATTTCATTGTATTTTTATTAATTTAGTCATTAATCATATTTTATTTATAAAATCTCTGAGCTCACCAAAAAATCAGAATCAAAATGCTGTTAGGCAGAAGTGAGTGACCTCAGTGAGAGTTGAGTGTCCACTGTCCAACTTGGCAAAATTGGTCACTTTGTAGACGAGGATTACAACTAGACCACCTATTCAGTCACGAGAACAAGCACATGACTTAAATGAAAATGCAAACAAACATGAAGTATGTAAGAACTGATAAGTGTGCCAAAAAAGTACATAAAGAGTCCTCCACTGAAGAGGAAGCACATTGATGTGTGATAGCACTTATAGACGTGATGACCCAGAGGATTCTTTGTAATATGGTGGAGAGTCGACCATGACCTCTCACACTTACTGCCGTTGCAACTTGCAACCCAGTTTGCGGGAGCATTGGTAGCTGGGATACATACATACAATACACGCACACATATTTATAAAGCGCCAGAAATCGTAAAACAAATTTGAGGCCCTGGCTCAGGGTGACTGGACGGAAAAAGCAGACTGAAATAGATGCGATTTTAGTTGGCGTTTGAAGGTCGATAACTTGTCGATACGGCGAATGTGTTCAGGCAGAGAGTTCCAGGTAGATTGTGCAGGAACAGAAAAGGCCCATGATGAAAAGTTGCTTGTGATGCCATGTGGTCTGGACAGAAGATTCGTGTTAGAAGAACGTAAGGACCTGGATGGAAGCATTGAAAGATAGTGGTCAGTGGACGATTAGTTGAGAGAGGTAGGGATGTTGGGTGGTATGAAATGTTTTCCAGGTGATTAAGCAGAGTTTGTAGGTGATGCGGTGATTAACTGGCAACCAGTGTTAATTGCAATGAATGTTCGTAGAGCTGATAGTCCACGATGCCTCTGCAATGACCCGCACTAGAACACTTTGAACATGCTGTAGCCTATCAATTTTACACTGCAATATGCCATATACTATACTGTTACAATAATCAAGTCTACTGCCAATCGCCTTGGTCTTGGCTGCGTCAGTTGTCAACAGTAGATGTATGTGACGCAGCGCACAGTGTTCCACTGCTAGGTCGGCAAGAATAACTTTCGCTGACAAGTCCATACTGGATGAACATGTGACCCAGCCAGGGGTTATCACTGGGACCTCTGGCTGAAGGGCTGCTGGCGATTTGTTCAGTCACTTAACAGATTATAGTTGCAGTAATGTGTGTTGGTGGTTGACAGATGCCGAGAAGATGTCATTAAGTCATCTGACTGAGAAATTCTTTATGCTTTTCCTAGTAGCACCGGTGAATATGCTTTATTAATGTTCTTTTATGTATATACTAGATAGCAAGCCCCAGAAAGTGTCTCATAGTAACAGGCATACAATTATTTATTTGTTTCGTAACTTCGCTGGTTTTAATTTAATGAAATTGCCTACTGAAAGTTTTTTGTGCACTTTAAGCATTTTTACACCAGTTATATATATATGTTTGCTGATTTGTTGGCGACAGTTAATTTTCAGCCCACATTTGCATTTTTGTACAAATGTTGTGATGAGTTATGACGGTTTTGTTCACTTCAGCAACATACGTTGAGTCTGGACTTGTCAGCAAAAGTTCTTCTTGCCGACGTAGCAGTGGAACACCGTGATGTTAGCAAGTTTAAGAGTAAGTCTCAGAGTGGTTTTGTATGTCGTAGAACTTGTGTTTATTGAATTAGTTATTACCCACGCCAGCGTTTACTCGCGTCTGTATGCCTGTCTGTTTGTTGTTTGTTTGTCCGCGCTCTAAAAGGAAAACGGCTTTAGCTATCAGCACCAAACTTGGTACACATATACTCTATAACAGTCGCTCGGCTTGTATTGACCCACAAGTCAAAAGTTCAAGGTCACACGGTTAAGAAAACCGTCATGGTCGCATGGTTGCTAGTGGCGTGTGCTGCTACGGCCGTGTGCTGCTGCCGCCGGCGTGGGTCTGCATGTCGATACGACCACCTATGTTTCCTATTTGTAAATATTTTACGCAGCATTAAGTATCATCATGAGTATAATACAATGCCGACGCCATGTGCAGTAGAGCATGACGCACTCAGTGGCTCAGGTTCACGCCTCAGCCCTGGCGCTTCCGCCTGCCAAAGAATTATTTCTAATAATTCATATGCATATGATGAACTGGGAGTTAATGTTGGGCAGGTAAGAGGGTATGACGGTGTCCTCTATAAACTTTGGCCATTGATGATGCCTTGATTAGCAGCGTCAATGTGTCAGCCGCGCTGATGTGAGAGCCGAAGCAGACAGATGTGGCTAAGTCCCCTGGCTAGGCACTGAAGAAGTGTCAGTCAGGTGGCCAGGCGCTGAAGAAGCGCCGGTCAGGGCCGGCACTGAATAAGTGCCAGTCCGGGCTTAGCCAGACAGTAGGCCACGCCTAGAGGGGGCGTGCTTAGAAATACCTGACAAGCTGCTCACGCCTACTGTTCCTTCCTCCACCCTACACAATGCACACATACACCGCACACACCTACACATTCTCCTCCTCTCCCTGAGCTGCATATTGGACCGGTATAAAGGTCTCAGCAATGGAGTCCAGAGTAGGCTGGACCCCTGCCTGCAAAGAACGAACGAACGACAGTTGACAGAACGTAGACGCTGGCATGCTACGATGTTGGAGACTGAATGACAACACTCCGTCAGGTATTCTGGTGCTTGACCGCGCAAGCATCGTAACAGCGTGACACCACTGAGCTTGTAGTTGATGCGGTCAGGAACATGAAGTCAGTGTAATTGCTCGAATCATAATCGCAACAAACGTACAATATTTTGCAACCAGTAGCTTGATGATATTATTTACTGTACGTTTATCATGTGATGCCTGGATGTGATGTGAATTATCCGTGCAGCATTCTTCATGCTTAGTGTGTTGTTTATTTCAGCGACAGTTCGAAGGCTGTACGATATTGCCAATATTCTGATAAGTCTTCAGCTCATACAGAAACTCAGTGCTGTAGAAGTGAAGTCGCGCAAAGCTCTGTTTATGTATATTGGGCCACAGTCCGAGCACATGGCGGGTTTGTATTGAATTGCTGGCAATACTTTTTCAAATCTTGACAAAAAAGGTTAACGGATGTGTGCTACAAACTGTGTGCATATTAATAGAAAGTTTTCAGTTTCACATATAAATAGTGTTTATAATAACGGTGCCCCATGGCCTATATGCTGTGTGCCCCATGTCATGAGTATCTAGAGGCTTGGCTAAATTAGCGCGTAGTAATATATTTTGCGGGCCTTTGGCACACGGCCTGCGGCGACCTACTTCTTGTGGGTGTGTTTGTATACAAGCGCATGCTGATCGTCTGCTGGTAAGATGATCTGTTGAATATTAATGAGGTGTGAAAAACCAAATCACGCTTATACCAAGATCACTTTTCAGAGAATAGTGCATATTTGCAACAAGATGTTAATAGTTACGTAAGTGTTGAAATGTTTGATTGAATTTAGTATATTTCTTAAATTCTTGTTTTTTATTGTTACAGATCTTGTAGTCTTATTGATAAAATACGAAACAATGGCTTCCTCTGTATCGCAGAACTAGGGCACCGGTATCGTCCGTTATACGCTCTAATCACTCCAGAATTAATATGCTATCTCCTAGGTTTACTATCATTACTAAGACAAGGAAATGGATTAACACTGATCACATTTCATTGTAGCCCTTGTCATATGATAATCGTCAACAATATTCCATTTAATTTCAGTAATTTGACTTAATTTGTGTGCAAGATTCTTAATTGCAATATAAAAAATTATTTTCTACTAGATTATTTATGCCATGATTGTGTAAGCCAGTTTCACTTTTAGATGTACAAGTCATTTGATTAGATATGTTTAATTTGTTATGGATAAAAGGCATTTACTTATTCAATACAAGACATGGAATCATTTACTCTGCTAAGTTGCCAGTTGCATGCACCTGTGTGTAAGTGATGGGGTACATAGATTTTGAACTATGCTAGAGCTCCTTAGAGACGGGTTGTTTTATACATTCATGAAAATCTCACTTAATTATTTTATCTAGCTTGTTTTTGCTGAAGCTTATTTGCTGTGAATACTTGCAATGACTGTTTGATGTCTGTCAGCTTCATGTCACTCACAATTGCCAAGAAATCAGCCGCTCAAGAAGCACTTGTCCTTTGATCAGATATGTGAAGTGGCTGCTGTTGAACATGAAAAGCTCTCGACTGAAGGTAAATAACATCATTAACTGAATAACTATTTCGTTTCTGTAGGTTTTACCAGCTGTTTGGCTTTATATAGTAAATGCTAACAATAATTGACAGTAAGCTGTTTGTTTTTTTTTCTGTTATTCATTAGTAATTTAGTATTTTATATATACACGGTTATCGAAAAGGTTTGCATTTTCAAATTAAGCTGATGTAGAAAAGATAGAAGTTAGCTCATGTCTGTATGTAAAATGTTGAAAATGTCAAACTGACCTTTAATTTTTTCAATGAGATGATACTGCAACGTGCAGAGAAGAAAGCGGTGCAATAAGACATGTCATGATAAGGTGCAACTTCACATTGTTCAGCGCTTGTCGAAAACAGGCTAATATTTATTTATAATTTTCTAAACGTTTTTGTGGATACGGTAGCAATTGCACTGCGGCCACTGCATTACACTATTGTCGTTCGTTCGTTATTGCAGGCAGAGGTCTAGCCTACTGTGGACCTCAGCGCTGAGACCATGTAGCGGCCCAGTGCGCTTGCCCAGGGAGAGCAGGGAATTGGTAGGTGTGTGCGATGTGTGTGCGCGACAAGCGGGGAAGGTGGGTTGTAGGAGTGAGCAGCTTATCGGGTATTTCTATAGTGCGCGTCCTCTAGACATGGCCTACTGTCTTTCTTAGCCTTGACTGGCGCTGTGTATTGCGCCAGCCAGCGGCCAGCCAAGTCTATTTACTTTGACTCACGCCGGCGCGGCAGACAGCCTTGACGCTGCTAGATCAAGGTGCCTGCAACGGTCACAGTTTATAGAAGACACCATCGAACCCTCTTTTTCCTGCCCGGGATTATCTCCCTGTTCATCATATGCGGTAGAATTATTTGAAATAATTCTTTGGTAGGCAGATGCGCCCGGGCTGAGGTTTCAATATACACTGAATGCCTAACTTTATTTGCAGTAGCGATTATCACTGTCACAGACAGGGACGAGAATTTTGCAGATTTGTTGCATTGAATGCTCGGTTACTTTAATAACAAAATGTTTAGATGACACTGAGTGCCAAGCGGCTTGGTACTTCTGCAACAGCTAGGCCTCTGTAGTTGCTTAACAGGACGTGTTTGAATGTTGTCTTATACATAACTGTGTGGCTGGTTTGCGTTGCAATATTTTAGAACATTCTGCCGCGGAGAATGATGCAGGAAAGAGTGGCAGCTCATTGTTGTGGCTTAATCGCAGTGACTCTCCGACACTGACAGAGTGCTTGCCAACTGCTGTGGAATCGGAGAACTGTAAGTCGATGCCTGTGGTGCTGTCAGCCCCAAGACGCCAGTTTGCTTGCTTTCTACGAACGAAAAGCGATGGAGCAGTGACGAGCCGTGGCAGCAGTTCATGCCGGTTGATATCAGCTGCAGATGTATCCAGCAAGCCGTTGACATTAGTTAACAAAGTTTTGTCCGGCAGCAGGCAGATAGACAGCAGGACACAGAGTGAGGAAGGAATCTGTGACGTTATGCCGAAAAGAATAAATTTTAAACGTGTGCAGAGTAACTCTGTGCAGTGGCCAACGTTGACACAAGACACTGTCTATGGAGAAGTGCTGGCTAAGAATGTACGCTATGAATACAGTGACAGCGTTAAATCCAGTAATGCTATGCCGAAAATGCCGAAGGCAAGCAAAACAGATGATCACAACAAGAGTCGGCCTGGTCTGCAGTTACTTACTAAGTCGAGTGGCAGTTTTCAGCCAGTGTCAATGATATGTCGGAATGGCAATCGCAATCTCGGATTTGCTGGTTTATCGGAGGGTTCTGTTGCCAGTACAGTAATGATGCAGGAAGTAGCGGCGGCCGGACACTCGAATGTAAATACGCATGAGATTAAGCCTACTTGCTGTAGAGCTGTGCCACTCTCAACGTCAAACATCGTCAACATCAGTCGTCCTTGTTCTGCCGCCAGACAGAACAGCACTGGCATTCATCAACGTGTCGTTGTGATCAAACGGCGCCACAACTTCCCGTCTACTTAATACCACACCCAGACAAGCAGCATCGTATCATTTAGCTGTGTCTTTATTATTAAATTCTGTGTCATTTATGGCAACGATTACTTGTGACTTTTGGTAATTTCGCTGTTTAATTTAAAGGAGGTTTTGTTGCGATGGACTGGTGGTGTTACAGTGGCTTTTCTGTGGGGTGGCATGGGGTCATGGTCCCCAGAATTTGGGCTTGCCCCCAGGTTGCCCCTCACTTTTCATACACTCGGCCTATAGCGTGTCATATACTACGGGGATAGTTGCTTCACAAGTCGTGTAAACTACCTAAAGTAAAGTACTGTAAAGTACAGTCACGAAGCGCTACAGAATGGCACGTGTTAACGGGATCACACAGTTTTTACCTGCCACCCACACGACCATCCTGACTACTCCGTAAGCATTCACCAGATGGCGCCACCCGAACGAGGCGGCACACATCTGATATAGCTTACTACTCAATTTATCGACCTCTGAAGGATGAAAGGCTGAGTTGGCCTAGTTAGCTGACCTATAGCGGATGGTTTACCCACATAAGTGGTCACCCGTCAGCTGCAGGTCGAGCGTGGGACCGGAAAAAATTCGCCGGCCAAAGACCAACGTTCTAACCACTGTGCCACGCAACCAACCGTATAACTGTCCTAGCTCCGCCACGTTTATGTTGACCCCAAAATAGCCCCCTTCCACTTTATGAGTGCTAGAAACGCCACTGGTGTGTTATCGGAAAAACTGTAGCTATTTAATGTCAGCATTCATTTGTTGCCCACGCCGACGGCAATCGCGGGGGTACTGTTTTCACTGCTGTTTGTTCTGTTTGTCTGTCTATCTCAATAAACGATGCAGCTAGGATCACCAAACATGACGTAGTCGTATTCCACCATTAGTCCCGGAAACCCATTTTCGGGGTCAAAAGATCAAAGTCACGAGGCACATAAAACGTGCCGGCGTTGATTTTTGCGCTCTTACAAGTGTTGGCTTCGTCTGGTTTAAGTATCTACGGTCTGTTAATGTGATGTGTAGTCAGTTAACGCTGTTTGTTAATGACCGACATTTGCCACGTGTGGGCCTGGGGCAAAATACCCTCTCCCCTTATCTTTTCACTTCCCCATTTTCGACTCTCTTTTAGTATCTTTTACAGTGTACTTTTCTTACTCGCTTCATGTGTTTTCTTGCTTTTCCATCCTTTCCATTCTATCAGAATAGTTCTACTCCGTTTCAAGGCCCGATGTCGTAGGAGGCGACTAAACCCGGTTTAGTTTTTTTGGTTTTGTGTTATATGTATTTTTTAGTTAAGGATGCATGCTTGTTTTGTATTTGATTTAGTTTTGTCTTGCGGTGTGATAGTTGTCTCCCCCTGTTGTAGGCGCTGGCATAATAATTTAAATGAACCTGTTGATCCCTTTTCCTTTTTGGGTGGCTGCTGAACAAAAGGCGGCCAGTGTTGAGGTTAATATATCGCTGGCCTTTTTTACTGGATACAGATAGCTCTCCACCTGACCTTTCGTCTCTGATTGAGCCATATTTGT
>Ga0209780_1003230_pt1 | contig 12042 bp, 9 predicted proteins | sample WorMetexBAHAMAS2_FD_187384 | JGI IMG/M metagenome (GOLD analysis project Ga0209780, IMG submission 187384) | Marine gutless worms symbiont microbial communities from Max Planck institute for Marine Microbiology, Germany - Inanidrilus exumae... | ecosystem: Host-associated > Annelida > Digestive... | reverse complement strand
ATATGGTACCGTGGGCGGGAGGACCCCCAGATGCTTGTTTTGGGTTTTACCTAAGAGAATCATTCCACAGCCAGACCAACACAGAAAAGATATTATTCAACAAGAGTCGTTAGGCACTGTTATGTTATAGGAACTGATGAACAGCAATTACACAAAATATCACGTTGAACTGATAAATAGGTCTTGTGGTGGTTGGTCAGTTTTCACCCTGTTGTAGGCGCTAGCGTAATAACTTAATTGAGCCTCTTCTATTTTTTTCCGTTTTTGGTTGTCACTGAACAAAAAGGCAATGAGGTCGGGAGGTTACTGCATGATTGGCCATCCTTAACCTGGTGGAACTAAATCTCCTCCCAAGACATTGTTCCTGATATAGCCTATTTTTGTGCTGAAAGGGGACGTTAATCTCCCAGCCAATCAACAAACCAACCCTTTACTGATAGCAACTAGAGCATTCAGATGCATCAACAGTGTTACCTACACCATCTCCATGCTGTGCTAGTTAGTTGTATAATGGTGGTGGTGGTGATAGTGGTAGACATTTATAGTGCTGTAAGGTTCAGAGATCAGATATGTTGGTGCTGCAGCAAATTGGTGTGATCTTGTCATTAGGTGAAATTAGTTGCTTTGTAAAAACTTGTTTGACAGTGATAATAAGTCTTATCTCACACAGGTATCTGTTCAGCATAGCATGGTAGATTGTGTTTCACCATTCACAGCCCCTTTGCTACCAGAGAGGACATGCAGTTATCCAGAAATGTTTTCTTTTGGGGGATCGAGCTTGTCCTGGAATAAATGTAGAAAAAAGAAGATCGGTTAATCAGAAACTGAAATTATTGGTAGTGTTGTTCCAGCTCTATGTCCATAAGTTACTGTTAGAGTATATAAAGTTATAATAGCCCCATTCAGGCTGTAATATGCCGTGATTCATCAGTTAATTCCAGCACTATATGCGTCGTTTACTTCCTTACTTATTTACTTCCTTAAAAATAGGCCGTTCCGTTTCCAGGCTGGAGGTCGTAAGAGGCAACCAAACCTGGCTTTAGTTGCTTGTGTTTATTTTGTGCTATAGTATATTTTGTTATGGTGGCATGTTTGCATTTGTTGTGTTAGATTTAGTTTTCTAGTACTAAACCAAGAGATTGGCTGGGAAGAATGTCTCCGAAATAACCTATTTTGTGTAGGATAGTTATTAAATTTGTAATATTTATTGCTGTGATGATATTGCCAGGTCCGATGCTAACTGACACGAACTTCGTATTTAACCTAACAATGCCGTCGCCCATGCCAGCCTATCTTACCGTCCACTACATATGTGAAACCGCATCAAGGCTGCTTTTTCTGTCGATACACTGGGCACGCAACATCCCAGCATTTCAGCTACTTAGGTACTGTAACATCTTTGTTTTTCTTTCTGAGAAAATTCTCCGCATTACGTCATTTATGTGAGCATGATTGCAGAAAAGTATTGTACAATTCTTGTCCATAGCTAAAATCTGCTGGAGTCTTATTTGTTCTGTCTGTGTGTAAGTTGATATCGGCAAACATTTGCAGTGTTAGCAGTGTGTGCACACGTTTAGTTTTTAACTTATACCTATGCTTATGGCAGTCGCATGGTTTGGGCAGTCAGCGGCTTTTATGTGTCTGTCCGTTTGTGCATTTGCCTGTTATTCCACACAATATTGCAAAAACGGATGCACCTAAGATCACCAAATTTGACATAGACATGATCCGTCATGAGTCCTGGAAACCCATTTATTTTGGGATCAGGAGGTCAAAAGGTCAAGGTCACATGGCACAAAAAACGTGTGTGTCATTCTTCAGAGGGAACACAATATTGACATTTGCCATTGGTTTTCCTTGCGTCACATCCGCGTGGCCAATGCTGCTGCCGGTTTTCCGTGTGTGGAGTTTTTCGCAGTCAGCCATCGTCAGCGTGGGTTATGGCATCTTCTTGTTATCCACGCCACCTGTATAGCCGCCGGCGTGGGTAGAGCATTCAGTCGCATCTGTCTGTTTGTCCGCGTTCTAAAAGGAAACGGCTTGAGCTATCGACACCAAACTTTGTACATGTGTATTCTATAGCAGTCGCTCAGCATGCATTGATCCGGAGGTCAAAGGTCAAGGTCACACGGTTATGAAAACCGTCATGGTTGCACGGTTGCTAGTGACGCATGCTGCTATGGGCGTGTACTGCTGCTGACTGTGTGGGTCTGCACTCTGCATGTCGATACAACTGCCTATGTTTTCTAGTTGTTTATGCCTCTGGAGTACTGGGGTTGGAGAGCCAACATAAAATGTGCAGCATCCCTTCTGTTAGAAATCAGTTTGTGGATTATGAAAGGATGTGATCCAGCAGCGATTTTCCATGGTTGGCGTCAGTGTTTTGCGTTTCATTCACAGTTTTTTTACACAGTCGGTTGGGAGATATGAAGCGCATCTGGCCTGCAACCAACTAATCCAGTTATGCTGAAGGGATCCTGTTTGTGTACTTGTTGTATTGGACAGTAAACAGGTATGTGTGTGGTGTTGTAGTATTGAGCTGCAGATACAGTTGGTGCAGGCGTATTGGAGTGAGATGTTTGTCATTGGTCTTGCCCAGTGCTCGCACGTGATGAACCTGTCGACAATTCTTGCAGCCATTCTCAACCACCTTCAGACCCGCCTCTTACATGGTATGTCCCTACTCTCTTCCAGTAGACAACATCTGGGCAATGATATTGTCTGGATGCAAGCTATCAGAGGTGTTCTGAGGTGTATGAAGCAGTTTTTGTCGACATAAGTTGATTTAGATTTTTAAAAGTTTTGTTCTACATTGCTGATTGTGTACAGACAAACAGCGTAACTACTTCACTCACCACCACACCATGTCCGGATGAAAAGGTGCCGCTATATTATTGCCTCTAACTTTGCCAAATACTGACCAATTTTCATAATTCTTTCACCGACAGACTTAGCGGTAAATTTGTGGTAAAGTGATAATAAAATATCCCACCACCTATCAGATGTGTCGCTACAGTACTTTGTAAAATATTAATGTCAGAAAAACAGCAACAATCTGTGTACGATGATTAACGATAAATCACAAGGTAGTGAAGCAACCTGCTGTCATGAAAGCTCCCAAATCCTGTCATATCACTCCCATCTTACACTCTCTTTACTGGCTCAGGATCACTGAACGCATCGAATACAAGCTCCTCTCACTTACCTATAAAGTTCTCACAACCACCTTCATAACCTTATCTCCATTCAACGTCCTCGCAGTACTCACTTTTCATCCGTCGTTACTCTTGCTCGGCCACCTTCATCATCCTCTAAAAATTACTGATCGCTCCTTCCGTTATGCTTCACCTTGTTTCTGGAATCAGCTCCCTTTTTCTCTTCGTCAACCTCATTCTGGTACCAGTTCTTCCATTTCCTACTCACCTGTTCCTTCACCCATCACTTCTTCCTCTTCTGATTCACCAATCTGTACATCTGTAACTCCCTCTGTCTTTCACTCCCGGCTTAAAACCTACCTCTTTCACAAATCCTGTCACCCGTAGATTCACTTCTTCCTCCCGGACTGCCTCCAAGGATCTTTGCCTGGATCGTTTCTTCTGAGCTACTCAGTTTTTAGGTCAACATGTAGGTAGAGGTCGACGAGTGATGCATGACGGTATGCATTATGACCCGTTTCAATGTCAATGTCACAAGCTTATGAAAGTCGGAAATTCGACCATTTTCGAAGGCTATCTCCTCCCCCATTTACAATGGCAGCTGGCAAATGACCACGGAACCTAAATTAGGGCACAATACCTATAGCTTATCGGGGCCGGATTTTTGATTTTTGTCCTAGTTTTTGAGTCACGTACGTGACTTTGAAGTTGGCAGATACGTCAGTTGTGAAGTGTCAACCGTCATTCCGTACCGTGCTAATTTTTATATTCTGGTTCCGTTCTTATCGCCTGATCAACAGTAGTAAATCGCTGATGGATATTGTTGCTGGGTACTGACATCAAACAGCAGCATCACCCCTTCCCTCTGGTGTCTGGCAGGAACTTATCTGAAATGACGTATTTTGTGTCGAGTTGGACGTACAACCTTAATCGATGGTGTCTGGTGTTGAATGAAGCAAGGATGAGACGATTGATTTTCCCTGGTTATGATCAGTGCTGTTAGTTTCCTCAAGTGCCTCTTGAGACAGGGCATTCAGCCCATAAAAACCAATGCCACTTATGCCCAGACGTTCTGTTCAAGAACAGGTGGAGGAAGAGGACTGAACGGGAACCGACTGAGCCAGGTTCAGTTGGAACACTGGCCATTATAATGGGCGGTGATGGTCGTGGTTTTTATTAACCATATGCAGGAGGTAATAGGAAAAGAGTGTGAGCTATAACTGAGTCAGTCTGTACACCTGTGCAGTGGGTCAGGTGTGTGAAATATTGTTAACACTTGTGGTTGATCGTCAGAACTGGCTATGGCATTTGTAATGTTGCTTGCTGGTCGTACGTTGTGCAGAGAAGATATCAAGTGAACGAGTGAAACGGGTGATCGACACCGTGACCCGCCTGCAAGATTTTGTGAGTCGAATCACTCAGCTGGATGTCAACGAAACGGAGTATGCCTACCTGAAGTCTCTCGTTCTCTTCTCACCAGGTAAGCTGCTGCTGTGACGGAGCTGCGTAAGTGTATATTTAATATTTAACGATAACAGTGATGAACTAGAAAATGGACTTTCGACTCTCCAGCGTCGACGCAGATGCTTTTGCCACCCCGACAGCATGCTGTGACCTTGACCTTTGACCTCTAGAATTAATGATAATTGCGATATCTAATAATTTCTTCCAGTTACAATAGTAGTTTCATCATCATACTCACAGGTAAAGAGAAGTTGCAACAAGGGGAAGAAAGTGGTTCAGACATATTTGCCGACATAAATTGCAGATTTTGTCAATGTCAGTTGTGTTTCTTTGTGCACGATTTGAATACTTGTTACTTAGTTAATCCATAATTAGCACAGTGGTGACCTGCCCATGTAGCCAAGTGCTCAATGCAGTCGGGTGCCATGTGCACTAGAGCGTGACATGTTCAGGAGTCGCAGTTCAAACCTCAGCCCGGATGTGTCTGCCTGCCAAAGAATTATTTCTAATGATTGCGTCACACATGATGAATGGAGAGATAATCCCGGGCAGGAAAGAGGGTTCGATGGTGTCCTCTATAAACTGTGACCATTGCTGACACCTTGATTAGCAGCGTCAAGGTGTTGACCGCACTGGCGTGGCTGAAGCAAATAGACTTGGCAGGCCACTGGCTGGTGCAACACAGCACCAGTCAGGGTTAAGCCAGACAGTAAGCCATGTCTAGAGGGCGCGTGCTACAAATGCCCGACAACTGTTCACTCTTACTTAACCCTGCCTTCCCTGCACATTGCATACACCTTCAAATTCTCCTGTCCCTGGGCTAGCGCAGCGCACTGGACTGTTACATACTGTCTCAGCGCTGACGTCCAGAAGTAGGCTGGACCTCTGCCCGCAATGAAGGAAGGAAGGAAAGGATGATGCGGTTGTGCATGTTGACAGACAAACTGCAGACGGCTGGCGGCCGGTTGATGGAACGTTACCAGCAGCGATGTGTTCAGGAACTGCACGAATATGATACACAAAACTTCCACGACAGTAACACTCGGCCGTCTCTGCTGTGTGTATCACTGGCCAGCGTGCGGCTTCTCAGCCCAACCATCATTGAGGAGCTGTTCTTCGCCGGCCTCATCGGCAGCGTTGAAATCGGGAGCATCATACCGTATATAATGCGGCTGGATGCGGTGGAGTACGCTGCACTGCTGCGAGGAGGAGGCATCGCCGTGACGACCGCATCAGCATCCATGTCACCGTCATTCAGCTCGTACTTGCAGTTCTCTACAATGTCCACCCCAACAACGTCGGACGACAACATCCTGATGCAGCAATGTGACAACGATGATGGCGGTGATCACGATGAAGCGTCATAAATTTGAGTTCAGTACTTCGATGGCCAGTGAAATGTTTGCAGCCATAGAACTTAGTGACCTCTGATCACTTGCAAAATTTGTGTGAAGCCCATATCCAGTCTTCTGACAGTGGTGGGGTGGGGCCACTCAATAGTGAAATTTAGAATTTTAGAAAGGGGGTTAACCATTTTTCTACAATTCAAGTGTCTTATTTCACTCACGTCTGTCAACTGAACGTGGCGTGTTTATGAATTTTAGTTAATTTTTTAAACTTTTCAAAGGGGGCAGGCATAGGAGCCCCCTAAGTATGTTACTGGGTCATTTTTCTCGGCTACTACACTTTGTTGGCACTGTCCATGCCGTGGATGGAGAAAGTTTATGGTGAGTTAGGCAAGAACTGTTACCTTTTTTTAATGTGACAGGTTGTGCGACCATCATGTGTGGCTGTGGGCCCATTGGTCACATAAAACAGTAATGCATTTCCAGCATTTGCGAGTGCAAATTGGACGTTTGACTGTTGTGTTGACATGTGTGGCTGTGGGCCCATTGGACGTTTTGGACGTTTGACTGTTGTGAATGTGCCATGTAGAAGAATGATGTTCTAGTCTCACTGATGACAAATTGTTGGAAGTCAATGTCGTTGCACTTAGATATCATGATCTGCACAATGACTGACTGATTGTCTATGCCACAAATTAATGTGCAGTGAATTTGTAAATAACGGGTGCTTGCATAAGAAATGTTAGCGATGTGACAACAGCATTTGTAATTTTACTGTCTGGAAGATTATTTCCAACCCGGTGTGCCTCATTGAATTGAAATTCCAGTTAAACTGATTTAGAGAGGACACCTGTTCTGTCTTCATACAGGCAATGTCACATTTTGTTGCAGTAATTTCAGATTCAATGGAGTGAAAGATCCTGAGTGAAGAATTAATATTTTACGTTTTTTTACAGTCGATCTGCTATTGATTGCATCTGATGTGTCTGATAAACAGGGTATTTATGTTGACAGCTGCTTATGTGAGCAGATGTTTTGTCAGTAGTTTAAGGTGTTGTGTTGTACCTCCCAGTCCATTTAGATATATCCCATTGGCTTGTGCTGTTTGTTGATTGTGAATATGTATTTCGGATTGTTTTACTGAAGTGTTTATCAGCTGTGCGGCCACAATTTTGGCCTCAAAACTGTTGGCGTTTGTTTGTCTATGTACAAGCACATTCATGAGTTGAACCACAGCAGCACTGTTTGTGCCTGTTAGCACTGTTGACACAACATGTCCCCAGTAATCCGGTATAACCTATTTTTGTGCTGAAAGGGGATGTTAATCCCCCAACCAACCAGCACAAATATGCAACTAGTGCAGTAATACTACTACTGTTAAACCAGAAAACTTTTACAGTGGGTGCTCAACAGGAATCTTAGGATTACTGTGCAGAACTGTTTGGACCAGATGTCATTCCTGTTACCCACCTAACAACATGAGAACAATGCTTTGATGCAGTGTGATCGTTAAATATTTCCAGTTACGACATTTGATGTGTGAACTGTTAAAGCTGTATGCCTGCGCTGCAGTATTCTTGTACACAAGTTCAAAGCAAACAGTAGTTTGGGCATCAGTGTTGCTTCATTGCTGCCATACACGTAACCTACATGGCTGGACTGTAATATGCATACTAGAAAGAGTTAACTGGCTGTATGCATATCTGTTGCATGTTTGACATTAGAAATTAGTTACATGTATCATCTTGCATTTTAGCACTTAGCCAGGAAGACCGATACCCAAGTATGTTATTTGTAGTTACGTATTTCCAGTTGGCATGCTAATGCAGCAACCGCATTTTATGAAAAATGTCTTTATAGTAATTTAGTGTACTTGGTGTAACTGGGTAGCACTCTGCTAACACTTTATGAAGTGATTAAAATTGCTAGAAAATGTATCCTTTGTATGTACGTATGCATGTATTTTACCACATTGTTGTTTTCCAGTGTATTCACCACCGTCTGTTCCATTTAGGTTCATTTATTAAGCTGTACATACATGTTCTGGAGATGTGTCTATTTATGTGTATTGTACAGCTGTTTGTTTGTTTTGCGTAGTGAGATTTTACTGTTAAAAATCACATTACAAATTGATCAGGTGAAACTGAAGCTATTTTATTCAAGACACTTTGTTGTTGGCTCTTGCAGTAAAGTCCACGGTTTCTGCAAGTTTCTGGATTATGGACTTCTTGCTCCTATCACTTTCACTCCGTGGACAGAAAGTTCCGCATAAGACCTTACTCTCCTGAGAACTTTGTTCCCAGGAACTTTCACTCCTTAAAGTGGTGCAATGAAACCACACCTTCGTTTCACTTATTGCTGACAGTTAAACAGCAGAAATATTTTGTGTTCGCCACCATATGTTTAATATATCTGACTGAGATATTATATAGGTGCACTAATTTTTCATTAAAACCTGTAAGAAATTATGACACAGAAGTGACTAGCAATCACTGAGTAAGTTGTATGTATTATATTAACAATAATCCCCAAAACTATACTGCAAACATTGGTGCATATATTGCATATGACCTGAATTGTGTTGAAAGTGCCGTTGAACCCCAACCAACCAACCTAGTGCATATACTGTGAAAACAGATAGTGTTGAACAAATACAGTTATAATTATGTTAGGCAGCAAACGTTCCACAGACCATTTCTATGAGCGAAAGTTACAGGGAGTGAAAAGTCCTGGTACCTAGTTTCTGAACATGTTAAGTTTCTATTGTCAACTAAATGAACCATTTTACTAATTCAAGGATTCTTTAAAACTTCACTGTCCAGATTCCCAACATACCACTCACATTATTCCTAAGTGACTGTGCCACTCCAACTTGCTTAGTCAGTTAAATTGTACAGGGTAGCTCTGTTACAGGCCATAAATGTGAAAAAAGTACAGTTCATACATAATGTTAACAGCGACGGATCAAAAATGACAAGTTAAAACTAACTCTTCAATGTCAGTGACAGAAAACAGTCCGTGTCGATCTCACAAATACCCCTACATTCGAATCTGATGACATTTTATCACGTAGGTTACCTAGACCATTATATTTGTTGTTTTATTACCAGGTATGTTGTAGGTGCTAGCGTAATAACTTAAATGAGCCTCCCCTATCCTTTCCCATTTTGGGTCATAGCTGAACAAAAAGGCAATGAAGTCGGGAGGTTACTGTATCGTTGGCCATCCTTAACCTGGCGGAACTGAATCTCCACCCAAGACCTTGTCCCCAATATAGCCTATTTTGGAAGTTAATCTCCCTACCAACCTACAGAGTGACCCCCAACGTAAAATTTAGGCTGCTAACTCGAGAGCTAGAGACCTGTATTTGCGTGGTGGACAATACAATAAAATACAATCCTGATCATATTGTAATATTTACAATATAGTTTTCTACCATTGCCAACCAACCAACAAACCATCTTACAGGGAGCAATGGAAATTTGACGCTCAGTTGCATAACCAGCAAGGGGAAGGGAACACCAGCAAATGTCCCCCATAACCACCTCATAATATTCAGTGTATAAAAAAATCTTCCGTCCTGGTCTAAAGCCCCTGATGGACAGCCCCATACACTATCCTGTCCGTACTGTGTACCCTCTTTAGATAAATCCTTGCTATTTGTATTACTAATATCTTCATGGCACTATGCCAAAATTCAACAGCAGTTACTCTGACTTGACGTACGTAACCTTAATTCCAGTTAGTGCTTCACTAACATTCCAGAGTTTTGCTGCAGTCGAGTCATCTAAAGATACTTTACTCCATCCTTTTTCTGCACAGTCGTCATAGAAACAACCACTCACACCTTGCAATTCTTCGGAAACTGCACAGTACAGTACTGTCTGACAGCCTTCATATGGACTTTTCATCAACAGCCAACAAACTGGCCACAGTGCATAGTACAAAAACGTGGCATAAGGCACATGACGAGCAATATCTGTGTGAACCATGCCGGGTTTGAGACAGTATACTGAAATGCCAGTGCCTTCCGTCCGCCGAGCTAATTCTCGTGCAAATAGGTTGTTGGCTAGCTTGGTGTCACTGTACGTGGGTCTTTTCTTGTAGCTTCTCTTGCCATCCAAATTGTCAAAGTCGATGTGACCATATTTGTGTAGAGCAGAAGATACAATTACGATGCGACTTGGAGCTGATGCCTGACCAAACAGAAAATTCAGTAAAAATTAACCATAGACAATAACAAGTACAACGCTATACATGACTTTTTTACACGTCATTGTACAATTTTATTAGCAAAGTCTAAACTTAGAAGAAGTGTAGACAGAATACTGTATCACACTAGATTACTAAGCACATTTATGCTAGCAGTTCGGCGCGCTGCACCTATCAAAAATTTGTTCGTGCAGTTAAACCGTACAAATTTTGCTAGGTGCAGTGCGCCAAACTGTACCCCAGCACAAGTTATAGGTGCAGTTCGCAGATTTATTAATTCATTAATACCTGTTTGCTGATTTAGCTGTACTCAGCTCAGCATACACCAGCTGCAAGAAATTCAGCATTTATCATTAAAACAGGATTTCTTGTGGGGTATGTATAAGAAAAAGGGCTAGGTCTTTTGTGGGCATGTAAAGAAGATACAAAGAAATTGGCCAACAGTACCTATCACTGCATTATAGGTGCAGTGCGGCGAACTGCACCTATAATTATCGTTTATGCTATTCACAGCAAACAAGAACGTATAGGCTATTACTAATACGGTGTGATAGCCACTTGCTTTCAGTTTTTCAAGCAGAAGATGAACAAGAAGAAAATGACCAAAGTGATTGACAGCCATATTCATTTCCAGTCCATCCTCTGTAAGTGTGTAAGGGTGCCCATATACTCCGGCATTGTTTATCAGGACGTGAATGTACTCTTCTTCCTGACAAATACGAGCAGCAAAGTCGCGGACCGACTGCAACGAGGCCAAATCCAGCTTCAGAACGATCAGCTGACCGCAGCTTGTGTGTCGATGAATATCTCGCACCGCCTTCTCGGCCTTGCAAACATCACGGCAAGCCATAATTACCCGGGCACCACGCTTGGCCAGCTCCATGGCAGTAGCTTTGCCGATTCCCGAGCTGGCTCCGGTCACCACTACCGTCTTGCCAATCATCGACTCCCCACTTCGACACTCTTTTCCCGCCACAAGGCGGCGAATTAACATAACTCCCAGGCTCGCGCTAACACCAGCTGCGATCCACATCCACCAATTTGACCACATTTCGTCCAAAACGTAAACCATTACGTAAACAAACGATGTACGGCAGAGGGGTCTACCAAGGCCGATTGATATTATATCAATCGGCCTTGGGTCTACAGGCTACTGGCCAGAGGTCACGTGTCTATGGCAGTGGGTTTTGTGCACACTTTATTAAATTAATATTCATACTCCGGCCTGTGTCACGTGGACTGTGTATCGTACGTATGCTTTGTCTCATGTATATGTATAAGGCGTTCGATTTGTGGTGAGTTGTTTATGTTCATCCTGGTTCTTGTCGAAGCACCCGGACGACAACATTGAGGATTTGGCGCCCATGTGAGTTGTTAGATATCTCGTTAGTAGGTTGTATGATGTGAAAATTTGGATACTGATGACGTCGCACGTAATTAAAACTTCTAAGCCGACTGTAATACGTTTGCCAATGGCTCCATGCAAAATGACGCCAATATGGCGTCGCTTGATCATTGGCTTTGGTGAGTTTCCGTTCACGGATGTCGCATCAAAGTGGGCGTGGTCGGTGTCGGGTGAAAACGCCCTCGAACCAAAACGCCTTGGGACAAAATGCAAACTTCTCCCCCAATATGAGCCACCAACCTCATGTACCGTAAAACGTCTAATAGAACCCATGACTCCTACTAACACTGACCTAGTCCCCGGCCAATATCAGAGACTCGGTTTGTATTCAAGACCCGGCTTCTATTAGAACAGTGCCAACTTGGGGACACATGAAGTTTAGCGGTACTCATAGGAAATGCATTGCGGAAAGTAGTGCGAAATAGTTCTATTTTGTTGACAAGAGTCACATTATTTACGT
>Ga0209780_1003229_pt1 | contig 12043 bp, 10 predicted proteins | sample WorMetexBAHAMAS2_FD_187384 | JGI IMG/M metagenome (GOLD analysis project Ga0209780, IMG submission 187384) | Marine gutless worms symbiont microbial communities from Max Planck institute for Marine Microbiology, Germany - Inanidrilus exumae... | ecosystem: Host-associated > Annelida > Digestive... | reverse complement strand
CAAGCACCAGAGCTCAGATGCTGTCTATAGGAGAGAGGGGGGGGAGTTTTGTGGATGGCATCATGTTTTCACATAATGAGGCCAATTAGCCAAACTCAAGCATGACGTTATTTTTCGTCGAGTTCACCAGATGGCGGCACCTGGGGCAAAGTTGCTGTCTACAACTGCAGACTTGTATTCCACAAATGGATTTCAATAAAATGTACGCATAATTCTGTGAAATCAAAACATAACAAGATGCACTACTTGTAGACAGCAGACTACACCCCTGGTGCCATCACCTGGCGAACTCGATCAAACAACGTTCTATGACGTCCAACTGGTGCTGCCACCTAGCAAACTGAACTAAAAATACGCGTCGTCTTTGATTCTGGCCCATTCACTCTATCACGTGAAAACGTAACATCGTCCAGTAAACCAGAAGTACATAACGGAAGTACATTGCCGTCAGAGAGAACTGAGCCACAGCCACAGGTAACATGTATAGAAAATTTGAATGTATGTTTTTAGATATGCAAGCAGACAGACAAACAGTCACACAGACAGTCATAAAGACACACTGATTGCAATACTTTGCACCGCTAGAGGTGGCAAAGTAACACTAGTAGTTGTACTGGTGGCTACCATCATCATAGACACCGAAAACACAAACAGAAGACGTTAAGACAGGACAATATTAATTACTGCCAAGGTGCCATTATAATAATCATCGTCATCTAATAACTACAGTTATCCAGCCACTGCAATCAATCTCATCAGCATACATTGTACGGCACCATGCAGCACAAAGACTGAGCTAGTTTTCACAACGGAAGCTTACCCTTATTGTCTTGAACACGTGACGCACTACTGTGATTACGATTTGCCATGCCCACCATCTCTTCCTTGCGTCGTGCCTGCACCTTACGAATGCCTTCCATCCACGTCTCCATCGCAGAGTAGATGCTTGAGTGCAGTGGCTGCTGAAATCCACGGCACTGCCACAATCGGCCAACCAATGAAGTCACCTAATACACCAAGCACATTGACCAACAAAATGCATTTCATTACCAGGCAATCGTAGATATTAGACGTCGCCCGAGTTGTGCAATCCCACTACCCACATCGCCTGCACCCAGAAATTTTCAGAATACTATTTGCGCTTGCCTGGCATACTGAATGATCCCTTCTGCTGCATGACGTTATTGGCAATTGGACGATCCCTTAAGCAGCAACGCTGCAGCGACCAGTGCAGCGAAAATTGCCAATGCTTTTGAATGGCCCGGACAACCCCCGAAATTGCCCCTTCCCCTTGGGATCTGCAGCATGGGTCCACCCGAGTCTTCATCCAAAACGGCATGTCAACTCGATAGGTTCAGCCGTTTTTGCACAGCACACTGTAGAATGTCCCATTACTCTACAATGGGCCGCTACGTTTTCCGCCAAAAATTGCTATGCTTATAGTGCCTTGTCAATGGGGAAGAACAGCCCCAAAATTGCCACTTCCCCTTGGGATTTCGTCACCCTGCTGGAGAAGGACCGAGCCACGGCCATAGGTAACATGCACAAAAAATTGGGTAAAGATCGCCGTGTGGTTCTGGAGATATGCTCGTGAACAGACAGACTGACAAACACAAACAGACGAATACACACACAGACGTGCTCATTACAATACTTCGCCACCACTACCGCGGGCGAAGTAAAAATTTTTAAGTTGGTAGTCTCACACTAATGCTCTGGCAAAAACTCAATTTAATTTGTACATAGAAGACTGAGTTCCAGACTCTGATACTTTCTTCAATTTATCGCTCATCAATAGGGCCCACAGTTTTACACAGAAAATTTCACCGAATTCACTGCGTCTCAAGCAAATTAGCCCCGTACGGGACTGACGGTCGACTCTTCACAACTGACGTTTCTGCCAAGTTCAAAGTCACTTGACACGAAAACTAGCGCAAATATCAGAAATATGGCCCGATCAAATTTAGATATTGTGCCCTAGTTTAAGCTAGTTTATGAATCAGTGGTCAGTTGCCAGCTCCCACTGTAAACGGCAAAGGAGATAGCTGTTGAAAATGGCCGGATTTCCAACTTCGAAGTGCTTGTGAACTTGACGTTGACCTTGGATCGGTCATACTGCATACCGTCGTACATAACTCGTGGACCTCTACCTACATGCTGAATGTCACTGAAATCGAAAATACTTTTTGTGGACGGACGGACATTTAAGACCGGCTTTATTAGGTCAACTCTGAAAAATCAACCTAAAAATTTGGTAGATATCAAATGTGTCGTTCCAGAGATATCCTGGCAGAGAGACAGACAGAGACACAAAGACACACTAATCACAATACTTGCGCACCCCTTACAGGGGTTTGCAAGATGATGAATTTGTTATACCATGCTTTAGGTAACCACAGGTGCCATTGCAAACCTATCAACACGAATTTCTCAACTTTGGTATATTTGCAGATGGACCCCTATAATTCTCAGCTCAATTCCCCCTTAGTCTATATACTTCCATAACCTAAGTCCCATTAATGCTATATTAACTTCGCTTTCCTACATCCATGCCTCAAAGTCACTGGTATATTTGTTTCTCTGCCAACGTTCACCGTTACTATAGTAACAATAGGTTCGGCGACGTGCGTTTAGGTTCTTTTGCCCATTAATTGTCAAATTTCTCCGTTCCTGTTTTACTTTAGTTTCCGCGTTTCCGAGTAATTTCGAAATAGTTAGTCAAAATTATGCTCTTGAATAATAGGAAATTGAATTCTGTCTGACTATACAGTAAATAAGTAAATTAAACCAAAAGCGGTCCTTCGTAGTGAAAATCATACCACTATACGGCCCATTATAGAAAAAAAACATGACGTCACCATAAAACTGGAAGTACATAACGTATCGTAACGACGACGGAGCAGTAATGAGCCACGGCCATAGGCAACATGCACGAAAAACGCCATCATCTCCCACTGCTAATAATTATGACGTACACTCTACAGTGTACCTTGGAGTGTTCACGCAGTGACTCCACATACAGACGGTCAACACGTGTTGGATTATGTGGCAGTCTTGGAATTATAACTGGACTTCCAGCAGCAGAACTGGAGGCAATGCGACCTGGAGTCTGTTGAGCTAGTTCAGCTTCTGCCTGCAACAAGAGAGTGGAAACAAGGCAATTCAAAGTAAGGCTTCAACTAAAAAGTAGTAGATCTAATACATCAGTGATGTGTTTGTGGCCAAATACTGTTAAAACAAACAGTCGCTATTTAACGTAATCAAACTTGTACCACAAAACGTGAGCACAATTTTGGCACAGTTAGCCTGAATTACGTACATACATACATACATAAATACATACATACATACATACAGATATGCTGATTGCAATACTATGCACCTCTACCAGGAGCGATGTAAAAGTTAACCAAAAATTAATGTACACACTACCTACATGTTTCTCTTCTTTTTCAAGCAGATGCAGTTGTTCAAAGCATTCTTCAAGTCGAACATACAGCTCACTTGATGCATTCAGGTGTCTAAAACAGTAATCTGCTGTTACATCAAAAATTTTAGTAAGTTAATGGTTGGAAAGTATAAACTATGACAACTATTCACTTACTAATATCACTTACTTATGTATCCCGTGGCAAACGTCATTAAATCTGAAAAATAACTGAATAGTCAATATTTGAATGCAGTAGACTATTCCACTTGGATACGCAACAACAGCTTATTTACAATCACTGCATTTGAGATAGTGAACACCTCAAAGAAATAGTGTGCTGGGAGCAGATTGGCCATGGTACAACGGAGCAAGTGATAGGGTAGTTTCCTAAACAATTATCATTAATTACCGCAAGAAATCATTGACAAGTCGCTAGAGTGAATTATACAACAAATAGATCACAGCAACTGTTTTCTTTGTTTTGTATATAGGGCCTACGACGCAGACATCAAAATTAGACCCATACGTGACTGATGGTCGACTCCTGCTTACTGCCAACTTCAAAGTCACGTGACACAAAAAGTAGGCCAAAAATCGAAAATCCGGCCCCGATAAGCTGTAGGTATTGCCCCCTAATGTGTCCGTCCGTCGGTCTGTTGATACGTCTGTTACAAGTCAAGAGTTTTACCAAAATGGCTAAACGTATGATCACGCAAACAACGACGCACACTAGGCTAGATCTTGTTGAAATTTCAGTGGATCACCCCTAACAGGGGTGCCAAATACAGGTGGGGTAGGCTCAAATCGGCCATTTTTGACCAATATCACGCCATATCTCAGAAATTGCACAAGACAGGGATAGTTACAAATTACAATGAAAGGTGCCATCGAATGGTGCCACTGCCGATGACATTCAGTAACCACAATCACCCCAAATTACCACTATTTTGTTTTCGATCTTCATCCATATCTTTGGTAAATTGGAAGATACAGTATTCAAATTTTGTACCCAGAAAAGCCATACCATGTATTAGCCTCGCGATGGCAAACTACCTCCTAATTAGCATGGTCAAGGTCACATGAGCCACTTTTTAAATTTTGGGGCCCCAATACGTTCCGGGTCACGTGACCTCTTCAAATTTTGGGAAATAACTGATAATATCTCTGAAGTGGTACAAGACACAGACATAGTTACAACAGAAAACTAATAAGAAATCATATTTGGCCTACTGAATGGCACCAACACCAATGACCTTGAGTGACCTTAAAAGTCAATTTTGCTGTTTAAAACCTTTCTATGTTGCACATATTAACTATGACATGTATACACATGAATCGGAAAGCGCATGTGGCTTGTAATTTCTTACCGAAACTGAAGGATTTATGCACGGGCAGATGTAGATGTGGTAATATCTCAGTAATGGTGCGACACAGAGACAATGTTACCACAGATCACTAACAAAAAATGATACATGGCTAATCGAATAGAATATGGCAAGTTCGATGACCTTGAGTGACCTTCAAGGCACCGTGAACTTTCTCAAATTGGATTTTCGTACAACTGTACAGCAATGACAAGATTTCAAGTGACATAGCAAGTCGCACAGCCCCTTTGATGATAGCTGAGCTTCTTGTGTTTACATCACTGCACAGTGAACCTAGTAGCAGAATAAAACCACTAAACTCATTTAGCCCGCACGGCATGCATGCTTACGGGCTATATGTTCTACTTGAGTTCATTAATTTTTGTCTATCAAATGCATTTGATAGACTATCTAATCACTTTGGTTTCTGTCTGTGGGTGTGTCTGTCCACGGCAGAGCATGTGAGCGGAGCGTGAGCGGAGCGAAAAACGGAGCGGGTCAAAAATAGCTGAAGCGGGAGCGCAGCGGTGAGCGGGCTTTAAAAAAAGTCCCGGAGCGTGAGCGGAGCGTGGAGTGGCATGAGTTAACCGCTCAAATTCCGCTCCAACAACCTTATTTTTGGGCTTCACAAATCGCAGTGACTGATGTTGATACAAAGTGATTATGATCATAATCAGGTACATTTTCGTGAAATTGTTCATTGAAATTTTCACGACGACAAAATTTCATGCAATTTTACATCTTTAGTTCCGTCATTATGCTAGCATTTGCTTTGGAGCGGAGCGGCTAAAAAATTGGTTGGAGTGGAGCGGAGCGTTGAGCGGCCTTTGAAAAATGGCCGGAGCGTGGAGAGGAGCGTGGAGCGGGATGCAACAGAAAGGGCTTGGGCGACGGAGCGGCAAATCGGCCCGCTCCGCTCCGCTCACATGCTCTGGTCCACGGATGGGTTGTTGAACGATTACATCCGCAATTCTTTACCGATTTTCACCAAATTTTGCACACTGCTCGGAAATTTGGTTGTTTCGAAGGCTATATATATATGATATGATATGATATTGTTTCTGAGACAAACGGGAAGTAGAGTACCGATTTTAGAAGTGTGCAAAATCCGATTTTGGCAGTTTTGCGATAGTGGTGAACATATTTTCCCACGGATCGTCAAAAAAACTAGAACTGAGATATAACTAATCGGCGTTGACTTTGTAATCAGTGGTCAACGAAACCGGAAATAGAATTCGGATTTTAGAGGTGCAAATTTCGGTTTCAGTATCGATTTCATCTGGTCTAGAACGATTAAGTATGCAATTCTGGTCGGCTAGATGCCTGTTGTTTCTGAGACAAACCGGAAGTAGATTACCGATTTTAGAGGTGTGCAAAATGCCCATTTTTCAGTTTCGCGATTGTGGTAGACATATTTCCCACGGATCGTCACAAAAAAAAACGAACTGAGATATAACTAATCAGCACTGACTTGTACTCGGTGGTCAACGAACCGGAAATAGAATTCGGATTTTAGAGAGTGCAATTTCGGTTTGGTATCGATTTCATCCAGTCTAGAACGATTACATACACAATTCGTTACCATTTTCCATAAAACTGCATACGGCTCGGAAATGTGGTCGGCTAGACGCCAGTTGTTTCTGAGACAAACTGGAAGTAGACATACAATTTTAGAGGTGTGCGAATTCCGATTTTGGCAGTTTCCCAAATGCACTTGCCATGTTTTTCCACGGATCGTCACAAAAATTCGAACAGATTTAAAACTAATCTGCATTGACTTTATCTCGTGTATCAACGAAACTGGAAATAGAAATTGATTTTTATGTGCAAAATCCGATTTTGGCAGTTTCGCGATTGTGGCGGACACATTTTCCCACAGAAGAATACCAATTTTGGCCATTTCGATGTTGCATTTGATAGATCCGAGGTCGATAGAACACAACAGTGCTTGTCTTCTTTCTTTTTAAGATAAACATATGAGCAAAACGATCTCGGGATCTACTGGATCGATTTTCACCAAATTTTCACCATATGGTAGGCATTTGATCGTAGATTAAGGATCTGACCTTCTTTTTGTGATCGTAAGGGATACTGTCATGGCAACCAATTTTGCCTCTAAATTGGCAAAATCGGCCTATTCACCTTTATTCGTCGACCAGGCATTCGGAAACAGATTGCAATATCGCACTTCTGATTTTAAAAGGTTCATCTACAATGATCTGGCTACATCGTGTAATCATTTGGTGAACTTCAATCCAGTAACTCCTAAATTTAAGAGGGTGAAAGGTGTACACCGTCGTCGATCAGCAGTTCGGCTACGTTCGCTTTACTGCTAGAATTAGCGGGGATCAGTACTGAGTTTTCCCAGACGATCACTACTCAGCTTTGTTTCACTTATATGCTAAAGGGCGTCACTGCTATGCCGCACATTTCTATTTCGCTATCTTTTTAAATAAACTTTTGAGCAAACAAAACTCAGGATCTACAGGACCGATTTTCACCAAGTTTTCACCATATGGTAAGTATTTGATTGTAAATTGCCGATTTGCCCCCCTTTTTTCGATGGCTCAATGCACGTTGCCATGGCAACCAAATTTAGGGTCAAAATTGGCAAAATCGGCCAACTCATTTTCATTCGTCGCATTGGCATTCCAAATTGGCTTGGAATATCGCCATTCCGATTTTAAAAAGTCCATCTGCGACGATCTGGCTACATTATTTGCAAATTTGGTGAACTTTGGTACAGTAAGTCCGGAGTGTAATATTGCCAAAGTTGTACAACCGCTCATTTCTTTCTTTAAAACAAACATTTCAGACAAATTATCTCAGGATTCACTGGACCGATTTTCACAAAATTTTCACCATATGGTAGGTATTTGATCATAGATTACTGTACCGATCTGACCCCCTTTTTCCGATCGCTCAAGAAACGTTGCCACGGAAACCAATTTTAAGATTAAACATTGGTGAAATTGGCCGACTCACCTTCATTCGTTGCCTTGGCATTCCGAAACGGATTGGAATATCGCAATTCCGCAGTACAGTAACTCCAGAGTTTAAAAAGGGCAAAGATGTACACCCCTCGTCGATCACCAGTTTGGCTATGTCCACTTGGCGATGCCACTGCTAGACCTTGCAGGGATCAATACTGAGTTTTGTGGGGCGATCAGTACTCAGTTTTGTTTCAGTTATTCGCTAGGAGGCGTCACTTCTATGCCGTGCGGGCTACATGCTGGACTCTGCCACGCATTTCTAGTTAAGTCCTACAATGACATAACATAATGACTACAGCATAATGTCCATTTATCGTCACATTTAAAACGTGACTATAACTGACTGAAGTGACTAAACAACCTCAAATAACGCACAGCTGTTATTACCTGGGAAATTTCGATCCAACCATTATAGGTGAAGGCACTGAGCCGACCTGCGATGGTATGGAATTGCAGAAGATATCGCCAGCTGGTCCTACCATGACAGGTGTCAGTCTCCCAACCATGTTATATTGCTCAGCTGACACGTTAGACGGCACGCAGTACTGTGAGTACTGTGACTGGCGAGGGCTGTTGGCATTCCATGCTGACTGAGTGCATCTCAAGTTTGGTTGGCCATGAACGAACAGCTGGTTCTGTTCAAAACTCTGCATTTTGTCTGTGGTAATATTCAGTGGCACAGCAGCAGCAGATGATCGTACAAATGGTCGGCCACTGTCCTGAAAACATTCTGATAGCAGCCTTCTTGAAGCTGGTGGCCCAAGCTGATTGTTCATTGGCTCATTACACAGGCTCTGCATGAATGCCTGCTGAGGCATTGGATAAGGATGCACGGTTACACCTGTCTCTACGCCAGGTGTTGTACTGATCATACATTTTGATAAATCAAGCATCTGCCCCTGCTGTACGACTTCACTACTCTGCTGTAGCTGCAGATGAGCACTAGCTGAATTGGTTGGGGCACTTGGGGTAGCTGTGTCTGGCAGAATACGAACATTTTTTCCATTAACAAAAATGGATTGCTGAGCACCAGTGACTACTTGTGGCTCGTCTGGCTTTCCACATGCAATGCTGAAACGAGTCTGTTCAACAGGTCTCTGGGAAATGGCCGGTAACTGACCAACAACTGCCGCATGCTGACTGTGTTCATCAGTTGATACTGGCTGCTGCGGACAACTCTGCAAGGCGTGCAATGTGGCTTGAACCTGTGCCATGAGAAGTGCCTGCTGCTGCTGCTGGTACTGCTCATTAGAAATAACATTATCCCGCCCTGCTCCAATGTTTTGTGGATTTCCATTCGCTACCATGGCATGGCATCTGTCAGAATTTAACAGATCTTCCGTCAATTCAGCACGTTTGAGCCAACCAGCTTCGTTAGATGGCACTGATGGCTGCACTGAACCAGGCTGTCTGGACATTTGTAAGTGTAAAACAGGACGCTGCAGCTGGCTAGATGCAGGCAATGCTAAACCCGGTGGCATACGCAGAGTTGACATGGTTGACGTACATGTGGGCTTCCACTGCTTGTCAACTGCTATGCCACTAGAAGGCTGTACGTACTGTACAGGCAGCTTAGGATTACTCCAAATGTTGCAGTCAAACTGATTATTTTCCACAACCCTGCAACAAACAAGTTTATGATTTGCAACAAACAGTAACATAACATAACATCATCCAGTTGGAGACGGCAGACTTCACCCCCAGTGCCACCTCGAACACAGGACGTTGTCTGACGTCCAAATGGTACTGCCAGCTGCCAAATTGGACTAAACACCCCCGTCGTCTTTGATTCAGCATAATCCCTCCACTATGTGAAAGCATGATGTCATCCTCAAAACCGGAAATACATAACGTAGTGCACTGCACTCAGAGGACTAAGCCACGGCCACAAGTGTGTGGTTTCAAGATATGTGAGCAAACAGACAGACAGACCAACATTTAGACACGCTGATCACAATACACAGCACCATTACCAGGGGCAAAGAGTATTTCCAGTATTCCGTACTCTGATTTCTTTGAAATCCCGGTCTAGGTTCTATATCTGGTGCTAATCTGTTTCTAATACATTACTGTTTCCACTTGCAAACTGACCAATGGACTATTCACCACAGCGTGCTAGTGCAAATACTACAGCAAACAGTCCATAAGACTAATTACAATAAAGCGCTTATTTAATACCCGCGCGGCGTGCGCTGTCGTAATGTGTCTTTGTGTGTATGCGTCTGTCTGTGTGTCTGTCACACACCAGTATTGTGTCAAAACGGCTAAACCTAGGATCATGCAAACACGTTTCTTTGTGTGAAAACTTCCAGCCACAAGCTACATCATTCCCCTATCTACGGATGACAAACCGTCCCTGAAATAGGCATGGTCACGTCACGTGACCCATTTCAAATTTTTAGTCCCCCTAAGATATCTCTTGGGTGGCTTAAGCGAGAGACTTAAAATTTGGTGTGCATGTTGATCATAGCAAGTCCCAGCCTATGGATGACAAAATGTCCGTCACGTGATCTCATTACCTTTTAGAAGATAAGAGAGAATATCTAGAAAACGGTACAAGATAGCCTCATACTTTGTATTAAATTCAAATAGGAAGTCGTATGCGCTCTAGCGAATGGTTATGACCTTGGGTGACCCCTAACCACCTTAAACCACCTCAATTTCTACATTTTGCGTTGCCTTATGCATCTTTGTAATTGGTGATCACAAAGACTTCAAATTTGATGTACAGGTTGAATGTGCAAACCACAGCCTATAGACGACAAACCGTCCCTGATAGGGGCATGGTCAGGTACATGACCCATTAAGAATTTTACGGGCTCCAATCATATCACTGGAACGGCTAAGCCTAAAGACGTCCAATTTTGTAAACAGGTAGGCTATATCAATTCTAGCAGCATGATAATGTATCATTCACAAAATGGGCGTGGATATGGTCATGTGACTATTTTAAAATTTTGCCGTTTGCCATGATGCAGCGCGTCGTGTGGGTTCGTCAGCGACAGCTGAGCTACTTGTATGGTGACGGCATGCTAATTAAGTTGCGTAGTTTAGAATGGTCTCCACTGCCGCTGACAGACCCGCGCGACGCAATGCGTCGCGCCCACCGTGCTGTACACAGAATGATGTCGACGGTCAGTGTAATAAACTGTGACCGATAACGGTAACCAGTTTACCACACTCACCGTTCACCCAAGTTGACAGCACCTAAGACGATCAGCCGTTCCAGAGACATGGTTGGTGCCCACCAAAATTTAAAAGGTTCACGTGACCTAAACACGCCCCTTTCAGGGATGGTTTGCTATCCGTGGGCTATAGCACTTGCTACAGTCAACCTACCTACCAAACTTTGAAGTCTCTATCCCCACTCACTACGGAATATGAAAGGCGATACAAAATGTCGAAAAGGGGGTGGTTTGGAAATAGCACCATCTGATAGAGCACATACATTCTTGGCTGCAAACTTTCCATCCATCCAACCCAGGAGGCAGCCAAGAACATATTTCTTTAATCACTAATAGTTTTTAATGTTTTTACTTTCATCATCCAATTCCAGCATAAAGAGTACTTAAATTCTTGGCTGTATTTTATATCCTTCTCTTTTACGACCGGCAATTTTTGCACGTGTGTAATCTGGAAGAAAACGTATTATTATCCACTTTAATTCTTGGCTCAGTTTTCAGCGACTATGTCGTCTTTTATGGGGATATCATTTGAATTTTGTTAAAAGCAATCCGGGTTCAAATACTTCTGACTCTTACTAGCACATGTGTTTATAATTATAAATTAGCATTTAAGTAAGTAAGTAAGTAATCCTTTTAATTCTTGACAGTCAAACGCCATCAAGTAGCACAGAAAAACGGCATACAGTGAATATGACAATTTTACAATAAAGAAAAATTGAAATGAAAAGAAATCGAACAAACAAACAATACCAGTAAATAGAAGCAGAAGCAACAAACACAAGCAACAAACACAAGCAGGTTGACAGCTTGACAATCAGTATGCTCCATCAAATATACATCGTAAAACAAATGAATGTTTGTAGAGACTATAATGGCAATAGGGGAGAACAAAAGCACAATGTGAAGTTCGGAATTTCATTGGGATATACTTCAATGGTGGAAGTAACTGATGAATATAGTGCGTGTTGCGCAACATACTTCTAAACAACTTCATATCTGCATCATGAAGTAATTCAGACAACAATTTAACATTGCCATTATAACCCCATCGAAGGGCTTTACACAGGGCTT
>Ga0209780_1003228_pt1 | contig 12043 bp, 6 predicted proteins | sample WorMetexBAHAMAS2_FD_187384 | JGI IMG/M metagenome (GOLD analysis project Ga0209780, IMG submission 187384) | Marine gutless worms symbiont microbial communities from Max Planck institute for Marine Microbiology, Germany - Inanidrilus exumae... | ecosystem: Host-associated > Annelida > Digestive... | reverse complement strand
TTTCTGTCTACCACAAGTTGGTGAATAAAGATCTATATATAAGTCATCGATCCTGAGCGGCGGCAGTAGGTTGATAGAAACTGTTATTGACGGGCGGCATAGCCGAGCGTTTACGCTTCATCTGGCGCGGCGTCGCATTGCTTCGCGCGCTTTTGTCGTCACCTAAATTCGCTCAACTGTCGCCGGCAAAAGTCGACTGTCGTTCGATGATGGACAATTTTCTCGCGATTTCGCCGGGCGCTTGATCCGGTCGCCGGACATGGCCCCCCGGGGCGGGGGAGGGGTATTAGGACGCCGGACGCGTGCGCGGAGAAAGAACATGCGTGGCGGTATCGATCTATTGGCGGCGTTGTGACCGAGGCCTCCCCCGCGGGCGACTGTATAGCGTGCCGCGGTAACTGCGTCAGAACTTGCGCGTGCCCCGCCAGCAGGCCACCATCGACCACGTTTTGACAGCAAGTGCCCGTCTCGTGTTATGACACACACGGCGAATGCAGATTTTGAAATGTAGAAAAAGCCAGCACTCACAATAGCTTCGTGACGCACGCCGGCAACGTTTTTTTGTGCCTCGTGACCTTGACCTTTGAGTGACCTTTTTACCCCAAAATAAGTGACGTTCCAGGACTCGTCGTTGAACATTTCTGCGTCAAGTTCGCTGCATCGGTTTTTGAGACATCCTGTGAAAAAACAATCAAAACACGTAAACGCCGCTGAAAAACATACGCGACTATATCGTCGGCGTGGGTAACTGTATGAAAGCGATTAGTTGTAGTCGCACCGTCCACTTTGTGGCTGGTGTTACTTATTTACAGTTTCAAATTCAAGTCTGCTTTTCCGTTACGATGCCGGATCTGGAGTCATTCTTCCAGCGCTCGACAATACTGTCCCGCACGATCAGATTTTATTACTTACTTAATTACTTACTTACTTTCCAGGTCGACTCAGCCTTCTACCCTCCGTTGGACGGTAAAATGAGTACCAGCCATAAGGCGGTGATGCTCTGCGGCTGGGAAGGTAACCGCTGGCCTGGCGGAAAGTAATGGCAGCGCCGCGGGTGGATGACTTAAGTCACCTGCGGCCTGCGGGCTGACTGCATGTACACCGGGATTAGCTACGAGTCCAACGCTCGGTAACGAGTATGGGAAGCCTTTACCTTTTGCTTACTTACTTATGGCATAGGCATTGTAGGCAAATGCCTAGGGCTTGCGACGTCGAAGGGGCCTACGAAAGATGACTGCAAAATATTTTGAACATACATTAGCCAATCGTTCACTAATGTTTCATGCATTGTGATATATGCATGAAACTGTCATTTTTTGCACTAAAAGTCAATTTCACGCAACGACCTGACAGTACTGTATTTGACCTGATTGGAATACTCAAAGAAAACAAATTGTCACACGTTTTACACACGTATTTTCCGTGTAGCACTGTTCCGTCACAAAATTGGAGGGGCCTACGGGCGTACAGTGCCTAGGGCCAACGTCAGTTTACGCCAGTACGCCTGATATCTGACGAGAGAGCGTATGAAGAAGAGGAAGAAGACGTAGATTTGTATAGCGCTTAATTAATGAAACTTATCTCTAAAGCGCTCAGAATGGCACGTGTTAACGAGGAATCACACAGTTTTACCTGCCAACCACACGTTTACCACAATGGAAGAAGGTGTCGCCCTAACGGGACGTAACCATACTGGCCCGCCATGCAGTGTCGACCGCCCACGCGCCCGGCACATCGGCGGCCGACCGCTTACGCGCCCGGCGGCCGGCCCGCTCGCCCGCCGGCAGCGTTACATACGACGACAGACAACGACGACAGACGCCAGCGAGCTAAACAATACTGGTCCATTAGGCGGGCCAGTATTAAGCCATTTTGCTATGGTGGCTTAGAAGGCGGAATAAGAGGGGTAGTCGCATTGAACCAACGCTCGGGTCGATACGTTGGTCGACCGAGAAAATTGAACGGCAAACGAGATTGAGTCGACTCAACTCGGCTCCGTTATACGCCGGCGACGTCGGTGCTGGCTTGTGTCAGACGGTCCCGCCCTGTACGACCAGACGTCGTACCCCAAGGCGGTTATATCAGTCAACTGACTGTACGGATGAGCAGGCTGTGGATCCGATGGATCGTTGGTTGAAAAGGGCGCCGGAAATACGAGACGAAAAATACGCCATCGACGCGGAACCGAAAAATACCGGAAACACAATAGATCGGATTAAGTGACGTCACAGTAATTTACGATCTCTATGTTGTAGGGCAAGTTGTCGTACTTTGAGAAGTTAACTGGTGAAGATTTGTCACGTTATTTAAATAAAAATAAATTGCATCGATAGGTTTAAGAGAAGCTTAGTGTTAGCGCCATCTCGGCGATCTGACTGTAAGTGCTGCGAAATGTTTACATTTTCTTGCCCTAAATTATGGCGGCCAGAACAGCTGGCATAGATAACATGAAGAAATTACGTCACTGTCAGTCTATGTATACAAAACTATGATGTGGCAGGGCGAACATGTTCAAATTCAAATTCAATAGAAAACGAGCCTCGATTTGGGCTGTCGGCTTGCCCGTCTGCCCGCCCATCCGTCTGCCTGGCCTGCTTGTACCCGCGCGCCTCGTAAGCCACGCCCAGTGGCCATCGCGACAGTCCTATTATTATACATAGAATGACATGTGGCCAATCTTTCTGGTGAACAGCGACATCACTTCCGATGACCTTGAGTGACTTTCAAGGTCATTTAACCGACCTTTTATCTACAGTTATAGTACAGTCGTACAGCTATCAATGAGGTTGACGAGCCGTCGGTTTGCGATAGATGGATGAAGCCTTATTCTTAAAACTGCTCAAAACGTGCCGATCCGTGTCACAAGTGGACGGTCCATGGTGTTAGACACGACGTAAGCTGATTGGTTCCGTAATAGAAGATATTGGACGTGCTCGCGTGCGTGTGGCAGACTGTATAGTGGGCCGGTTGAGCTGTGGACGTCGTCGAGCGAGTATTGAAAATCTGTCATCTGCCGTTTGTCACTGGACGGACAGCGGCAGTTGCGTGCGATGAAAAGGCACGGTCGCTATAGCCCGTTCTCCGGTTGCTCGCGTGCTAGGAATTGTAGCTCGGCCAGTACGGTTCTTTCGTCGGGGTATGGCGTAGACTTGTGACAAAATAGTGGGAGACTATAACGGCGCTTGAATTGCGGTAATTTTGCCGTTTCGCAAGCGCTTGGGTTTTTCTCGTGTATTTTTATATACCGCGCGACGCGGCAGCTTCTCCAGTTACCATCATGCATATCGACTGATTTCGGTCGGCGTGCCTTCAGCTACTGTTCTCCTGCTATATGGAATTGCATTCCTACCTCCCTTAAGAATTGTTCGTTTCTGTACAGTTTTAAGCGTCATCTAAAATCTCATCTCATATCCCAACTCAATTTGCTGTCGTCGTGTGTCTGCCCGTCCGTCTGTTTGTCTGTCTTTCTGTCTGTCTGTCATCAAAAGTATAAAATTATATGATGATTTATAATCCTAAAGGCGCGATATAACCCCCCCAAGTTGTGTTATATGCGGTATTAAACTTTAACTAACCAACCAACCTACCTGGTCGCAAGTAGCATCATTGGGATACAACTGCATGCATTCTTGCTTTGTGTAAATGTTTGTGTAATATACAGTTCAGGTGATTTAATCTGTTTTGTGATATACGCTGTGCGTGTTTTTTTGTATTTCAGGCCGCATCGCAGCAATAGCCAGATGCGGCCTCTTGCTACAGACGGAGTGCCATGGTCGGTCTGTGTCTGTCTGTCTGTTGGTCACGTTCGTCAGCCCTGCATAAACGGCTGAACCGATCGAGATGCCGTTTTGGTGGGTGACTCCGTTGGTCCCAAATGTTATAGATGGGATCCAAGATCCCTCAAGGGGAAGGGACAATTTTTGGCGGTTGTCCGGCCCATCAAAAAGCTTTTTGAGTCAGTGCAGCGGTGTACGCAGCAAAACATCAATAACGGCATCGGCGCGACTGCTGCAGCCGACTGGCCGGTGTCACACTAACATTTCCGTCACGAAAAATCCCCCCCGCCTGCCATTCGGCCTCTCCTAGAATTTTTTTCGACCACTTGAATATCATGCCGACATTTTTGGGTCGCATTATAGCAAGGGGCGTGTCCCCCCGGGCCCCCGGGTCCTTCTCTCGTCTACGTTCATACTTTACAACGCCGACGGAAGGTACTGTGATTGGCGTACTGTCAGCGACACGACTGTTGGTTGGGCTTACCTTACGTCAGTCGGTCTCGTATTAGCGCCAATGTTGGACCGACGTAAGCCACACCCGAGTCGGACGTGCCATAAATGGCCGCCTGATTCTTACTATCTAGCTGCTCAAATGGCCGTACGGTGTTTGTCTCAACGTTAAGCCCCGTCCACACCAGCGACAATTGTCGAATGCTATACAAGTCGAACGATCCTTTCGACAAAGTCGAAACAAACTGAACGTCGACTTTGTCGAAAGGACGAAATTTTCATTCGACATTGTTGCCGTTTTTGGCAACAAAGTCGAATGTTGCTTCGACATCGTTGCTGATGTGGACGAGTTAAGCTTTAAAAGTTGTAAACAGATTGGCATGGCGTTATCCTATACTGTACCCACCCCAATTATATGATAAATTGTAATTCTTAAATGTGAAAAATAAATTTAAAAACGATGTTAATTTATAATCGTCCAATCACTAACCACTGTTATTCATGTACAGTTTACATACACAATTAGTAGATGTTCTGGATATTAATTTCTTTTTCAGAAATACTCTTTCAAAACTTACATTCGTCAAAACGTAATTTTAACAATAAATTATTCATTTAACGGTGCTATATGAGCCAGATTGTGTTCACAGCGCCGTTAAACCCTAACCAACCAGCTTCACACTGCACTGTCACTGTCGATTTCTTCTATCTGGCACGCCAACGTTTCCGATGCATCGGCCGCATGTATGGCTGCAAAGCTGCATGGTCATTGTCGAGTTGCATTGTGGGAAGTCACACCCACCCACAGCCGATGCGGTCTGCATTGTTTGTTTTCAGCCGTTCGACATCGGCGACGACTACTGCGGCCAGCACGACATCAATCATCCAATCGTCGGCTCCGTACCGCTGTCACGTGACGCCGCAGTCACGTGGCCTGACGTCACCGCGACGTCGCTGGCCGTTGCCGTGACGACCGCCGGGTACACGGTCGCGTTCGTTGCCATGGACGACGGCACCGCCAGGAAGGTACGATTAAGCAGAGCAAATAAAATAAATATATATGAAAGACTGTCGCAGTGTTTGATTCTGTTATTGCGTCACTTGCGACGTCGCCGAGGCTGTGGCCATGCGTAAGGACAGAGATTTATTATTTATTAGATTTATTTATTTATTTATTTATTATTACGTATCAACAGCACTGTAGTCTGCGAGATATATGTTACTTATTGTCAAGTTTTTTCTATTTTATTTTTGCCTTTGCCCAGGGCTTAAAGTAAGAGGGGGCTCAACCACCCAGCTGTTAGCTCAGCTCCCCAGCTCAGGGGGAGTGGGGTGGTAGACTGAGGGAAGGGATAACGGAAATGGGTAAGTGGTGAGAGGGAGCCCCTCAGCTTTTTCAAACTACTTTAAGCACTGCCTTTGCCGTCCGACAGCATTATGTATTGGGTCTGTCTGTCCTCCGTGTTCGTCCGTCTGTTCGTAGTGTGGGCCCGGGGCAATCCCCACATATCCCTTCACTTCTTCACATTGTACTGTATTTTTAGTATCTTTTACTTTTCCCTATTTCCCTTCCAGACTCGCTTCATTTATTTTCATGCTTTTCGATCCCTTCCTATTCTACCAGAATAGTCCCACTCAGCAAGTGAACGTCTTGTATAGCTGTGGAAGCGGAATCAACAAATGAAGCGGGGCGCATTACACGCGACATAAAAGTAACAGTAAGTAAGCATTAAGTAAAGGTTTAATTATTCATATCAGGCGATTAGTTGCATTCTCACATAGACGTAACACGACTGGCCCGCCGTGCAGCCGTGGAGACATAATTAGACTGGAGGCGGTATGACGTCATCGCGTGGCCTGTGCGGGTGAAGCCGCCTGCAGGCCCGCCGTGGAGTGTTACACACCCCGACAGACGACGACGACAGACACCAGCGACCGTAGCTAGTCCCCCCTACTCTACGTGTAGGCGGGCCAGTAATGATACGACCCAACAGCTAAATTGCGCTGATTAAAGTTGTTGGGCAATGATTATCAGTTCATTGACGAATTCCGGAGTCCAGACTGCTGGAGCAGCGTACGTACGACTGCTGTGCAGGAGCTGTGTACGACGCCGTACTGTGAGACACTGCCCACTGTCCAGTGTCCACTGATATATAAATTTTCATTACGGGCCACTTTATGGGACGCGACGGGACGTATTTTGTGGTTAAAAAGGGCACCTGCAGTCAACCAGAACGAACGAACTCGATTTACGAAAGTGATTCCAGGATAAAACGGATGAGAGGGGACGATATTCATCAAAGAATCACTTATCGACAGTCGTAGCCGTCTGATTTCATCTTTCTTATCTCACTACGCGGGCCGCGTCTAGCGGTAAACGTAACGTAACGGTCTAGCGTCCGTCCGTCCGTCTGTCTGTACAGCGTATTTTTTCTTTAAAAAGTCCATATTTTTCGTTTTTGATGTCGTGCGCTAGATTAAGTTGGCCCTTCCGTCAGCTTTTGAGTGCATGTAAATATATCACCATTGAGTTAAGCACCAACTTGACTCAACTTGACTCACCAGGGGCAGAACGCGACCGACGCGACGCGGCCAGCGTGTATTTCCGTCCCGGGTATTACAAGGCCGGACGTACTTGTATTTAAAGTCCATCTAACTGATAAATAGTCCGAAAGTTAAAGCAAGTGCTTATAACGTACATCTCTGGTACAAACACAAGCTCACATGTGGACGTTTATGCCATTCACTGATGCAAGCTTGATCAATGACTGTCTGCTGCAGCCCATGTTACACGTCAATCATCCACTGCTTCCGTCCTTTGACATTACGGATTCTCTTCTAAGCACTGTTGCATTGTTTTCCAGATGTAGTAGTCACAGGATGCAGACCTGAGCTATTAAGGTGGCTTCATATCATGCAAGCTAGAATTCTGAGGTCTCACATGCAATATGCCATTGAAAGCGGCAGCAGTTGCAATTCAAGTTTCACAAGGTAGTGTAGAAACACACGCTAGGTGAGATGGAGAATCTTGATAGTATATGAGTATTGTACCTATACGCGTGGCGAATGTGCCTGCCTGGTGCGTGCGGCGGACGAATGCATTATTCCGCCGCTAGGCGGCGTGACAAGACGGCGATGCGGCCTTTTATCTAATTAATTTGGACACATATTGCAATATAACTGATTACGCGCACTGTGTCGTTGGCGCTGGGTGCAAAAAAAGCCTTTGTTCAATCTCACAATATAGCACCGTTATCGGCGGTTGCTGGACACAGGTTTTCCCCCGCCCCACGAAGTCGTTCATTACGTTCGAATTACGCGAGAGTTGCAGTGCAATACGGTCCGATGCGGTAGTTATCGCGACCCATCGAGTGACGGAGCACGACGGAAATCGCCGCCACGAATTGAGTCCGACGCTCGCTTGCCGCCTAATCTAGCAATTACAGTCGGCATGACACCGCCGAGTTGAGAGAAGATCTCTCTGTAGCAACACAGCGAGAATAATAAGTATCCGTAGCGCTGATAAAAGCACCATTTTCTGTCATTATTTTGACGCTTCTTTTGGTGGTGGGGGTTGGGGCTGGAATCAAATGGATGCTGTGAATATTAAGAGCAATAAAGCTGACTGTTGGCCGGCTGTGTGCGGAGATAAGAGAGGTTTCTTGCCGCATGCGTTGCCATGGATACTGGCTCTGTATCTGCCTGCTGCTTGGCCGCGGAAAGACCACAATACTATCCAATCGCCGTTCATTGTACGTATTTAAAAACGTTGAATTGAAAATAAAAACGTTAAAAACGTAAAACGTGACGAAAATTTAAAGAAGTGTCCAAAGTAGTTTGGCAAAAGGCCGCATCGCCGACTCGTCACCCCTCGCGGCTGCGAATGGATTCGTCCGATCTTGACCTTCATCTAATACATGGCTCTTTGGACCCACATTATTACTGGCCCGCTTAATGGGCCAGTATTGTTTTGCTCACTGTCGTCGTCTGTCGTCGTCTGTAACAGTGCCGGCTGGTGGGCAGGATGACCGCCGGACGCGCGGGTTTTTGGGCGTCCGACACTCCATGGCGGGCCAGTAGTGTTACGTTCTGTTAGGACGACACCTTGTTGTTATTGTTGTTATTATTATTATTATAAATATTATTATTATTATTATTAAAAAACGCCAAATGCACAGTTTCCGTTTGATTCCAGCCACATGAGTTACTCCCCTAAACGGCATCTCGATCGGTTCAGCCATTTTTGCAGGCTACATCTATGTGACCAACATACAGACAGACGGACCACGCTACGTGTCGCAATAGGCTGCTTCTATGCTATGCATGCGATTCTGCCTAAAAGACTTTTGTAAACATTTCGTACCAGCATTACCTGTATCTGCTTCTGATGGAGTTTTCAGTATACGTAGGCTATTTCGACAACGTTTTGAAATAAACAAGGTGTCGCCCTAACTGGACGCCGACGCGCCCGACGGCCGGCCTGCCCGCCCGCCGACAGGGTTACAGACGACGACAGACGACAAACGTCAGCAAGCAAAACAGTACTGGTCCATTAGGCGGGCCAGTAAAAACGTTGGGAGAATAAAAAACGTTAAAACATAAAAGTGTGTCATAAATAGAAACCGTAAAACTTTGTACGGCTCATCTGGCTAATCCGAACGTGTCTGGGGCGAAGCTTTCGACAGCCACGTAGTGCTGGGAGCCGACTGGTAATTGAGAATTGATAATCTTGCTGGCAAGGTGCGCGTAAGATACAGGATGGGATGCGGACTGTGGAGGGGTACAGGAAGAAGGCGTGGTCGCGTGCGTGACAAGCAAAGATTGTAGACGGAAAAGAGGTGACAATGTCATAATTAATCAGGCCGCTCGAGCGGTGTGGACTACGGATCACGTCTTAGGCGGATCCCGATCCACCCGGGGTGCGAGAACGATTTTTTGAACAGGGCCGTCTGGCAGACATCGAAGTCTAACATGCTTACCGGAAGCAGGTCGAGGCTCCTACTAGTAGGCGTCCAAGACTTTAAATAAACCAAAATTCGCCAACGTCTTCGGAGACGGCCGTATATCCACACATGCCGATCTTACATGCGCACGCCCTCGTCGCCCGCGCCATGGCTCCCCAGCGCAGGCGACGCAACCGATTAGTCCGATTTTTTGGTTTCTGGGGTAGCAAAGTTTTTCAAGACATTGGCTGGGAAGAACGAACGTCTCCGAAATGACCTATTTGTGTTAACGGAAACTCCGACTTACAGCGGATCGAAATGTTAAAATTTGTCCGTGTCCATCTCCGGCTACGACGGAAGACGTGGTTGATCTAATCGCCGGATTTGCCACTACTTGTGACTGCTTCGGCCCGGATACTCGGGCCGGAACATTGTCAATACCGAGCTATATATTATACAGCTCGTAAAGACTTAGGTAAGCCTTTACGCGGCATCAAAGTGTCGACTATTGGCCAATTCTCATCTGCTCTGCCTATACAGCGAACTACTTGTATTTGGGACCCATTAGTGATCGGGCTTGTTTAACCACAGATGAAATATTCATTAGGCCTCGATATCTTTTGTTAGCCGACCGTAAAGTAATATCTGGCTAGCCTATATGTGGAAGTCGAGGAAAATTTCGGATAGATATTACTTTACTGACCCTTTAATTACAGGGCTACGTCCATGGCCACACCCACTGGCCTTGTCTTTGACTTGTTTTGACGCAGGAATATCCGGAGGCTGCGACGTACACTAACACTAAACACCGTCGTTTCTTTTCGGCTGTTTTATCGCAGTGTTTTATCGTGTTGTAACCACGGCTTTAGAAGTGAGTTTCTTCTGCAGTTCTTCGAGTTCTGAGACCTTGACAGACAGACCGACTGACCGACCACGCTACTCCGTGTGCGTAGCAATAAGCCGCTATCGCTGGATGCGATGTGGCCTAAAAATTCCTGGCTACGCCCCTGTGTACGGGTTCGTTAGTCAACAGCGTAATGGAAACGCAGTACTGAATCATGATTGGCTGAGCCGGTAATTATGCACACAAGAGCCGGTCCGCGTTTTCATGAATATTAATACTCGTAAATGAAACCCGTCGTGGTGGTCGTCGTCGTAATAATGGGAATTTATCGCGCGCCTTTCTGCTCAGCGAAGACGACGGAGTGGATTACGCTAATCGGGCGATTATTGATCTTCGTTCCGAATCAAGATGCATTAGACCGTGCAACGAAACCGTCTTTCAGCTTGTAGCGAATCCTTGTCTTAAAGTAAAAGTAAAATAAAGTATGAGGTACTTATATAGCGCGTTCTTACGGCCTAAACAGTCACGAAGCGCTACAGAATGGCACGTGTTAACGTGATCACACAGTTATTACCTGCCACCCACACGGCCATCCTGACTTTACTCCGTAAGCATTCACCAGATGGCACCACCCGAACGAGGCGGCACGCATCTGATATGGCTTACTACTCTGAAGGATGAAAGGCTGAGTTGGCCTAGTTGGCTGACCTACAGGGTGGCTCAAAAAAAGTAAGCTGTTGATTTTAGCAGTCAATGAAATTAATGCTAGCCAAACGCGAGTTAGTTTCGCAAAATTTATCCCAAAACTAGTTGAAAAGATGTTCGACATGCGTTTTTCAATCCTCAAATTTTTTATTAAGATCTCATCTTCTTTACTAATTTTACCCATAATAACGTTCTGAAATATAATACTCAACTAGACCGTTACGAAACATGACGTCACAATTGTACAACATAGAATATTTTGTACAACATAGAATATTTAGCCACGGAAATATAATTAGAGTTACCAACTTTCCAGTCCCAGACTGTTCGCAAAATGATAAAATGTTGAACGCAAGGACTATTGTCTAGCCATTAAAATATCTATCACAGTACAACAGCTTACTTTTTTTGAGCCACCCTGTATATCATTTTTGCGACGCTGACCTTTCTAGTCTTTTGCTGCTAAAAAGAATATTCAGCACTGTTTTTAGTCGACTCGTGAATGCACAAGTTGCAATTGAGGCGGTTGTCAACAGTCTAGTTACAATAACGCCTTCAGTCGATAACTGACCACCACCACTTGTTACGAAACAACAATTGCGACTCTTGAAACAGAGAACGCCAACATCATCAGCAAGCAGCAAAGTTCGAGTCAATAATACTGGACGTAAGACTGTCACTGTCAGTATCACAATGCATACATAAATACAGTACAGTGGAAAAACAACAAACATCTTAATTACTCAAATCGTTCTCCTCATTAGTAGCCACTAAATCTGAGTTCATCAAAACGACATTTGATTACTCTCATTCCGTTTCACGACAAGATCCCACAACTACAACTGTTGGTAACAGTCTTCATATTCTCAACAACCAACGTAACAAGCATGCTCTGATTTTAGTGTCGTTTTAAATCACTTTTTTAAACTGTAAAAGGTACAAAATGTTAACAAGCCTCAACGTCCAAAACCGTAAAGTGTGTTTTTTTGGGACATCATCTTAACATATGATTATTCTCAATTCTCAAGTTCATGAAACAGTTGTATCAAAAACTATTATATCAAACTGTCAGTAAAAATACATCAAAATACAGGTGTACCAAAATGTGTCAGCAGACAATATAATTAAGCATTAAATGAATATAAATACTTACATGCACGTACAATATACATATATAAAATCCCATCGGAAATCCCACCACTGTGTAGATGCAATGGTAATTTTTTTTATATACGATGCCAAACAATGATTTGGAAGTAACAAATGTGTGATTACTAAATGCCATACATACATCAGAAATAGTTATTAAATACAATATATGAGAA
>Ga0209780_1003227_pt1 | contig 12044 bp, 11 predicted proteins | sample WorMetexBAHAMAS2_FD_187384 | JGI IMG/M metagenome (GOLD analysis project Ga0209780, IMG submission 187384) | Marine gutless worms symbiont microbial communities from Max Planck institute for Marine Microbiology, Germany - Inanidrilus exumae... | ecosystem: Host-associated > Annelida > Digestive... | reverse complement strand
ACCATTTCCGGCTTTACTTCGCTCAACGGCTTGATTTGTTTACATAGTGTGTTAGACAAAGCCGGCTCTCAGTCGGTTTTCAAACGCACTTAAAATCCTCGCATTTTCATTCATTTCATTCATTCACATATACCGAAAGAGGCAGCGGGTACAAATGACTTTTTATACACCTCCGAATCACACCTAGGGAGTTCATATGTGTGCTCTTTGGGTCTGAGGTAGTGTGTACAAGGTTTAACAGGGGGTAATAGAGAATAGAGAATGAGCGCAATGATGGGTTTTGTAGGCCTAAATCTGTTTTGGTTGATTAATTGATTGAAGAACGCCGCCATCTTATTGCATCTGTGGGCTCATTCAGCTTCCATTTACATTTGGATGAGTTGGTAGTAAATTCAACTAAAAAATAAAATCAGTTATTTTCATCAGGTGTCAAAAACGATATATAAATGGCTTCCATCAGTCGGCCAATATATCATAGTGACAAGAGTGAAGGGAGACGGCCAAAGACTTCCCGGGTAAAAAATTGTTGAATGTCTGAGAAAGTGTGGGTTCTTAAACTGGGGATCAATGCCGTACACATTAGATTATCGCATTAAGACCAAAGTCTGGCCTATTCCATGAGTACAGAAACTAGTTTGTAGGTGCACACGTCGAAGGATTGGGTACGTTAGCCTACACACTGGACTAGCCGATAATTCCTTAAACATTTCATGCATGGACTAACACTCTACTCTCTCGCCGACGAACTCTACTGACGGCGAACTCTGTTTAATTTCATTGACTTTGTTATTTTGGTATATTAGTCATTTATTTAGTTCAATTGATTTCATTCACTTTTTTAGGTGCAATCGGTAATTTCGCCAATATCGACGTCCGAAAATATGGAGGGAAACGATTCTGTCGATTCTGACGATGATTGGCAGTCTGGCGAGGCGTACGGGAATGTTGTATACGGAAGTCTGTGAGAGGAAGCAGATATGATACGATACGATACGATACGATACGATACGGTAGATATGACGGGAAGACGTCAACAGCTCCTAAAGTAGAATACGGGCATCACAGCATCAAGAGATCTGACAAGTAAAAAGCATAAAGTATACTTCTATTTGTATAGCGCATTACGCAAAGCGCCTCTAATGCGCTCAGACATGGATCACACAGTTTTACCTGCAAATTACACCATGCCTGCCTTTACTCCCCGGCCGCAGAGCATTACTGCCGTTTTGCTGGTACTCATTTACCATCCCACGGACGGTAGAAGGCTGAGTCGATCTGGGTGGTTGGTTACATACCGAAATAAAGTGCCGCCTCCGGGAGTCTAACACGGACACGGTCACCCATCCCAGTACTAACCGGGCTTGATCTAGACCAACGACGCTACCACTACGCCACGCCGCCGTCACCGCGGACAATGAACAGGATGTGATTCTTTGCGTGAATATGACAAACAGACAGACAGTCAACCTGCACGGGAGGCCGCGGACTGTTTTCGACGGTCCACTGGTCGGCTTTGGCGCGCCTCTTAGCGAACATTCGGCCTCCCTTGCTGGCCGACTGGCGAAGGTCGGCGGCCAGGTTGAAGCAGAGTTGCGGCGGGACGGTGTCATGTGTCGTCTTGTCCTCGAACAGTCGCATCCGCTCGAACTCGTCGGCGCTCATGTACTTGGCCTTGTCGGCGGACGACGCCGGCGGCACCCGCGGTGCGAACAGCTGCGGTATCGGCGACAGAGCGACGGCAGCGGCGGTCGAAACGTCGTGCGGTGTCGGCTTCCAGATCGCCGTCGCCTTCCACGGCGCCGGATTGTAGTAGAGGTCCTCCGAGGCGACGTCGATGCTCGGTCTCCTCCTGTTGGTTTCGTCGACGGTCCAGTCCACCGACTTCTCCCTGCGTCTCATGAACATGCGCTGGCCGCGCGTGTCGCGGTTGGACGGCGCCGTCAGCGACTGTGCAACTCGACGCGCCATCTTCATTTGTTCCTCGACCGTTGGGTAGTTGTGAGACTGGTCGTCAAAGAACGAAGAGTCGGCGTACTCTGGACACACACCAGCAAACAAAAACGTACCACTTTACTTTTTCACCATAACAGCCGTATTTCTTACGTTCAGTGGAGATTTCGACACTCCACGGCGGGCCAGTACGGTTACGTCCCATTAGGGCGACACCTTGTGATTACCAGTGTCGTATTTAAAATTTCAGAAACCGTGAGTATTCTGAAATTTTAAATACGACACTGGTAATCACAAGGTGTCGCCCTAACGGGACGTAACCGGATTGGCCCGCCGTGGAGTGTCGACCGCCCACGCGCCTGGCGGCCGGCCGGCCCGCCCGCCCGCCGGCAGCGTTACAGACGACAGACGATAACGACAGACACCAGCGACCATTACTAGTCTGGCCCCTACACTATCTGTAGGCGGGCCAGTAATAACAGTCGTTCGGTTACTCGAAACCGACGACGAATTGCTCAAACAGCGCTACACGTTACACAGAACAGCAACATGCAAAGTTGTTTCAATAAAGCGACACGATAATAAGTGAAAAACAGCGCAGACTCGCGGAGTGCAATATTAATCTTAACCTCCCTGGCGGTAATCCCGAGTCTGTCTCGGGGTATAGCTACGATGCAGAAAACGGTAATCCCGACTCTGACTCGGGGTACGGTGACTTGACCAGATGTCTGTGATAACGTCATTAGAGTCGCACTGCGCTGCGGGGAGTCAGTCGTAAAGTGACCATTTGCTGCGATTTGTCGATTATCCAGGCTCGGCGTGTTAGCGATAGCACGCAGATCTGTTGACACTGTATCATGTTCAAACCACTGCCATCTGCGGTGCTCAAGAAAATGTTCCCTCTTCTTGCTTTTTCGTGGTTGCGATGCAAATGTAGAGTCATGTCGAGTACGTTTCTGTAAGATCATAAACACTTCAATTTACCACGTTTTCATCACAACGCGCAGTTATTTTGTGACACCCACGCCTGTAGGTCCGTTCTGTAGCCCATTAGACGGCGACGAGCGTCATGACCACCCGCTGCTTCACGCGTCCCCAGGCAGCCAGCATGTTGCGCAGTTATAGTACCGTTTTTGGAACAGAAATCTAGCTAGAATTGTACCGCCAGGGAGGTTAAGTCAGTTTCCTTAAAGTGAACAGAATGAACAGATGTGTTTGTTTGCATATTTCACTAAGTGCATTGCTTGTGTGTGTTTGTGTTTTTTGATGTGCACAACATCAGCATGTCTGTTTGTGTCACCATCTTTTGTTTATTTTTACAGCTTCACAGCTTACAGTGACCTCAAGTATGTAAGTAAATGGTAATTTATATTGTTCACCAACAGTAATTTCTACAAGTCTCAGCTGTTGCATACAAACCCCAATGTGCCGTATCACCCCCATCGTGTCGTAAACAAAGATGGATGCTGAGCATAATGAACTACCGACGGTCGTCAGTTGAACGATGATGACAACACTTATGATGATCAACATGCTGTGGAGAAAAAGCTGGAAAATGTGCAAAATTAAGAGTTAGGGACAAAGTTACAGAGGGAAGTACTGTTATTTTTGGAGATACGTTTACCTGAATTTCTTTCAAACACAGCGTAGGATAAGTTGAGGTAGCCTGAACGCTAAAAACCAGCTCGATCATTTCAGCTGTTTTGAAGGAACTCTGACTTGTGACCGACATTAAGTTAAAAAATTTTTGATTGTCAAGAATTTGCAGACTAACAGTAAATGTTGATCATGTGTGTGACATGTCAGTATGGAGGAGGCTCTGCGTCAACAGGCGATCAACCGTCTGCAGCGTCGACAGAGCCAGACTGCGGTGGATGAATATTCTGGTGATGCTGAACAAGCAGGAAGCAGTTCATCAGCACCATTGGAAAACACTGCACCTGCTGCTGCTGTACCCGCACCAGAGATGGAACTTGTGTTTAAACCACATCCAAAGCAGCTAGCAGTTGACAATGCCATTGCTTCAGAAACACGATATATTAAGACTACTGCAAACGCTACTGGTATGAACATAAGTTTTCAGATTACACTGAGCAAAGTGAAGTTTAAAAGATGGTAGCTTTGTAGTTAATGGATGTAGGCATGTTCACTACTGCCATTAGCTGCTGCTGCTGGCCATTTAGATAGTTGGCCATATTTGGCCATTAAATGGTGGAGCCATTGATGATGATGATGATTAACTAACCGGTCACAAACTTAATGACATCTACCGTCTCACTGTACTTTGATGGGTAATTATAGGTTAGTATAACTATGCATGGCTATGCAATTCCTTAGTACTATCCAATGTCTGTTGAATTCGTTTGGAAAGTAAGTTATAAGCTAAGATTGTTCGTGCAAGACATTTTTATCACACCTATTTAAACCTATATAATATACTATTTGACAGGTGTTATAAAAAACGAGATACTATACCTGCAGCTTTGTGTTATATTATATTAGTTCCTTTGTTCGTTCGTTTTTTATTGCGGGCAGGGCCGGGTCGAGCCTATTCTGGACCTCAGTGCTGAGACCTTGTAGTGGTCCAATGCATTAGCCCAGGAAGAGGAAGGAATTGATAGGTCTCGTGCCAGTGTATGCGTGACGTGTTTGGTGGAGCAGGGATGTGTAAGAAGTGAACAGCTTGGAGGGTATTTATAGCACGCCCCCTCTAGATGTGGCCACCATTTGGCTTACGCCAGACTGGTGATGTGTGCTGCACCAGCCAGTAGCCAGCCACGCCTTTCAGCTTAAGCCATGCCGGCATGGCTAACAGCCTTGACGCTGCTACTGAAGGTGTTAGCAATGGTTGCAGATTATAGAGGATACCGTTGAACCCTCTTTCTTCGTGCTCGGGATTATCACCCTGTTCATCATGTGCATGGGAATTATTTGAAATAATTCATTTTGGTGGAAGAGAGATGCGCCAGGACCGAGCTTTGAACCCGGCTCCTTAGGTGTATCACACTCCACTGCACATGGCATCTGTGTGCGTTGACCACTGAGCTACATGGGCAGGTCGTTATATTGTTTTAACCTTGACAGCAGTTTGTTGTCCCGATTGCTTCCGCAGTCTGCCAGCATAGTGCCATTAGTGGTATTATGGAGGAGACGTATGAAAATCTACTTCTGTCATGCCCACACTGGGAAGCAGTCTGCCATTGTCTTCGGGCGAACACACCGATATCGCAGAAATGTTTGAAGTTCCTTATCTCTGCATTTCTACAGAGGAGTGGCATGGATACATCTCAGCAACAGAATATGCAACGAAAAAATGACAAATCACAAGCGTGTTTAGAGTATTAATGAGATATTTTGGTTCATGAACGTTTAAAGTCTGTATACGTATGTGCATACGGTGTGTGTGATGAAGTGGCATATGTGTGATTTATTGTAGTTGAGCACATGTCCAATTATTTGGCAGTTCGAATTGCGCTGGACATGCATCGGGCTACGACTTCAAATGCTGGTTTGTATACATTTTGCTTGTAAGTTGTCGTTTAATATTTATATTGTAGTATACAGGATGTCTTATCATAAAATGCCTGAGCAGAAAAAGTTTCATATTTTCATAACGGATAAAGATGTTAGAACAAGATTTTTGATTTTAAGATTTGTCGACATTTCCTAAAATTTCCCCTTGAATAGGTGTTCACTTTGAAAGTTATTGCATTTTTAAACCGCCAGGCCATTTTTCAGGTTTACACACCTGCACGTGGCACAAAACAGGATCACCATCAACTCCAGCGACTTCATTGGCAAGCATGATTGACTACCAAACTTTCCCGGCTTCAATCCATGTCTTGAGAACTGTAGCAGACCACTATGCTAAATTTCAGCTGAAGTCAAGTTTGGATGCTTTGCCACAGGACTGAATCAAGACGATGACAGTCAGCTTCACCGATAGACTGAGACTGTCTATCTCCCCATTTTTTGGATGTTTTGTTTTGAGACACTTTGTGTGTCAAAGGTAAAAAAGGTAAAGGTCGGATTCTTCTATAGCGCTACTTACAGTGGCAATCCCGTGACCAGCCGCGCTGTACAATCGTAGGAAGTGGCAGTTGATTGGCAAGAGCCATTGGTGCTGCAGCGCAAATTGTGACCATCCATTGCACGCGTTAACATACAATTAGACCCGCGGCATGCAGCTAGCAAACACACCACCGCTCCAATCAACCACACTAGGCCTTTACCCCGTAAGCATTCACCAGACGTCGCCACCCGTGCGAGGAAGCAGACATCCGATTGCAGCTTACTACTCATTTATTGACCTTGAAAGGATGAAAGGCTGAGTTGACCTGGTTGGCTGGTTACATACCGAAATAAAGTGCCGCCTCCGGGAGTCGAACCCAGACACGTCACCCATCCCAGTACTAACTGGGCTCGACGTAGAGTAACTTTGTTGATACGACCAACGCCGTTACCACTACGCCACGCCGCCAACAAGTCAGTGCACATATTGTTACTTCACCCACAGGAGCAGTGGCAAAGTATTGAAATGAGCACATCTGTGCGTGTGTCTGTCTGCCTGTCCATCCGTGAGCATATCTCCCGAACCACAATTGCGATATTTACCATTTTTTGTGCATGTTGCCTATTGCCATGACGTGGTCCTTCTCCGGCAGGGTGACGCCATTCCAAGGGGAAGGGCATTTTGGGGGTTTTCTTCACCATTGACGATGCATTTTATGTGCAGTATAGTGGTATGAATTTCGCTACGAAGGACCGATTTCACTTAGATTGACTTCTTTACTGTAAAGTTGGACAGACGTCAATTTCCAATTATTAAACAGCATAATTATGACTATTTTGAAATGACTCGCAAAGTAAACTGAAAGAGGAACGGAGACATTTGACGATTAATGGGAAGAATTAAGGAAATGCACTATGGCGTTGTCAATGTTAATATGGCAACATGTACATTGGCAAAGAAAGAAGTATATATTGATGGACTTAGGAAAGCGAAGTTCATTTAGCGTTAATGGGACTTAAGTTAAGGATGTATATAGAGTTCAGGGTGTGGTTGCATACTGCAGGCGAAGTCAGATAACTACAATTGCCTTGTTATGATATGTTATAGGTAGTTAGGTGGTTGTTATAATTAATTCCCTTGTGCGCTTTTATGCTGTTGGTTTCAGTGGTGCATCTGGCCTATAAACATCCTGCTTCCTTACAGGTTGCGGGTTTAATTTCCAGCCGGGTCCGCTTTCACATTAACATAGGTCAACTCAGCCTTGCATCCCTCCAGGGTTGTTAAATTGAGGACCTGCTATGGCTGGGGATAAAGGCGGGATTCTCTCCTCTGGTCGGTGGCAGGTAACACCGTGTGATCTCATATCATATATCATATCTCACGTGAGTTTCCCATAGCAGTGAGGCTAAGTTGTTGCTAACGGCTATGCACTGTTTAGTGTTTAATTTACTTTTACTTTCAGTCATGCACGAAGGTTCTTTTTCGGGAAATTCAGCTGTACCTGGAGTAACTCTAGAAAAAAGGCCAGTTACAAAACTAAGTGTGCACAGATTACTTTGTGTTGGACTAGATGGGGTCTGGATCCTACCACAGAAAGGGAGACTTTGTTTAGAGGCAGGGTGACTTAGAACACTACGTGCTGCTGTTACTTAATATGTCTTTGCCATCCGACAGTGTCGGCAAAGACGTTATGTTATTAGTGTGTCCCACTCCCGTTCGTTTTTCCAGTCAGATATTGTTATCAGGATATCTCATGAACGGCTTGAACAATCTTGATAGAACTGACTGGGAATATTCACTAACCCCAACTGATGACGTGGTTAGATTCTGGAGGTCGAAGGTCAGGGTCACAGCAGGCCATAGAGGTCAAATCTTGTGGACACCATGTCTAGTGAATTATTGACAAAACTTGCAGACGATAGTCACTACCCGATACCCATCACTTGATTATAGTTTCGAGGTCAGAAGTCGAGGATGGTTCAAGTATGTGGCGGTAAAGTCTTTCACGTTGGTGCTGGTTTACAGTTTTAAATTCAGTTCTGCCTTTCTGTGTTATTTGTTTCCAGCTCTTACTGTGCCACAGTCGGCCATATAAGTAGTTTATGAGCTCTTGTACTAGCTGCATTGGAAATGGAATGACATGCTGTCTGCTGTGTGTATTCACTATTGGCTGCTGCTAAACGTTGTTGTTTATGATACGTTTTAGAGCCAATTGCGACTCCACAGCCAACTGAGAAATACCGTGTTTATGTCGTGCCGTCGATGGCATTGACTGGTGGCATGAAACTTCTCTCAAATGAGATGACACTGGCTGAAGTCAGCAGCCAGTTCTGGAGATCCAGCAAACCACTAGAACTGTTCTACGAGCAGCAGTGATAGAGCATTGATTAATAAATCTCGCATATTGTTCGTGACATTTCATGTGTTTGATCTCGATGCCATTGTGTTTAACTTTGAGATATATGCAGCGTTGCAGTCGTTCAGGTACAGGTTAATTACATGCTGTTGAATTATGGCTGTTGATTTTTAAGAGTAAGGATACAACTTCATTTTTATTTGATTTAGTAAGTTGCTTTGTTTTTGCTGCATTTACAGTTTACATTATAACAGACTTATACACTGTGTATACAAAGGTTGTATATCAGACTAAGATATGTGTGTTCCTGGTGCATAAGTTAATGCACATATGATTGTTTTCACCGAATTTTTGTAGCTTGGTTGAAACGAAAAACAAGGAAATTTGTACTTTGTATTGTCTGTAAAAACCGAACTTTGGAATATAACAAAATTGTTAATAATAATAATAATAATACAATTTATATAGCGCCTAGAAAGTCTGAAGATACAGAGGTTCACAGAATCAAATAGCAGACTGCTTGTTTGAATATTTCTACATCAGTTCAGTGTAGTTTTAACCTTCGTTTACAATACATATACTGTGGTAAAGAACCATGGCATATGTGATCATATCAGGTTTACTATCACTGCTACTACTACTACGTCCACATGCCGCACTATATTTCCCGAACGGCGCATCTCTAGCGTGAGGTTTACGGTGGGTCTTCACACCCTAAACTTTACTTCCCGGTGGCTGGCCGATTCGTCCGATTTTGGGCTTCTGGGGGAGCAACGTTCCCCAAAATAGGAGATTCCCTGCCCCAGGACGCCGATGAACCACCGTGCAAAATTGAACGCCGCTAGCTTTATCGTCGGTGGAGAAATTTGTAACCATACAAACACACAAAAAAACAACACCCATCTTCGGGGATGGCCAAATATCCACACATGCCGTTACTATGCATGGCCCTTGTGCACGCCCTCGTCATGGCTCCCCAGCGCAGGCGACGCAACCGATTTGTCCGATTTTGGGCTTCTGGGGGAGCAGCAAAATTTCCCAAAATGGGAGATTTCCTGCCCAGGACGCCCACGAACCACCGTGCAATATTTGACGCCGCTAGCTTTATCCTCGGCGGAGAAATCCGTAACCGTACAAACACACAAAAAACAGTAATCGATATATCCACACTTGCCTCTCAGCATGTGTGGATAAAAAAGTTTACCCATAAAGCCAGTAAATCAGCTTAAAGGATATAGTACACAAATACCACCAGTATCTTTTAGTTTTTGGTCCATTTTATTTTTGTAGTTTTGATTAATGTTTTTGATAAATAATAGAGATTTATCTGCTTATGGTCAGTGAAATTATGTTGATTTAATGTGTGTTTGTCTGAAGCTGTTACACTGCCACAGCAGGTCTGTTGCCAACAGGCCGTGTTATATAATTATTTATAGTAACAGTTGGAAACAGTTGTGTAGTCACTTTTTATGCTTTTATATGTGGTAATTGCATAATGTGTATTTTGAAGTTTTTGCGAGGTGAAGTCTGTTGTGACTTAACTGCAAATAGCTTGTCACAATGGAATATTGGGTACGTTGTTGATAGAAAAGTGTCAATGGAGAAATGGCTTGTCAAGTTGTCATTTAACTTTTATGATGCTGTTTACATGTAAGTGATGGTGCATAATTTTGTAGTCTGTTGCAGTTCACTAGTTTACAAGGATAAATTTCAGGGGAGCTGTAAACATTTGATTTGAACACATGCATAGTGATGATGGTATACTGCGATGCAGATGATGTTTTGTAATTCCTAGACATAAGCCTACGTAGTCTTCACTGCTCGTTGACCTCATTTCAGGATACCCTACATGGGACGACTTGCGGAATTTATTTTTTTCACGTGACGTGAATTGAACATTTTATCAGCTATATGCTCATATGTCTGCAGCATGTTGTGCTTAACTAACATAGGTACCTGTATTAATGTTGCTTAGTGACTATCACAGTTGTGGCAGCATAACCAAGGAGGCATTCCCTGGTAGGGTTCAGTTGCCCCGGTGTGCAACCTCACGGGGCACAAATAGGCATTGACATGATTGCAAAGCGACCTGTGGCCATATTGATAACTAGGTTTTTGCCAAAGAAAAGTAGTTTAATGTGTGATTTTCATGTAATGAAACGAATAGCTGACTGAGAAATAGAGCAATGCAGTTTTGTCTATTGTTGATGCCTTACTGCCTGCCATAAGCTTGCCACTGAAGGCAAGAATGATTTGGCTGAAAAAGCGCTAACTGGAAATAATTTTAGCATAGTAACAAATTAGATAGTTTAAGCCAATACAATTTACTTTACGGCAAGATGGAAACTCAGATGTGTATGTGTTAATAAAAAGAGGAAAATAAATACAAATGAGAAGAAGCGAGCACTCACAAGAGTGTAACGATCCACGCCGGCAGTGTTTTTATAACTGGTGACATTGACCTTTTGATCCAAACGAAATGGGTTTCCAGAACTCATCCTGGAACATTTATATGTCAAGTTTGGTGATTCTGGCTGCATCGGTTTTTGAGATAGCAGAAAGACAAACGCCGATGCAAACCGCACCCCGCGACCATCGACGTGAATTATAAGAACGATACAATAGTAATTGTGTGACAGTCTTTTTTGTTATCATTAAAGTAGATCGTGTTTAGCTTGTTTGTTGCGCATGGAGCAACATTCTGAATCTGTAGCGTGTAGCGCGAGGACATGTAGACCTAACACTCGCCAGTACTATCAACTGCATATCTACATGCCAATGCCCGTCGTTCCAGCAACATTTCATTATCACAGTATATGTTTACATAATGTTATTAGGGATGCGGAAGAGTTTTTAAAATTCGTAAAAGTTGGATGCATTCAATCAATCAAAAATGTATATCTAATAATCTAATCCATAATATAGGCCCTTGCGAATTAACATGGCGTGATAATTTCTGCAACGACGAACTGTTCATATCAGATATGCGTTAGTTGTTAGAGATTATAAGATCTCGGACGAGGCGTCAACTCTCCCATTAGACATAGGCCTACTACTCTAGTACGCCCAAAGCTCACTGGTACTTGCATTGGCTGAATGGCTGCGCCACTTAGACCACTCTAAAAGTTTAATGATGATGGATTGATTGAAGCTCGAGGACCAAATGGTGGAGATAAGCGCCTTAAGCCGCCGCTCTGTGTATTTGGCAACAAGTCTCTCCCCACAAGGTGGAGGTCTGAGGAGCGCTGTAAGCTCCCTAGCCCGTGGCCGCCCAAGAGTTCTTATTTTCGGTACTCGTGCAGTATGGCCTCTTCCGTAGGCGGATTCAGCCCGTCATTTTGCAAGAGTCCAACCGTCTATTTTCAAATCAATGCCAAATTCCACTCTTTCCAATCCCATTCCTTGTCATCCACTTTCCCACTACTCACCGTTTGACTTTTGCCTAGGGGACCCTTTCACTTTTCTCTGCTGAGTTCTCTTCCCAATTCCATCCACTTCCCGCTGGGACGCTACCCTGCTGTTTCACCTTCCTTTTCCCTGTCGCACCCTTTACCCTATTTTCTACCCTTCCTTCGGTCATACCCATTAACCCAGAAATCCAGCTATTATTTTACGATTACGCCTTAAGCCGCCGCTCTGTGTATTTTGACCATATGAAATAGAACAAAGCAGGAGTTATGTTGTCGAATGGTAGAATTATTTCCGCATGGGTAGCCTATACTACTG
>Ga0209780_1003226_pt1 | contig 12045 bp, 5 predicted proteins | sample WorMetexBAHAMAS2_FD_187384 | JGI IMG/M metagenome (GOLD analysis project Ga0209780, IMG submission 187384) | Marine gutless worms symbiont microbial communities from Max Planck institute for Marine Microbiology, Germany - Inanidrilus exumae... | ecosystem: Host-associated > Annelida > Digestive... | reverse complement strand
GGCAAAGACTCAAGGTGTATGTCAGGAACAGTTTTACTGTATTTAATTTACACGACTTGTGGAGCAACTAACCCCGTAGTAGGCCTATGGCACGTTATAGGCCTAGTGTGTGCTAAAGGGGCAACCCGGGGGACAAGTCCAAATTCTGGGGGCATGCCCCATACATTTTACGTTACAGGTCTTCAGTGGCCCAGCTAGAGTAATCAGTCCGCTGTGTACGTCTGTCTGTGGTCGACTCGTATTTTATAAAATTGGTATTTTCTGTTTAAAATATTACACAGGGTGGCACAAAAATGGGTCACTGGCTTAATGTGAGTCAAAACGATATTTCACGAGGTAGTGTGGTGACATATCTAAAGCGTGGCGGAATCTTCAATAATGACCTCATTAGAAATCTACTGCCGTATGTCACGGTAAAGAATTTTGAAAATCTGTCAGCAGTTGGCAAAGTTACTGGTAAGCGAATAGTGGCGCCATTTTAACTTACATACTTCGGTGTTTTCTGCTCCACCTGTACAATATACATAGGGTGTTAGAGACGTAACTTCTTCATTCCTATCTATGCCAGCTGATCTGGCCGTCATGATGTAGGTCAAGGTTGATGTAGGTCAACATTTTGCAGCAACATGACGTTTCGTATGTTACTGTTTTGCAAATTACTACTGTTTCACGGATATTATACTAATACTTCCACAAAATGCTGTATGAACCGCATGTTGTTCACTACAACATTTTCGACTAACATTTGGCGAGTCGATATTTAATTTCAAATTTGCCCATCACTGGTGAATAACCGTAAGACTTCAGCTAAAAGTAGACCACGTGTCCGTAGTGCTAAAAAGATTTCAATATTTTATAAATGCATATTATTTACTTTACCAAATTTTCAATGGTTTTCACAGCAGGACAACGAACGAAATGTAAACATTTTTCGCCACGACTTTCATCGCATGCTTTGTACATGAAACTTTGTAGTTGAAAAAGCTACGCAAAAATAGAAATAAAAATACGATTTTCTCTCCAATGGGCATAGCACGTTCGTTTTTGTCTAGACTACAACTATCGATTCATCAGAATTTCTTAGGCATCCGTTTGAAGCGAAAGCCTTAGTATCAAGGCTGATTGCTACGAAGTAGACCGATTAAACAGAATGTAATGCCATGCATTTCAACGCGATGCAATACACGACAACGATCATGTGTCAAAAAATACCAATTAGGGTAAGATGCTAAATCTAGTAAACTTGAGTCATAACTCATAACATTAAAATTATTTTATATAAAGTTATTTAACAAACCTCGTTTTGTCTGTACTGCACTTATTTGGTTTATTTATCTCTCTATATCTCTGCTTATATCTTTGCTCTATGACGAACAAAGTTTCGAATGGTATCGACTTTCATTTATTATATCCCGAGCTAAATTTTCCTTACCTCAAACAGTGCTTTGTCAGACGGGCTGGAGTTCCGTGTGCGGTGTCCGTAGGCTACTCAGGCGTTTGACGACAATGTCTGGATATGACAGCGAGAAATCGTCTAGTCGCGGCACGGAGGATGCTCCTGGCCAGTAATGCAGTAGCAGCAGCAGTAGCTGCGGCGGTATTCGTGAAATTGCGTTAGAGCTAGCCGCTCGTATGGAACCGTTTCGACGTAGTCAGCGAGTGAGCGGCAGCCGTCCACCGATAGCGTCCACGTACTGGAATCGTCCCTGTCGATCGGTCGCCGAAATCGTCCTAAAACTCGATCAACGAAGACCGACGCGTTGTGCGGCGGGCGCGGCGCGGCGCACAATGGAACGTAATTGAAAATGGCGCAGCTCACGCGAGCAACACGTTCTGCGAATCCTCTGCGCGCCGTGAAGACGCGCGGAACGGCGGCGGCGGCCTGCGGAATGCTGCGGCCGAAAGGCAGCGCGCACCGCCCGGGCAGCTGCTCGCGGCGCCGCTCTGCAGCCGGCCGTATTATGCGCAGCTGCGTGCAGCGCGTATCGATCGTATCCATGGCAACGTCCTGCCTCCGCAGCCGAGGTGTTCCGACCCGCACCCAAGCGCACTCCGATCCGCCATCAGCAGTTCGACTTCGACGAATGAACGTGTTCGCGCCGTTATGTGGCCTAGTATTTGCATAGGCTGACAGGAGCTACTCGGTTTTTGTTTTCATTTTCCTTATTTTTTCGTTTTTTGGTTCCTTGCGCTAGATTAAGCTGGTCCTTCCGTCAACTTTTGAGCGCACGTAAATATAACCATCTCGTATCATATCTCTCGTATCGCATTTCTTTATTCCTATCTATGCCAACTGTTCTGGTCGCCTATGTTGTAGGGCAAGGAAATGTAAACACTTTAAGTGTTAGTTTTATATCGCTTTCTTGCTTTTCTCAAACCTACTGATTCAGTTTTTGCTAGTGAGGTATGCTGTCGTCGTGTGTCTGTCCGTCTGTCCGTCACACGCCGGTATTGTACCGAATCGGCTAAACATAAAATCACGCAAACAAAGCCATACGATAGCTCGGGGACTCAAGTTTTCTGATGCTAAAGATGTCGGCAGAATTCCAACAGGGTCACCCCCATGGAGGTGGCAAATAGAGGCGGGGCAGGTTACAATCAGCGAGTTTCGACCTATATCTCGCTATGTCTCAACAAGAGTCTCCGCTGCCGCTGACAGACCCGCGCGACGCAGAGGCTCAGTGCATGCTAAATATTCCGTATCGCATCATATTGTATAATGAAACCATTTCTTCTACTTGGCCTAGCTGCTGAATACAGATCTTGACGGTGGGTGTGATCAACAGTTTTCCGACGACCATCAGAAGTGTATCACACTCACTGGCGAACTAAGTTGACAGCGCCTGAGTCGATCTGCCGTTCCAGAGATATGGTTGGTGCCCACCAAGATTTAAATGGTTCACGTGACCCCAACCACGCCCATTTCGTATGTCCACTATCGATTGGCATAGCTCCCTGGAAAAAAAAGCCGTTTCAATTTTTGTCGAACATAAGTCATTTGTTGCTAGGAATAGGACCCTTATGCGATTTCCATCGTCGTCTAAGTATCCGTATAGCACAACAAAATGGCGGCTTGTCAGCGGATCGACATTGCGCGACTCGGCTCACCTCTGTCGGCAGCATGGCGTCGGCTTTGTGTTGACTTCATCAAATATTCAAGCAGCCGTTTATGATAAATCGAGCGTGCGACAGAGTGGCTACGGGCACCAACAGTCGCGCGAGACGTTAATACGATACCCCGAACGAGGAGAGAGATCCGGAAACACAATTAGACCGCCAGACGGATATAGTATTCCGACCACGCGCGCATGCGCATTGCGCAATATGGAAGTGGCGGCGGCGCTCGTAAACAAACATCGCCAGGCCTTCGTTTTGTGGTCTCGGCGCTCGTAGGCCGCCGACCGCGCTAGAAACAATTCCGTCTTTATTATTTCCGACTATTTTCCGTCGCGTGCGTGACGTCACGACCGCCGGCTTAGCTAAGGGTGGACTCGGGGGAGCCCGCCCCCAATCTTGCTGGGAAAATTTTCTTTGGATTTTAATCGGAAATATACCGTAATGTTTTATTATTGCATTTGCGGTTTGACAAATATATATGTAAAGAGATGCTGCCTGCCGGCTACTCGCAACCCATGTTTCGTTTTATTTTGCAATTTATCCCCGCGAAAGCGAGAAAATATGTTTTCACCGGCGTTGGTGTGTGTGTCTGTGTGTGTCTGTGTGTCTGTCTGTGACCACGATAACTAAAATTGTGGACGGATTTTTACCAAATTTCACACGAAGTTTCCTGGGGGGAAAGGGAAGACCAAGTTCGTGTTTCGTCACGATTAGTAGATGGATGTGGAAGTAACGGTCAAAAAACACCGTAAACCGGCGATTGTTTACAAAATAGCTCCGTCGGGAAATTCGGAACTAGCGGGCCGCAAAATAGTAGGTGTGGCAAGTGTTGCCAAGTGTTGACGACAAAAACGCTTTCGCGGGGATTTGTACTCTCTCAGAGTACTTTCCATCTAGTCTACCCCGTCACCAGACTAAAATTGTCAGTGGGGCCCATCCGGGGGCCGGGGCCCGTATAACCTATACCCGCGCCATGTCCGAGCACCGATGCTTCCCAAAAAGAGACTAAGTACTCGTACAGTGCATTTCAAATGACATCACAGAAATCTATCTAATAAGACTAAGAGTGAGTGTGACTCAGCCGTCTACTCCAGCCTCCATGGAATACAAAGTTGCCATTTGGTCTTTTTCGATTTTTTAAGACAAAATGCCCAAAAATACCAAAACTTTTATATGGCGACCCAGATGGAACATGATCAGTCCAGTTATTTTTGCCGGGGCCCTGACGATTTTTGCTGGGGCCCTGCCCTCGTGGGCCCCACCCTGGTGACGGGGCTACATCTAGTTACTGTGTTGTGCAGTCCAGTCATCGAGACCTTACTAACAGACTTACGTTCACGACAAAGACCTTAACAACGAGTCGAGACCAAGACCAAGAACGCACACCTATAAGGTCTACAGTATAAAGATCGCAAATTTACATTCATCATCTTCAGGAGAGATAGTAAACGACAAATAAGAACAAAATAATGATGAGAAACTGTTAAATTCATCGAAGGACACTTTGATAAAAGCGTTCATTATTCATCATGTCTAAAGCAAAAATGTCGATGCACGCTGCATCATTGATTTTACCAAGGAGAGCGGCTTTTACCATGCTATCTAAATAACCTTTTAATCAACCCAAAGTTTCTTTTCTAACACAATTCTTTGTATTTACTATTTGGTTCGCCTTATATTTGTTGTTACTTTTTTGTTTTTAATTAATTTATAGTATTGGTTTTAACTAGTACTGGCATCGAATAGCCTATACCCTGTGCTGATGGTGCCGTTAAGAATCTACTCACTCACTAACGCAAAATGACGGGACATTTTCGTGGCAAACAAGCTCGAGAGACAGTGTATTAGCGGGGACCCTTGTACTTCGCTGGCTCGGAGAGCCCCCCCCCCCAGCACAAATTGCTGGCCACGCCGCCGGTCATGACCACCTGAATTAGATTTATTCGATCATTGTCGGTGACACGAGTTTATTCTGGTCGCTGTTTGCGAATTTAAAGAAAATACACACCACAGACTTATACTGTGACCTATACAGCGCGTGCGGACGTCAAGTATCATCGGTGCTGTTAACAAGTTATTCACCACTCTGTACATCTATAACTTCATCTCTCTTTCACTCCCGGATTAAAACCTACCTCTTTCACAAATCCTACCCCCGTAGTTAAGCGTCGGCGTGGGTGGGCTAAAGAAAAAACAGGGCGCATGAAACGCACAAGAAAGAAAGCCGGCATCAGAATGCTCTCATCAACGTACGCTGGTCGAGTGAGTTTCGTCTCCTATAGAGCAGAGTGAGCGATCGGTCGAAAGCCAGTGCCGAATCAACGTCTTCGGGGTCCCATGAAAGGCGTTACAGCCATCGTAACCACTCCCAATGTCATCGTAAATTTAATCTAGCGACAGATTGGACTGCGCTGCTGCGTATGTCGGTCCTCCCTACTGTCGGGCCGAAATGTACGCTGGCCATGTCGCATGCTGCTCCGTAATGAGTCGCGGTGAGTATTCCGATAGGACGAACAGACGGACGGACGGACGCCAAACCGTTACATTATGCTCTCAGCAAGACGCGGCCCGCTTAATAATAAACGCTTACTAAACGATGGCATTTCGTATAAGTCGCATCGTACCTGACGAATTAAAGCCGAGCAACTTATTAACGTTGACGAATGACCTCTCCTTACGGCTTCTTCCCTTGACCCTGTCAAGTCCTAGACGAGTGCCTATACGTTGCCATGCATAAGCTAAAGGTAAACAGGCAAAGGTGGTCATACTCCTTAGTGGAGTATAGGCAGGTGCTCATCTCACGTACTTAGCCCCCCAGGAGCCCGTATAGGTGGATAAACCAAGTCTGTGACGCATGGCCAATGCGACGCCAGACCCACGGCTACCTTCCCAGCCGTAGAGCGTCACCGCCGTTTTGCAGGTACCAATTTATACTGCTTGGTGACAGAGGCAGCTGCATGGGTGAACAACTTGATTAAGGTTGTTACCTGAAAGCGGAACGGCCGGAAGTGGAATTATCAACACCAGAGTCATGTGTTCAAAGCCCATACATTACCAGGTCACACATAAATGTAATCAAGGCTTAAATAAAATGGTGAGCTAGAGATGGAACAGGGGATTGACTTCGGCTGCATAGGGTGTGTGGAGAGGTGAACGTTTAATACTATTTTACGGCCAACTGGCTGTGATGCGGATGGGCTGCACCCTGAGGTGAGGGAGGGTGTTAGAAACCCATGAGGGGGCTCAGCACCCTTGCGCCCCCTCACTTTTACCACTAAATCTAATCAGGTCTTGGCAAAACGCGATGCAGCAGAACTGGACCATAAAACGACAAAAACTGTTCGCTTAAATTCCTCATATAGTTGAAATTTACAATTTTCGGATGCGGTTATTATATGTTGTATGTTTACAATTATTTTAGAAAGGAGGCGCATTCCAAAAAAGTGCAATTGACAGCAGCGGAAACGGGGCGTGAACGCGTTAATAACATATACTGGTTCGTGCAAAACACTAGTTTCGAACTCGAGACAAGAAGACGGGTTCAAAAGCACCCAGCAGTCTGTGCGGTGCGCCACCTGGTGGCAAAGTACTGACGTAAACAAGCGATATCGCCCCGATCGCAGCGGAACGATATGCCCGCCTGCGATACGGACAAACGCGCAGCAAATGCTAGACAGCCTATTATTATTATTATTATTATCGTACCGTAGTACAATTATAAAGTGCATACAGCAAAAACATACTAGTGCAAACAATGCTAAAACCTAAGCTCCCTTAGGAGGGGCAACTGTTCTCGAGTCCATAATCTACACCAGGTAGGCTATTCCATTCCCCAAATTTTATACAAAAAAATCCACGCATAACTCTCTTTTAGTTATTCTGCTAACAAACAAACTAACAAACAAACAACTAAACAAACATGTGGAAACATCACCCCGCCGTCCTGCGACGAAAGCATAATTACAACATTACAATATTTCACAAGATACCGCGTTGTTAATCACACATCGCAGCAAAGCCGAGTTGCGTGCAGGAAATTGGTCATGAATATTAATAATCTGTACGTGTGTTGTGTAGAGTCTGCTTGTTAATATTCATTGCTAATTTCTGGTACGATGATCGTACGGACTCGTATTCAGCCTCGTCGTGTTTTTCGTTTTCGTTCCTGCGACCACGACCACCACTTCAGACTAGAGATGTGCGGGAACAGATTATTCGTACCAATTCACTCCCATTTTAATGACTTCATTCCCATTCCATTTCCATTCCCATCTAAAACTTAAATCACATTCCCATATTTTCCCATCCAGCAATTCCCAAATCCGTCTTATTCCCATCCGGCACGATAAACAATTCAACTGGAAACAGATAAGGATCGACCATAGTTTACAAGGTAGGAGCATACTCATGTAGTAACGCTAATAGGAACTCCTACGCGCTCTATCGCTATTTTCAGTGACCTTAAATGACCCTAAGTACTTCAAAGTTTAAAAAACAATACAAAATGTCGAAAATGGGGCGGTTTGCACTTCAAACCGCCCCATTTTCGACATTTTGTATCGCCTTTTATTTTATCTTCTAAGTGAGTGGAAATGGAGACTTCCAATTTGGTAGGTGGGTAAACGTTAACTAAAAGCGTTACCGGTGTTGTGTTCATCTTACTTGCGTGGTGCCTAGTATGCCTTAATGCAAGGTAACTCGAACTGCTAAACATAATTTTGTGATTATTATTTGTTAGCATGGATTATAAGGGCTAAAATCTTAAAAGTTAATAATAACAATAGGTCAATATGATTTTACAGTTTAAATAACTCACAAAAGAAAAATTATATCATTTCGTCGCCGTTTTTCGATACAGACAGGCCATCGTTGGATTTATTAAAAGATCTGCACGCTACTTTAATAATGGCAGAATAAACAACTGGTCAATTTTGACAAAAGGCCGCATCGCCGACTTGTCACCCCTCTCAGCTGCGAATAGATTCGTCCGATCTTGACCCCCATATAACATATGGTTCTTTATTTGGACCCACGAGTCAGCCCGCAAACGGCATCTCGATCGGTTCAGCTGTTTTTGCAGTGCTCACCAACATGACCAACAGACAAACAAACAGATCACGCTACTGCTTACGCAATGCATGCGATGTGGCCTAAAAACGCTTAAAGCGTAAAAATGTTTAAAAACTTGAAAAGAAGTTTGACATCTGTGGACCACAGAAAAGATGAGGAAAGTTAGGAAGGTTAGAGTTAAGGTTAGAGGGCATGGTTAAGTAGTTAGCGCATCTGCTGGTTGCCATGGTAACGAAACTGTGGCGAAGGTATGCACTCTGCCGAGTGCCGTCTAATTTTCCCCCGTTTTACTCACAGTTACTGACTGTCGATCAGCGTTTGAGCGCCATTGTCAATTTATCCACATCGTAGCCTATAGCCCGGCCTATCGTGCGTGGATCTCCCATCCGAATCGCGCCGCTTGGCCTGCACGAGAGTCAGAGGTCTCCCGAAGGAGATCCTACCCGTGGCAGACAGGCCATCCGAGCAGAAGCGCGCTTTCGCTTTCCGTGATAGTCGACCGCTATCTGGGTCAACAGCATCCGGTGCCTGCGATCATGACTCGCCACCGTGTCGGGACGTTGTGGCACATCTCCGACAGTCTCCCAAATGGTACGATTAGGTACTTCGCGGAAGAACGGACGCTGGTGCGGCTGATGGCAGCGGACCTGTATAGCAGATGCCTTCAAAACGGAATCGGTAAGCATAGAGTACAAAATGCGTTAAACTCTAGGCTAGTTTCACCTCTCAGTCAATCAGAAGCGTCGTTCGGCCAACACTTCTCATAATTTTGATCTTTCTATCACTGTCCTATAACGCCTCCGACTCGAGCATGCTTGAATTTGTGCGCTATACAAATTTTGTAATAATAATAATAATAATAATAATAATATCATTGCATATGTGTACTTTTTATTCACTGTATACTACTGTATTTGTTTTTTATTGCTTTAATCGATATTTACACGTACCTCATCAGCTTGTTTCAATGCCAGTACCCGGTATTCATAAATCCTCCCCGCCGCTCTTGGGACTTTGACAACGCTGCTACCGTACCAAGTTGTCAGTTTCCCGGTTATGTTTTAAGCACCATTTTATCTCACAACTCGCCATTTTCCTTGCTGCCCATCCATCACCGTCAGACCGATAAATTTTCTCTCTGCAGCGCAACGACGAACGTGAATTGTGAGACGGTTCTGGTGCCAGGCTAATGACTCATAATGCGTCGACTTGGTTCGTGGTGACCACCGTGTCTGGCTTTGGCATCGCCGGCAAAAGAGATAGAAGTGGTCACAGTATAGTTAATCAGTGGTGTAAGGCCCCGTCCACACCAGCAACAATGTCGAAGCAACAGGCGACATTGTCGAAGCAACGTTCGACTTTGTCGAAACAACATTCGACACTGTCGGAAGAATCATTCAATTTGTAGTGTTCGACAATGTTGCTTCGACATTGTTGCCTATATGGATGGGGCTTAACTGTAAAGATGGTCTGAGAGGCACAGGTCCCGCAAGATAAGAGTTACGTGTAAGTAAGCAAAATTAAGTAAAAGCAGATGACGTTTCATGTACATTTTGTAAGTTTGTTCGATTGGGCGTTGGGACTTTGGGCCCACGGAGGTTGGAGAAGATCCCTGTTTGTTGGGCCAGAAAAAAATACAAATATTGCCCATTTCCGTAGAGGGAACATGACCCCCATCTAATACATGGTTCCTCGGCCCACTAGAGTCAGCCCCGGAAACAACATCTCGATCGCTTCAGCCTTTTTTGCAGGGCTCACCCATGTGCCCAACAGACAGACAAACAGACAGACAGACCACGCTACGTGTGAAATCTGTCCAATAGGCCGCCTCTATGCGATGCGGTCTAAAAATTACAAGTCTTCGCTTATGCCCTTTTGTCTAGGGAGCTGGCTGTAGCTTCGGCTATAATATAGGCCTAAGTGAAGCCCTCAGACCCCCGAATTTACCCTCCCCTTTCAAAACCCTGGATCCGCCATTGTGTGAAGTTCCAACCTCCAACCCCGTCCGTTCCAATACTGCCTTCATCTCTCCGCGTTTGTAAGTAAGTAACTAAGTAAGTAGGCCTAAGTGTACTTCTATAGCGTACGAAATCGTGGTCACCATGCACTGTGCCGATTCGTCCCACTTCAGGCTAACAAAGAGGTACCGGCACATCGCAGCAGCGTGCATGCGAGGATGAGCGGTTGGACTAGACGTCTAACTGTAGATTTATGACTCGGAGGTCTGTTGTTGACCAGCCCGGCCTGCTGAGGCCACGCCGTTCCGCACCGTACTCGGGAGTCACGCTAAACATCACTCACACCGCCCCGCGTAAACACAAACGAAACGCAATATAAGCGTTTCTCGCACGAGGCTATTTCTAGTCGTCGCTATTTTCCCGCGATGCGTGTCTAGGCGATCCGACGCTGTTGGTCTAAGCAGACAATGCGATAACGGCGTAACGAGACCGCCTGCTGCCAGATATCACGTCAATGCGCTATCTTTGCGTTCCTCCGCCATTTCGTTTAGATGCGCATATCCATGAACCGGCGCTAGCTAACTGGCAATGGGCACATTGTGCCGCGACCTCTGCCTTCAGGACGAATAGCCTACGCCGCTGCTGCAGGCCTACCGTCCACTGCAGCAGATCACGTGACCCTGTAGAACGCTCCGCTTGGTCGTAAGTTCCGGCCAATCGTTACAGCAGCTAGCAAATTAATAATATTGGAAGCCAAAAGCAATCCAGTCTACTGCATGGTTCCTTGGACCCACATGAGTCAGCACCCCAAACGGCATCTCGATCGGCTCAGCCGTTTTTGCACAGCAAGTATGTGTGACCAACACACAGACAGACATACAGACCACGATACGTGCGACATCTGTAGCAATTGGCCGCATCTTATGCACTGCGCGCAGGTGATGCGGCCTATAGAAAGAGGGTAGACACTAGGCGTAATCGAATGGGCCTATGGGTGTGGAAAAGATCTTCCTCCCCGATAGGGACTGAGTATAAACGGGCAATTCCAGTAAGTCAACGGACGACCACTTTAAAATCAGTGCATATGGAAGCGGCCATCTTTGTGTCTGACCTACCTCCTCGTTATTCACGTAAATTAAACGAATCGGCAGCAGTTTCGGGAACGACGTCTGGCGAAAGTGATGTCCTTAGTGTCATAATGGTAACAAGCCTGACTGCGGTGTGAGAGGACCCAGGTTCCAATCTCACCGCTGGCAGTTGTGTTTATCACTGCGATATAGGCCTACAGCCTTGGGCACGGGCTGTAAGAACAATGTAATATGACGGTTTTACTGTAATTTCTGGCCTTTGACCTTTGACCGGGTCAAGGTCATAGCCATGTTTAGAGTTTTTGACCTTTGGACGTTCTAGTTGATTTTGCTACTTTCACTTACAGTACAATACTTAGGCTACATCGTTAGACTGCTTACGACTGTCGGAATCAGCAGCTTAAGACGTATGCTGCGGTCAAAACTGCGTAAGGTTGAATTGGCAATTGACACGTTAATAGAAAGCATTCTAGTTTCTATTAACTCGTTTTAAGATGTTGTAGGTCTAACAGTTCAATTAAAATGTAGCATTTAATTTCTGTCTCGAGCTGACTGTTAGGGGGCCTACTGTCAAAAACTACCAACTTCGGATTGAAATTTACACGATCGTTGATAATGATAACATTCTAGTTGTCTACAGTAGTTGTTTTTTGGATATTTCAACTTAAAAATACAACATTTATACGGACAGATTGCTCACGATCGAAGTTCAAGAAATTTTTACAGGGTGTAGAGAGTGCATCGTGAAGTCTTTTATGCAGCGCTTAAAGTAGGGGGGGGCTCGAGGGGCTCAGCCCCCAGCTCAGGGGGAG
>Ga0209780_1003225_pt1 | contig 12046 bp, 7 predicted proteins | sample WorMetexBAHAMAS2_FD_187384 | JGI IMG/M metagenome (GOLD analysis project Ga0209780, IMG submission 187384) | Marine gutless worms symbiont microbial communities from Max Planck institute for Marine Microbiology, Germany - Inanidrilus exumae... | ecosystem: Host-associated > Annelida > Digestive... | reverse complement strand
TGCCAAATTTTGTGACAATCGGTTCAGGGGTTTCGGAGTTCTGATACCCCCAATTTTGCCCTTCTCCATAGGAATAGCTGGTCGCCCTTACAACAGTGTAAGCACTACCGTGCTACACTGTGATTAATACTGAATAATATGCTATATTGCACCGTTTCCGGGATATTGCCTTCGATACTTCCAAAATCGCTATACTTGACTACCCTCTTGCGTTTAACCCCCCTCACCCACGGATGGGTTCCCCTGGGAGCTGGGACGATCTCCGTAAAATTTTCCGTGGATGTCAATGGATGGCCAAAGTAGCAAATGACGTAGAAACATTGCCGAAAATTTCAACCGGCTGAGTAGGGCGCACGAACGTTACAGACGACATACAGACGGACGGGCGACAGCATATAGCGAACGTGAGCGTAAGTTCACGTTCACTAAAATGCCTTTCAAACCCGTGTTTTAAGTCACCGCGATCGCTCGGTCAAATTTCGCGTCGGGTTCCTGGCGTCTGGACATAGTCTGAATATTTAATAGTACAGACTGTAGAATACGTAATGCGGTTGTTGTTGATAAGTTGTTAACGAAATTTGTTGCTATTAAATTGTTTTAGCGAAATATTACGATGTTTGAAGATTTTTGTGGTTCGGATGTATTGGTAAGATCGTACATTAATTGAATTTTTTAATTGTTGGTGACACCTACACGTGTTACTTCTAAGGGCAGACCGTCGTCTTCGTCTTCGGGTAATATGCGGAGTTGCGGGGAAAATTTGCGGATGTAACGAGTAATTTGCGAGATCCAAAACTGCGGATACTACATTGATCGAAGGTTTTGCTTAAGTTAGCGTAAGGTTTTCTTCAGATGTTTTTAAGTCAGACCGTATCCTAAGTTTTTCATAAGATTGTCCTAAGATTTTTTGTGGCAAGGACAGTTACATTTAAAGAAATGAACGGGCTTTTCGCGTCATTGATTAGACATGATTATTTTGCGGATGTGCTTATGTTAGACATGGTAATTTGCGGATGTTTATCCGCAGCAACATCCGCAAATTACCCGTTACAACATCCGCATATCCGCAGATCCGCATTTTACCCCCGGCCTTCCAGAAAAGGTGCAACTCAATAATAAGCAGTATCACACCGCAAGCAGAGAACAGTAGGGTGCGTAAAACGGAAGCACGTCTTAAAGCCATATGTAAGTTGTGTAACTGAGATATAACGTCAGCATAGCATGTTATTAATACACAAAATGTGACAAAATACTATATTATAAGACTATGGTTTCCAATGCCATGGAGATCTTCTTCATAGTTATACACCTGTTCCTGATCACTTTCTGAATCACCATGGTGTGCGCGATGCCCTGAAACAGGTCACGTCTGTAAACATTTATACATTATTATCATTTCTCCCTGAACTGATTATCAGTTTCCGACTGCTTATTAAGATTCATACGGACACTAAAACTGACACTAAGCATATTAAGATTAACCATATTGGCCCTAATTATAACTATGAGGTGTAATTACCGACAGCATGCACACAAGACATTTGCCAGTATTTCGGCAAGGCAATTTTGAGGTTTTTTACCCCTAGCAGCAAAGCTATATGTCGATTGCAAAAACGTTTGGAGGTGCAAGTATGGTACAGATATTTATCACCATGCCGAGTTTGGTGGGACTGGACTGGAAAATTTCGTTTTTTTTTCTTTAAAAAGCGTCTGCAATTTTCTGGTGCAGTAACGGCCAATGTGAGTTATTGCCGACATGATAATGTACTGTGCTATTTAAATAAAACCAGTGTAACTATATTGCAGAGTGTTTTTCTTAGTTATCTAATTTTGGTTCAGAGCTTCTGACGTGGTTGATGCTAAACTGTTCAGCATAAAACTTACTCATTTTTTTCGGATTTTATTATATCCGTTGATGGAGTACTGAAGTCGAAGAGCCGGCATAGAGTAGTGATGGTGAGATGTGGCATAGGGTGGGTAATGAGTGATAACAATAAAATATCAAATAAAATATATTGCGCACTGTAACTAATATTTCACATGTTACTGTCGTCAACAACTATATGCCAATTTTGTGTACAGACAGCATAGCTGGTTAACTAGTATCTGAAAGTATTAGTAGTAGTACTAGTGGTCGTGGTGCTAGTAACAATTGTAGTAGTATATTTATAATTAGATTATCTGTGTCTGGTTCTTATCATAATAATTTCTGAGTTTGTGACAAAATTTGTTGGTTTTCAGTTGCGGGAGTACAATGGTTCACTCAATGGCAATGAAACATATGAGCCACTGCCTGAATTAACGGTGTGTGCTCTGGACACAGTTCTAGTGTGGCTGCCATGTGGATTTCTGTTGCTGATCTCGCCATTCTACCTTTATCATCTATTTGGTCTGAAAACTCGTGGTACTAACACATGGCTCAACATCTCAAAGACGGTGAGTGCTGAAGTTTCTTCCTGAAGTTGTATAGAATTTGATTGCTGCATTTAATTTGCTGATGCACTGCTACTTTTCCTTGCCTGGTCGATTTATAGCAAGTCATAGCACACGCGTGACAAACACCTCTGAAAGGGGCGTGGTGAAGTCACATTATCGATTTAATTTTTTGGGACTCCAATCTGGAATGACCGAAGCTAGCATCATCAAATTTTGTACATAGGTAGGCTATATCAAGTGTTAGGCTTGTGATAAAAAACCACCAATTTTAAATTTTGTTACACTTGTCATGTATTTTGAATGGGTGAAGCTAAGCACTTCAAATTTGGTTTTCTTATTGATACTGAGAAGTGCATGCATGATAGATTACCTGGAAGGGCATATATTTGAGGTCATGTGATGTACTTTAATTTTTGAGAAATAACGGATAATATCTTGGAAATGGTGCAATATAACATAGTTGCAGTAGTAGACTATTAGGAAATTGTATGTGGCCTATCGAATGGCACCACTGCCAATGACATGGCTGATCCTGCAGGTCGCTTTTGCTGTTTGATACTCGAGAAATATATCATGTATTAACTCTATACATATGAATCAGAAAGCATATAGAAATAAAGTTGACAGTAGTATTGTTGTTTCAGCTATAAATGAAACACATTTTGCTGATACAATTGGAATGATGTTTTTTGCTTAGGTGTTAAATTTACTACTGGTAATGCTCTGTGTAATTGATGTGATATTCCGAATTCGCAGCAAGGTCTCAGGTGTGACTCCATGGCCAGCACATTTACTGGCCTCATTCATGCAGATCATTGCTATGGTATGTGCACACACATCATTGTGTTCTATGACACACCTGTCTGTTTATTGTCTGAGTTTGGCAGTTCAGTGAAAAATTTGCATCATGCATTAGGCACTGCAGTGTTTAGCACATCGAAACTATGCTAAGCACGATAATGGTAGTATGGTAGTTTAAAGTTAATTAACACTTAACAGATTTATCAATTTATAACAAATGGATGATGCAGCCAGTTATTATTTTATAAACGTAATATCCTGCAAATGTAATAATATGCAGTTGGAATTGGTTCTTAGCAGATTGATTTTATGAGAAATGCATGATGACAGTAATTGATATTTTTAAGGTAGTGTTGACCAGGTCAACTTAGCCTTATCCAGGTCGACTTAGTCTTCTACCCGCCGTGCGACGGTAAAATCAGTATCAACCAAAGGGTGCTGAAGGTCTGTGACTGGGAGGTAACCCGCAGGCCTGGCGGAAAGTAGTGGCAGCCTACCGCCGGGTGGATGACTTAAGTCTCCCGAGGGCTGACTGCCTGTACAGTGTACACTGGGATCAGCTCTGGGCCTAACGTTCAGTAACGAGTATGGGAAGCCTTTACCTTTACCTAGGGTAGTGTGGTACTCTGCACACTGCTTTAGACAATAGGGAATAGCTGATTTATGTTTCAGTCGTAGTTTTAGACATCAAGTTTATTTTTGTTTGACATTTTTATTTTGTGGTTTATCTTGGTGAGTTGCCAGCGTGGTGACAAAATAAAGTTTATATATTTTACTGTACGAATGCCACAGCTACAGAAATTACAAAATTGTATTTTGAGTATTCTTCGTTGTAGAAACTGTGTGGCGTTGTTGTGGGTGTATTGATTGACAAATGTAATTTTTTCTGACAGGTGGTGGCTATTGTGCTCATTCAGTTTGGTCGGCAACGTGGTGTTAGGTCGACAGGAGTTTTATTTATTTATTGGCTGCTTCAGTCAGTAGCGGCTGTTTTGGCACTTCAGACCCATGCAAGGACAGTTGCTGCCGGGGTAATTATTACGACCGTTTGCCATCTTTGACGTTTTGATATTTATTTATTTTTTGTTTAAAAAAACGTTTTGCAGCTCAATTGTGTGACCTGCGGCCTTACGCAAATATTAGTAGTGCAGTGCTTCAGGTCTTTTTATTAGGTCGACTCTTCTGAGTCAACCTAAAGAAGAGTCGACCTAATAAAGTGGGTCTCAAATGTCCACTCGTTTGTCTATCTGTACATAGATACGTGTGTATGTACATACATATGTCCACGAATAGTTTCTTTAATTTCAGTGAAATTGCCATGTAGGTAGAGGTCGACGAGTGATGCATGACGGTATGCAGTATGACCCGATCCAAGGTGGTCATGAGCCCTTGAAAGTTGGAAATCTTTCTATTTTTAAAAGCAATCTCCTCCACCATTTACAATTGGAGCTGGCAACTGACCACTGATTCTTAAACTAGGGCACAGTATCTAAATTTGTTTGGGGCCAGATTTTATATATTTTTCCTAGTTTTTGTGTCATATGACTTTGAACATGGCAGAATCATCAGTTGCGGAGATTCGACGGTCAGTCTCACACCGGGCTAATTTATGTGGACCTCGCATAGGGCATCCTGCCTGCAATAGTCTTGTTGCAGTATCCAAAAATGTTTCCACGGGAACTTGTGGAAACCGCTGTTTCATTGGTCGTGATACAGAAAATTGTTTGGTCAAAAATCAAGCATAGTAGTTATATTGTGCATTTTGATTTTCATCTTCTTAGAGATACCAAATATTTTCCTTTTTAGTGTTTTGACATCATTAGTTCTGAGAGAGGAATGGAATATGTCTTGTTCTGGTCTGGAAATTCCAACATTTTGCTTTGTACATACAGCCTAGTAGGCTACCTTGGGGTGACAGTACCCCTTATAAATCTGGGGGAGTAAGAATAGACCAAGTATGTTTCCAGGCCAGACATTGTACAAGGTGACTGAAACTATTCTCTATTTTATATGTATTACTGGCCCACCCATACATAGTATAGGTGGTCAGTATTGCTTAGGTCTCTGGCGTCTGTCGTCGTCTGTAACACTCCACGGCGGCCTGCATGCGGCTTCATCTGCGCAGGCCAGGTGATGACGTCATGCTGCCTCCAGTGTAATTATAGCTCCACGGTAACACTGCACGGCGGGCCAGTACTGTTACGTCCCTTTAGGACGACACCTTGTTTTGTATTATATTATGTTTTATTTGTTGGTGCATGTCTGCTTTTGTGGTGTTAGGGTTAGTTTCTTACAGTACGTGTGGGGCCGGGGTACCCCCTTTCCTGCTTTTTTCTTTCTCTATTCACTTCCTTATCTTTTTCTCTTTTTACTTTTCCCCATTTTCCTTTTCTCATTCGCTTTACCTATTTTCCTCTTTTGTCTATCCCTTCCGTTTCTACCAGAATCATCCCACTCTGTTTACAGGCCGGAGATCGTAGGAGGCGATTGTTTAGTTTGTTGCGTTAATTTTGTGGATGATGTCATGTTTTCGCAAAATGGAGCGAATGGGCCAGAATTAAAGACGATATGTGTGTTTTGTCTCATTCGCCGATAAGTAAATAAGTAAGGAAATGAGCTTCTAAGGCACACAAAGACTACAGGCACAATGCGCCGAGGTCATCTACAGTTTCTGACTGCCTCTCGCTTTTTATTGAGTGGGATTTAAGCCCTTAACTCAGTCAGTCATTTCTGTTGAGTAAGCTGACAAATGCAGTTATCACCTTTGCACTGACAGCGAGAACTCAGTTTCCCTCAGGATAGCGAATGCAGTTTCTCGGTTGCCACAGTTTGCAAGAAGTCGCTGTTAGCCGTTGATGTGAATGGTTGCTAGGCCAGTGGTAATGCAGAGTACCAGCTTGGATTTTTCTGCATTTTTACGGCCATTGTTCTTGCCGAACTTGTTCTGGCATCTCTTGTGGACCACTTCTCTAAGACGGAAGCTCTGGAACGTGATGAGGTAAGTCACAAGTCTGTGATGATAGAATCTACTTCTTGTTTGTGGTCCAGTTTGCTAGGCCAGGGAGAGGAGGGGAATTGGTAGGCGTATGCGTGACATGTAGGGTGAAGTAGGCATACGTAGGAAGTGAGCAGTTTTTTGGGCACCCTTCTAGACGTGGCCTACTGTCTGGCTTTGCCGTGACTGGTGCTGTGTGCCACACCAGCCAGCCACGCCTTTTAGCTTCAGCCACGCTGGCGTGGCTAGCAACCTTGATGCTGCTACTCAAGGTGTCAGCAATGGTCACAAATTATAGAGGACACTGTCGAACCCTTGTTTTCCTGCTTAGGATTATATTTCCCTGTTCCTTATGTGAATAGGAAAATAGGAATTATTTAAAATAATCCTTTCATGGAAGGCGGACACAACCTGGACCGAGCTTTGAACCTTGCTTCTGAAGTGCATCACGCTCCTCTGCACATGGCGCCCAAGTATGTTGACCACTGAGCTACATGGGCAGGTGTAATCTATGGTCATGATATGATCTCCATGTTGTACTTGGCAAAGTTAATTGGTGAAGATTTGTCACACTGCTTAAATAAAATTGAGTCAGTAGGTTTAAGAAAAGCTTAGTGTTACTACCAGATCGGCAATGTCATTATTAGTGCTGAAAATGTTTACATTTTTGCGCTACATCATCTCGGTCAGAATAGCTGGCATAGATAGCAATGGAGAAATTATGTCACTGTCACTTTTTGTATAAGCAGAAGTGGAAAAGAACTTAACGCTAACAGCACTGCGATGTTTTCCTCTGTAACAGTGTTAGCCTACCGTAGTAACCATTTGGCTTATCATGCAGATTTGTGTGTTGGTATGTGTGTGTAACTTTGGCATATTTTGGCTAAATGCATGAGATCTAGCTGCCTTTTGTCATTTATGATGCTTACCACGATGGCGCTGTAACACAACGGCCGAGCGTTGGACTTGCAATCAACAGGTCGTGGGTTCAAATCCTATTCTGGGCAAAGCTGCATAACAACCTTCGGCAAATTGTTCATACCTATGTGCCTTTGTCACCAAGCAGTAAAACGTGGTACCGGCCAAGGGGCAGTGATGCTCTGCGGCTGGGAAGGTACTGCAGGCCTGGCGGAAAGTAATGGCAGCCTACCGCCGCGTGTATGACTGGGGTGGTACACTGGGATCAGCTCCGGGCCCAACGCATGGTAATGAGTGTGGGAAGCCTTTACATTTTACCATATGATATTATGTACCGTGAATATCGAGATATTTGAATAGGATACGATATATTGTGCCATCACTATATGTGGTACCGACAATGTCAGTTTTTGTTTTTTTTCTATTGCAGCACGAGTCTCCAGAATGCTCTGCATCATTTCTTTCCATCATAACATTTTGGTGGTTTACAAGGTGAATAGTCATACTGAATTGGATCCGTCTGCATCGTATATTTGATGTGTCTATGACATTCTGAATTATAATACATTTTGTTGCGAAAAAATGACACTAAAAAGCAAATCTGTCCAAGTGAAATGTGTCTTCACAGAAGTAACCTGCCTTTTTGTGGTTGAATATTAAATGACGTTGACCCATGTCCCAGTTTCATGGTCTTGCTGTGTTGAGACATCAGATATACTGATAAAGTGCAATTTTTCTGTTGCTGTTATTGTTAACTATGCCCACTGTTTCAGTGGCTGCCAATTGTATTGCTGGAGTAAAGAGGGAACTGTTAGACACTGTCAAAGCAAGGAAGCTAGCATACTATGGTCACATCATGAGGAAACAAGGGAGTTGCCTTGAGAAAGAGATATTGCAAGTATCAATGCCAGGTGCACACAGGCGAGGAAGACCACACACGGCCTGGATTGACAGCATTAATACATGGACAGGACTCCCCATGGAATAGTCAGTCAGAATGACAGAGGACAGAGGTAAAATAAGAGAAAGTACATCCATGGTGTGGCCAACCCTCGGATCGAGGACGGCCTAAAGAACAGAACAGAGAACAGTTGTATTACAGATGATGACACACAAATAATGGCTCGACTGTATCTCATTAACTGTATGAGGATGTCCTATCTGCATTAGCTTGTAACATCTGGTTTCAGTTTGAAGGATATGGTATGCGATAGAGGGCTATCAGCTGTATAATATACAACATGCCATAGCAGTGGGAGAATATCCATCAAATGGAACAGCATCAGGCTTTAATGTTGACCAATGAGAGGCAGGTCTATGTTTAGATAGTTCTGTTGCATTCTGATGCTGACGTGCAATCTGTTTGCAGTATGCAACTGTCTTATTAAAAATCTGTATCTTTTGAATCGCAAGGTGATTTTTATTGACGATTGTGCCATTGATATCCTCGGATTGATTAGTCAGTACTAAGCCAAGAGATTGGCTGTGAAGAACGTCTTTGAAATGACATATTTTGTGTCGGGTAGGCCATAAAACCTTAACTGAGTCAATACTGATTGATTATTAATTTGCTTAGAAGGATGTTTACTTGAGTCATAGTTAGTGATTTGTATTTTGGCATCACGTTTTTGGAATGTGTGCCCAATGTGAGCCCCTGAATTGTACGAATAGTTCTAATCCATTTCCTGACGACTAAGTTTGGCTTTAGTTTGTTATTTTTTCATTTTTCTGTTATAGTATTTATCTTTGGGTTTACCGATGATTGTCTGCTTTAATTATGTGCATTATAGTTTTATCGGTACCATGCTGAGTGGTTGGCTGGGAAGAACTTCCCTGAACTGATCTATTTTTGTGCCAAATGTAAGGATTATAGTATTTTGTTTTTAGTTTTTGTTTGTAGTTTTTCCTTATTTGTTTTTTGCCGTGCTCTACAATAAGCTGGCCATCTCGTCAGCTTTTAAGTGGACATAAATATGCCGTATCATATCATATCTTTAGGTTCACTAGTGCATGTCTGCTTTTCTTGTATTCAGATTAGTCAGTGCAAAGGTAAGTGCTTGGCTGGGAGGGATGTCTCTGAAATGTCCTATTTTAGTGAAGTGGGATGTAGAACCTTAACTCAGTGAATTAATGTGGAACCGTGGTTGATGGTGTATTGCAGCATGCTACTGAAAGGTTACCGGCATCCTCTTACACGCGAAGACCTCTGGTCACTGAACCCAGAAGACAAGTGTAACGAAGTGTATCCTGCCTTTGAGAAGAACTGGCAGCGAGAAATGGCAAAGAGCAACCGGTATTGATCGCTTCTCAACTCAGTAAAAGGGTAGCTGAAAATATCTAAGACAGAGGGCTATGGACATTGATATATTTCCTCCAGTAGACAGCATCTGAACTCTGGTGCTTGTCTGGAGGATAAGAGTAAAGATAATTAGAATTGCTCTGTGCTGTGTTGTGTACGACAGTTGTGCACAATGATATTCACACACATGAGCAGTTTTTACATTTTTTGTATGTTAGGTTTAGATTTCTTTGTGTGTTTATTTAGGTTTTGTCTTTTGTGTGTTCTTTCATGTTACCTTGGGTCATTTTGTTTTTGTATTGCTTGCTTTTGTTGTGTTAGGTTTATTTTTCAGTACTTAGCCAATAGATTGGCTAGGAAGAACGTCTCTGAAATATGACATATTTTGTGTCGAGTGGGACGTGAAACCTTAATCAGTCATTGATATGTCATTATCATCATCGTTAATGCAGGTACTGGTATATGCTGACGGCTGATGCTGATGACAACTAATGTATTCAGATTACGATATGCTATAGTTTTCAGCATTGTTATCTGCATAGTTTTTGTACCACCACACAGGGGTGGAGGGGGCAGGTCTGGGACCGGGAGTAGGAGGTCTCTGTGATGCTTTTTTGGGTTTCACCTAAGACAAGCATTCCACAGTCAGACCAACACTGGACATTATTATACAACAAGAGTAGTTAGGCACTGATATGTTATCGGAACTGAAGAACAGCAATTACACAAGATATCCCATTGAAGTGATAAATAGGTCTATTGGTGGTTGGTTAGTTTCCACCATGTTGTAGGCACTAGCGTAATAAGTCCCATATCGGTTCTCGTTATGGGTCGTCGCTGAATAAAAAGGCTCCGAAGTCGGGAGGTTAAACATATCAGATAATACACGCTATATGATGACTCCAGCTTTAGCCATTCCAGAAATATCGTACCTCATGTGAGATAGAAAGGTTTCAAACAGCAAAAGTGACATTCAGAGGCACTATAGGCCACCGTTGATGATGCCATTTGATAGGCTGCATGATTTCCTATTAGACTTCCATTGCAACCGTGTCTCTGTCTTGCACCATTTCCGAGAAGTTACCACTTATTTTCCCAAATTTAAAGAGGTCACGTGACCCGGAACACATTCCTTACGGCGGTAATCTATCATTCGTGCAGTAGTACACCTTTGTATCAATCAGCACATGACATTTGAAGTGCCTAGCTTTACCGATTCCAAAGATACAATTGGGGGCCAAAATTTGAAAGATGGGTCACATGACCCTGACCACACCCATTGTCATCTCAAGGCTAGTACTAGATATATTCTACCTGCATACAAAATTTGGCAACTCGCTTCAGCCATTGCGGAGATGTTTGCAGGCATCAAAATTGCAAATAGGTTATGTGATCCTGACCACACCCCTTTCAGGGGTAGTTTGTCATCCATAAGCTAGGACGTGATATAGCCTACGTGTGTGCAAAATTTGATGACTGTAACTTTAGCCATTCCAGAGATGTGATTGGTGATCACCAAAATTTAAATGGTTTACATGACCTAACCACGTTCCTTCCAGAGATGCTTTGAAAGGCAATACAAAATGTCAAAAATAGGATGGTTTGGGGTAGATAGGGGTCACTCAAAGTCACTGGAGAGTGCACCATGCGATTGAGGGCATACGATTTCCTATTAGCGTTCCATAGTAACTATGTCCCTGTTTTGCACCGTTTCTGAGACATCGCAAGATATGGGTCGAAAATCGTCGATTGTAACCTACTTTACCTCTGTTTGGCGCCGCCACTGGGGTGTCGCTGTCGGAGTTTCGACAAGATTTTTGGCATCCGAAAACTTAGTTTCTGGGCTATCGTATGTCACTGTTTATGTGATCATAGGATGAGCCATCTTGTTAGCACCCCGACCGGTGACAGACACAGGATGATAGCATATGCTGTGCTAGCATTAGCATAGCATCACACGTTAGAAATCACCTGACTTGTGCATGAATTTTGATTAATTTTTATTTGCGGTATTTAGCCATAGTTGGTCTACAGTAATGCTGCATCTCTGCTGTATTTAGATCCCGACACAAGGCGGAAGATCCACCGCAGAAAAAGAAGCCTGTGGTTCAGCTGAAGCCGGCGAAGGTTACCGAAGATGGCGGAGAAGGTCAACCAGAAGACCAGACTTTTAAGGCGGAAATTGTCAACAGCGAAGAGAAAGAGCCACTGAAGTCCGAGGGTCTGGGGAATGGTGAAGGGGCACCAGCTGCCACGGTCAAAGAGCCAGCAGAGATGACAACTGCAGCAGTTCAGTCTAAGACCTACGAACCTAGTCTGTGGTTGGCCATATGTCGGACTTACTGCAAACCGTTTGTCGTCGGCTCATTTTTCAAGCTTGGGCATGACATTCTGCTGTTTCTCAGTCCAATGCTGCTGAAGTAAGTATGTTTTTTTAAACTTTAGATTAAGATTAAAAACAGCACATTTAATAATAATAATAATGATGATGAGTGCAGTTATAAAGTGTAAAATAAACAGTTCTCAGATGCGCTAACTTAGTCGAGGAAACAAACAAGCAAGGTTTCAGATGTCTGGCAAACGTCGCCACAGTTAGT
>Ga0209780_1003224_pt1 | contig 12046 bp, 10 predicted proteins | sample WorMetexBAHAMAS2_FD_187384 | JGI IMG/M metagenome (GOLD analysis project Ga0209780, IMG submission 187384) | Marine gutless worms symbiont microbial communities from Max Planck institute for Marine Microbiology, Germany - Inanidrilus exumae... | ecosystem: Host-associated > Annelida > Digestive... | reverse complement strand
ATTATATGCAAATAAGTATCATTAAACAAATCATTATCCGCAGTTAATTATTTAATTACTTCTGTCTAATTATTATATTTTATTTCAAAAATGTATTGCTTTTTATTTCATTACAGAATTTCATTACGGTAATTAATGTGATTTACTTATTTTATTTCAAGACATTATACTAATTTTTCTATGCCCCGACACATTTTATTTTGTTTATATTTTTTATAACTTGAATCACATTTGACCTACAAAAACTAGTACACTGTAATCTTTAACGGTGTTTAACAAGTTTTTATTTGTTTCTATTCATCTGTCATGGACAGACATAATACCACATACATACAGATATTTTACACAAACTGCATGTACATTTTCGTACAAATGATTTCATTCGCTACTGTATGCAGAAACCGATGAAATCATTCATACAAATGTCATTTGCAACTCAGTGTGCATTCACACATTCTACATCGTGTACGGAAAAAAAGGTACCAGTATATTTTTGTCTCTATAGTGGCACCTTTTTCCGGACATGGTGAAGTTCTGCTGTTGTTAACTCATATGAATATTCACAAAAGCATCTGCATAAATTCATTCATACCAACGTGTATGTGCACACCCCAACATTAGTTATCTCACCAACAAGGCTACATTTAAACATCTCTACATGTCTTTACAAATGTCACAGACTGACAAGTACTTATACAAAATGAAGGCAAATCTGCAATAATCACAACCACAACTAGAAAACATATGCAGTCGTATCGACATGCAGACCCACGCCGGCAATGGCCGCAGGTAGCACAGCACAAGGTTACGGGACAGCCACTAGAGTCACTAGCAACCATGCGCCGTGGCGGTTTCCGTAACCATGTGAACTTGACCACTAACATTTTGACCACTGGGTCAATGCATGCCGAGCGAGTGCTACAGAGTATATGTGTACCAAGTTTGGTGTTGATAGCTCAAGCCATTTTTCACGGACATACACTACAGACAAGCAAATGCGACTGAACGCCATACCTATGCCGGCGTCTATGCCGGCGCGGGTAATAATCAATTATATTACACAAAATACACCGCAAAACTCCTAATGCTGGACAACACATCAGACTAAAAAATACCAGTCACTAACCTCCCTGGCGGTTTGACTCCACCTCAGTTTTCGATTCAAAAGCAGTATTTTCTGTTTCAAAGCTGTACTTTAACGGTGGGAGCTGCCAATTGCCACTGGCACGCCTCCCAGTGCAGTTGAGCATGGCGGATGGCAATCTTATACTGGGCGAATAGTCAGATGGAACCACTGCATGTGTTGAGGAAAAGTGCTACCAAGTTTGTGATCTCGCAGTCGTGCTAATTAATACAGTGCAACAACTCAGCAATTAACAACCGGCTTATCACAGAGCACACAGGATATCACTGCCCCGCCCCTCAGAGTGCATCTGTGTCTGAGTCCGTACCACAAGCTGTACTCACTCTAAGTATGTTAGCTGCAGCCCGAGTCAGATTTGTGATTACCACCACGGAGGTTAAGAATGAAACGATAGCAAACAAAAGAATGTTTGCCACCAAGGACAATTCCTGAAATGCATTTGTCAACGGTTATACAACTGAAACGTTAAGGAATTCCACATCCTTCTCAGTCAACGGGCGCCTCAAGTGGAAAAACTCCATCCAGTTTCTTTGGCATCCACGGTCAAAAGCGTTGTAAAATCGTCCACGATCGTCCTGCAAGTACTCGTAACGGTGCCTGTTAATCCGCTCATTCGTCGTGAGATTCTGTGTTGACTGCAGCATCTGCATCAATTTACTCTCACATCTCACAGCTGTCATTCTAACCATCAATTGCCACGTAATGTAAATGAATAATAAGAATAATAACAAGTGTCCAAAGTCATTTGGCAAGAGGCCGCATCGCTGTTTTGTCACCTCTCACGGTGGCGAATGCATTCATCCACTGTGTGTGCTGGGCAGGTCATTCGCATGCGGTAGGTACGTTAACATGGGCCTGCACGTGTCCCCCCATACAAAAGGTAAAGGTAAAGGTCGGATTCTTATATAGCGCAGCTTACGCGATGACCGGACCAGTGCGCTGTACAATCTCGGAAGTGGCAGTTGATTGGCAAAAGCCAATGGTGCTGCAGCGCAAACTGCAGCCATCCAACTGCACGCGTTAACGTACAATTGGACCCGTGGCATGCAGCAAGCAAACACACCAACGCTCCAATCAACCACACCAGGCCTTCACCCCATAAGCTTTCACCAGACGTCACCACCCGTGCGAGGAAGCAAATATGCAATTACAGCTTACTACTCAATTTATCGACCTCGAAAGGATGAAAGGCTGAGTCGACCTGGGTGGCTGGTTACATACCGAAATAAAGTGCCGCTTCCGGGAGTCGAACCCGGACACGTCACCCATCCAAGTACTAACTGGGCTCGACGTAGAGTAACTTCGTTGATACGACCAACTAAGTTACAACTACGCCACGCCGCCTCTTCCCATTGCGCGATCTGAATCGCCATCTAGTACACGGTTCCTTCAACACACATGAGTCAGTCCCCAGACAGCATCTTGATCGTTTCAGCCGTTCTTTGTAGGGCTCACCTGTGTTCCCAGCAGACAGACCACGCTATCTGTAGCAATAGGCCGCATCTATGCACTGCGTGCAGGTGATGCGGCTTGATGATATCAATAATATTCATTCTATTTCGTTCCTTGAAATTTAGTGACAACCATCTTCGTTGGTGTTTAAAAAAATTCTATGTTTTTTGGCTAGGAAGAACACTTACGGTACATGCTTTTCTATTCTATAGTTTGGTGTAAAGTAAACAATACAGAATCATGTTAAGAAACAGAGATAAAAAATGCTGACACATGCATGAATGCAAACAAACCGTGAAGAAAAAAGCAACGCCGGAGATGCCAGTGAACGACACAAGAACAGCTAAACCAAAGGCGATCATCCAGTCCCAGCTGATATAGTGCAACATGTAACCAGCGAATATATCTCCCATCACACACATGGTAAATATGCAACCAGTAAACACCAGAAACCAATGCCTGCAACGTACAAACTTGGCATTTACGAACACAAATTATGACACTGAATCATTGCATAAAACTGTGCCAAATGTTCTCTCTTAATAGGTGCAAGAAGAAAATCCAAACTAATCCAGGTTCACGTGGCAAATTACTGTTACACGGTATGCCTGTGTATATAATGAATGCATAACATATGTTATAAAACTGCTGAAGAGCCAGCTCAGTCAATAGTATGGAACTAAAACGAAAAAACTAATGTCCAAAGTAATTTGGCAAGAAACCGCATCGCCGCCTTGTCACCCCTCACAGCAGCAAATGGATTCGTCCAATCTTGACCCCCATCTAAGATCTGCCCTTGAGGCCGAGTGGTTAATGCACTCGGCTGCCATGTGCAGTACAGCGTGAAGCGTTCAGTGGCTGGGGTTCGACTCAGCCTGGGTGCGTCCGCCTACCAAAAAATTATTTCTAATAGTTCCTATACTCATGATGAACAGGGAGTTAATCCCGGGCAGATAAGAGGTTTCGACGGTGTCCTCTATAAAATGTGACCGTTGATGATGCCTTGATTAGCAGCGTCAACTGCAGTGTCAGTCAGGAGACTTAATCACATCTATCTGCTTTGGCTCTCACGTCAGCGTGGCTTATACTTTGACGGCGTCAAGGTATCAGCCGCGCTGACGTGAGAGCCAAAGCAGATAGATGTGATTAAGTCTCCTGGCTGACGCTGCAGAAGTGTCAATCAGGGGCCAGGTGATGAACAGTGCACCGGTCTGGCTGTTGCTGAACAAGTGCCAGTCCAAGCTTAGTCAGGCAGTAGGCCACGCCTAGAGGGGGCGCATTTAGAAATACATGACAAGCTGCCTACATAGCGCTCACACCACACACACCTATCAACTCCCCTCCTCTCCCTGGGCTGGCGCATTGGACATATTCAAAAGGTCTCAGCGCTGGGGTCCAGAGTAGGATGGACACAGGTAAGCTAAGAACGAACAAACGAACGACCCCCATCTAACACATGGTTCCTCCCTAAACGGCATCTTGATCTATTCAGCCGTTTTTTTCACACTCACACGTGTGATGCTGAAAAAAAGGCAGGTTTTTAAAAAACTACCAAGAGTGAATGCTTACAAAAGACAGGTTTAAATAAACACAACTGTATCTACGTTAGAAGACAGTAAAGACTACGTCTGAACCTGTTATTAACACCAATACAGTTGTAGATGTAAGGGCAGTGGTGATCAAACGTCAGGACGCATCGATTGCACTGACGACAATGTTTGGTTCTTAGCGGCTTCACGGCTCGACACGTATGACAAAGACGACTCAGTGGGTTTGGCAAGCCTTGATCACGCCAGTCCTCAAACCGCGCCACCTACACATATATGATTACCCACTGTCATTTCTCATTCTCAGGGCCGGTTTTCCCACCATAAATTAATCGCCCATTAACGTTAATGGGAGATTAACTACCATAAACTGATGGGAGTTAATTTCCCATTAACGTTAAAGGGAGATAAACTTGTGGTGGAAAAATCGGTCCTTGTGCTCCCAAAGTAATCTACGCGCAGCAAAATAGATCTACACAGCACTGGACAAAATATGAACATATAGCTATTTCACAGATCCGAACTTCAGCATAAAGTTACCAATAATAATAATCTTATTCCTTGTCACTTATCAATGTTGCCAGTGTTAAAAACACAATGCAGACTAGCAATGTAATCATATCACACAATATTGAGCTGAAGCAGCTGCTACATTTATCTAGGTGAATCTGAGTCAGTCACTTCGGGTCATCTGCCTCCACACGTTCTGCGCAGAACATCTGGGGATTAACGAAACAGGGTTTTTACGGGCCTTCCTGCAGCCCACCATCAGGCAATATCATGTTGACGATCGTCGTCGTTTATGACAGCTCATTCGAAGGTTTATGACAGCTCATTGGTGTCGACGACGACGACGACGACGACCATTTGACAGCCATTACTCCTGTCAACCTGTGTTAGACAGCACCTACAGCTAAGAACTGAAGGATTTTTTGTTAAAGCAATGTTTTACTGCACACATGACCTTGCTGAGGGCAACTATTGCATTCAGATGATGAATGCTAGATGTGCTCTCCTCAATGCCATTAGCTACGTCGTGTCCATACAAGACACAAAGAACTCTAGTAGCCATAAAACAATATGTTGTGCTCCAGCAGCATTCAGTGTGGCAAATCAGCAACAGTTCACGAGAAGATGCAGAGGCTGACTTATTCAGTTGCTGTTGTTGTTATTGTGTGCATTTATCAGCCCCGTGTCATCAACCACTGAACAGCGACATCGTCAGCTGAGTGAAGCTGCCATGGGCCACACTCCAGTTTGGCAGCTGTTTGACGATGTTTGCCACACTGGCACTTATCGCCTGTGGCAAGGCCCCACTTTCGTGTATAAACAATAAAATTACACAAAACTGTAATTGGTCACGGCAGTTGAAGAGCACACGTAACTCAGCAATAATCACATCAGCACCTGTTTCAGAGCTTCATCGTACGCTGCAGCATTGCGAGGCAGGTATCCTGGGTCGGTGGTGGCAGACACATAGAGTGAAATCCAGTAGAGAACGTTGATGGCAATAAACCAAATGTGCAGCATCTGAAGATCGAGCCAAGTTGCTGGAATACACTACACCAACAACAGTAACAACATCAACAACTCCATGGTTTTATTTCTACACTCAGCACACATTAGGCCAAATTGCTTGCAGGAATGCCACCTAGCAAAACATTTCAGAATTACTGCAGCAAGATCTGTGAGAATTACAACATATTGCAGTGACAGTTTCGAATATGTCAAATGTGTTATATCAACATTTGTGCGCATCTCTAACACCACAACCACCACCACCATCACCAACCTGCCTGGTCAAAAAAGCAAAGTGTAAATAATAGCAAGACAAAATGACGTAAGACAAACATCAAACAATGAATATCATCACCTTGAAAACATACAATGGATATCCCCAGAATACTATGCACAGCAGCATAAAGAGCAATGGACCTTTTGTATTGCCAGGCATGCCAAAGATCACAGACCTAAAACATAAGCATCAGTACAATTGCTGATATACACAACGCAAACACAAAACACTAGAAAGAAATTAAACAACACCCCCGCCAAGCATCAGAACAGTTTTTATCTTGTAACAGCAACACTAAGAAATAGGTTCCAACTTCCAACATATACTCCTAAATTCCAACATAAATAAAACTCCTCACAAAAATATACAATTCTACACTTAGTACTCAGGTACATAATTTGTATATGGCAGGAAATCACAACAATAGTAAATTGAAAACTAATAATGCATAGCCAGCAAATAATGCATGGCCACGGCTGCCACCTACATCAGCAGAAGTATAAGGAGAGGGATTCACTGGGTTTCAGGCAGTTATGTTAACCCAGGTTTGCCGTAGTGGTAACACGTTGTTCTTGATCAATGAGGTTAACCTACGCTAAGCCCAGTTAGTACTGGGATGGGCAACCGTGTCCAGGTTCGACTCCCAGAGGCGGCATTTTATTTTGGTATGTAACCAAACACCCAGGTCGACTCAGCCTTCTACCCTCTGTGGGACGTTAAAATGAGTACCAGTGTTAAAAACACAATGCCACAGGGCGGTGATGCTCTGTGGCTGGGGAGTAAAGGCAGGCATGGTGTAATTTCCAGGCAAAACTGTGTGATCCATGTCTGAGCGCATTAGAGGTAGTTACAACGATGCGCCATACAAATCAACGTATACCTTACTTTACTTTACCCAGGATGAATGTTTCTTCCACACTTAATACAGCCATACAACAGTATTGCCATTTCAGAGACAAAGTAACCAAAAGAACTCAATCATAAAATCTATCACTGTTCACACATGATGTTTGTCCAACTGGCCTTTTCTCGACTTACTCAAATATGGGATGGGGTCCCATCTAGAATCTTTAGGGCTAACTGAGAGCAAGTTTTGTTACTGGCCAGTAAATTCCCTGCCTATCACCAACTGTACTACACTACAGGGAACTCATAGCAGGAGCAATCAGTGACTGGCATCATCCTTTCTTGATCCATCAAATGACTCGAGATGGAAAGGACACGATACGCTGCTGCCAGTACCAACGTTCTGTACGAACATGATATACCCTGATGGTGCAGCAAATATTAAAGAATAACTCAAGCTGGAAATGACTCGTACTCGTACAACGCTGTCACTCACAATCTATATGAAGTAAGTTAATGTAGTACTTGGGTACAAATTTACCAGTCCACGGCCTGCAACTCACCACATGTCAATGCGTGAAATCAAGCTTTTTCTGTGCTTCAGCTGTTTCTGCAAGTAAGCAATCACCTTCTCATGCTTGCGGCCTTTTGCTAGCATGAGTGGCGTCTTCCCATTCTTGTCAGTCACATCAATGTCAACCTTATCCTGTACGAAAGTAAACAGCATAAAAAAACTCATGTTATGTCATGTAATCGCCAGCTGCATTCCTAAATCACGAGAATAATGGATAGTAGAAACGGGATAATTAGAGAATGGGGGCAATGTGAACATTAGAGCTATAGCACATAGCATCACACAGTCAAAAATAGGTTCATTTTTGACAGAGTCATTCAAAAAATAGAAAGGTTTTTTAAAGCTCCCAAAATCGTTTTTTCAGATTTAATCATCAATATGGACAGCAGTATCAACAAGACCACAAAAAGGCACTTCCTTGCACGGAAACACGCCATATGAAGTATAGATCGTTAAAATCTGTCACTAATGTGGGATGGTTGCGATAAACACCAACTTCCATGCTTTCCAATAAACTAGATAACCCCAAAAATTACTCATTCCCGTTGAGATCTAAACCCCCATATAATACATAGTTCCTTGGTCCTACCTGAGTCACACCCAAATGGCACCTTGATCGGTTCAGCCGTTTTAGCATGGCTCATGAACATGATGAACACACAGACCAACGAACAGACTGACCACGCTACTCCATCTGTAGCAATAGTACTAATTAAACTGCCAGCTCTCACGGTTGAGGCGCTATGAGCAAATATTGGTCGAAATTGTGCTGTTTGAAAGGTCACTTTTAAGCGCAAATTTCGGGGGAAGGGTGGGGTTGTCCATCAACAAATTATGGCGTCAGAAAAGTAGAGTCCCTGGGCTATCACTTGGTGTTGTTTGCGTGATCCTATGTTTCGACGTTTTGATACAATACAGGCGTGTGACACACAGACACATGATGATGCCTATTACCCGCTCATCGCTAGTGCCGCGCGGGTAATAAATTAATAAATTGAGTAAGTCAATGCTTGTTATACATCATGACAGAGAATGCCATGATCAGCTGACCAGTTCACAGAGTTCACGGACTGACGTCAGGTCACCCTTGATGCACGAGAGATGCAGTGGCGTCTGGTGCCAGTAATCTTGCTGTTGCGGATTCAGTCCAGTGTAGACCAGCAGCCGCATCAGCTCACTGTAACCTACATCGCCAGTCACACTCAATGCATGATAACATCGGCCATCTTTCACAACAGCGTTTTAGTGTTGTTACGACCACCGAACTTTCACCGCCACCGCGGTGGTTAGCTACCACCGAACCAACACTGCCATTGCGGTGTTTTGCAGTGTTCTCGGTGGTCTTTCTGGGCGCTGTTTCCACAAAAATGTCAAAACTATCCATCACGTCCGCAGAGCAGAGAGTCATCTAAATGCCATGTCATTTGATCCCGTGTGAACGCAGCAGGGGCGTCTGAACGCACAGCCAGTCGAGTCGGCGACACCGCCGCCCTCCCCGCGTGGCGTCCGCTTCCCCACTCCCAAACGACAGCACTGCCGGCACAGCAGGGACAGTCTAGGCACTGTACTTAGTGAGACCGTCACGACGGTCTCACTTAGTGCACCCCCTACGGTCCCATGCAGTGAGCAATTAGCGCATTCCAGGACAGCCGGAACAATCTGGATCTGGAAGCCGCGACATCCACCTGTTTCGGATTAACAACCCTAGCCTTGACACCGACTGATATTCGCCACTGTGGTGGCATGTCAAAAAAAACACCGCCATCGACCGAGTTGCAAATTCCTGCCACCGTAACAACACTACAGTGTTTTGCTCATCTGCAGGCAGTTCAATTCTCTTACTCTGACTGGTTGTGTCAAACAGTGTAACATTATAACAACAGATCAGTTGTAGACTGTTAGTCTGCACATATATCAGTCATGTGTAATGCAGGTATTATAACACGCACGAGACACATATTTACTCTGTACACAGTACAAGACTTGTGAACAAAAATATAGAGTTTTAAGGCAAGGTAACAAACAACTTGCCACTCTGTAAGTCCAGATCAGCAAAGCAAAAGTATGAAAATGTTAAATTAGTAAGTATACACAGAAACAGTTAAAAATTGTGATCCAAAAACTGTAATTTTTTCCTAAAAAACAACTGTTTCATACAAAATATGCATAAGGAATTATGCATAAAGTGCTAAATACACATAAGCACTTCATATAATATTGATGTGGACTTGCAAACGACAGCACATTTAGCTGACAATCACATAGAAAAACAAGGTCACCTTTGAATGCTGCCCAATGCAGAGCGGTGTCACCTTCTCTGTCGGTGACAAACAGACTTGCACCTTTCCCGATCAAGTAGCCGACAAGCATAGTCTGCCCATACTGACTGGCAACTATCAGTGGTGTACAACCCTTCACGTCAGCAACTTCAATCGACACTCCAAGCTGCAAGAAATACAAGTCAAACGTATATGAAAACATTTATAATATACAAGCCACAATCGTGCAGACAGCGCGATTTTGACTTGCCCGTCGGTCCACCATGCCCCTGCCCTTCGCTGCGCCATGTGACCTGCTCGCTCGTGCCGCCTGCCATCTCTCCGCCTGCCCGCCCATGTAAGCCACGCCCCTGGTCACTGGTCTGACAAACAAACGCATTGAATTTCAGGATTACAACACAGAACAGAAAATCATGAAAGGGTATTATCTCTGCACAAATATATTATAGAAAATTAAACTACTGGCAAATAACTCTCTATTCCTAACCTGATGGTAGCCCAGTTTTAATTGTTTCAATTGTGGCAACTCCAATAACTAGAGTTTGCACATGACAAAGATGAACATCCATTATTAGCTTCTTCATTTCCAACATTAGCTGACAATGTTGTTTGATAGTCACCATTCTGATGTGCATTCTCGCTAATTTATGTCACGATTTCCAAGACGAGTCAGAAAGGGTGCAACAGCCAAACTGACTTTCTAATAAATTAATGCATAATAAATTATGAATAGGTAATTTATCTGAATAAACTTCAACTAAAAATTTCTATCATACAAACAACAGTTGTAATTCAGCAATCCATTAAAACTGCTATTCGTGAAGCAAATACGAAAATATAATCACATAAAATGTTGCCGTACCTGTAAAAGTAGGTCCACAATACCGATGTGTCCTGTAGCACATGCCCAATGGATTGGATGTTGAGCAATGGCATCACGACTTGGTTCATCATATGCACCACGAGAATCGATGATAAATTTAAGGATTGTGCTGTAGCCATTCTGGCAGGCATAATGCGCTGCTGTATGCCCAGACTCATCGTAACTCCTCAGTATCTCTGTGCCGTATGCTTCTACAAGGGTCTGAACTGGAATCAACAGCCTGAATCATGCAACAGAAAAAAACAAATCTCAAACGTAATAAATCAATACATCAGAAATTCTGCTTATTCTTGTTATATAAGGACTACATATGAATGCAGGAAGGGGCAGCACTGTACAACACCAATGTGTTATGTGATAGTCTTTTCCTCACTCGCGCACACACACACACACACACACACACACACACACACCCCCCCACACACACCCACACCCACACACACTCCCAGATACACACACACATGGGTCTCTTCTTTTATGTCAGTTCTCCAATGTCAGTCTTCCACAGCATCAATTTTACTAGCTAATAAACTGGTTGTTCAAAAGCTCAGTTTTGTTAAATTATTAATTAATGTCACTTTCTGTTATCCTTAAATTTACCAGCTCCTGTGTCTGTCTTTCCCACTATGGACAGCGACTCTGCTGTGGGCTAGGCCAGGCTGCAAAAGTCACGTGACCAGGCCAGATTACGACCATGAGCCGGCAAGGTGTAATCGGCTGTGACAACTTTGCTGATAATTCCCATCGTGTCCTCGTGTCCGGCAATTGGGTGCAAGTTAAATGTATTATCATATTCACTACGTCAGGTTATTTCATAAATAGATTTGTAGCAGAAATTCGATTTCCACTAGCTTAAACCTGCTTGATGGTTCAACTGTAATCTGAGATGCACATAGAGTAGAAACTTCAACAACCTAACATAACATAACACAACATATCCATTTATTTAACAACTGACAGAACCAGTGAAGTGCGAACTGGAAACTCGTCTGCTGACTGATGTAGAAACAATTCAAAACCTTCAAAAACTAAATGCATTCTGAAAAATCACAAATTTCACACAATTTAACCAAAATTCGTATTTTTCACAGAAGTAGGCCAACTTCATGATAAATCTCAGCTGCAATTGATTGAGTTATGGTTTTACATCCCAACCGACACAAAATAGGTGATTTTGGATACGTTCTTCCCAGCCAATCTCTTGGCTTAATATTGAAAAACTAAAACAAACACAACAAAAGCAAAGATGCATCCATGACAAAATATACTACAACATAAAATGAACACAAACAACTAAAGCCAAATAATTTGGTCGCCTCCTACAAATCTCAGCCATGAAACTGTAAATTAAGTTGGTCCCTACGGTCCTACCTATGAGACGAAGGAACACATCCCTCAGGGAATCCTCAACCAGGGTGGGCCAGGCTTTAATTACAACAGGCCGGGCCTGGCCGATGAACAGAGAACTGATTGGGCTGGGCCGGGCCAAGCAGAAATGTGGCTGGGACGGGCCTAGAAATATCGGC
>Ga0209780_1003223_pt1 | contig 12047 bp, 10 predicted proteins | sample WorMetexBAHAMAS2_FD_187384 | JGI IMG/M metagenome (GOLD analysis project Ga0209780, IMG submission 187384) | Marine gutless worms symbiont microbial communities from Max Planck institute for Marine Microbiology, Germany - Inanidrilus exumae... | ecosystem: Host-associated > Annelida > Digestive... | reverse complement strand
AGAAGAATAATTTCTTTTTTCTGTAGTTATGTTTCACATAAAAGTATTCAAATCACACCATTAACCATTTTTAATAGTTTATTTTAAAACAACGAAAAGAAAAAAATCGCTATACCCCGACTTTAAGCCAGAAAATCTACAGTAATGTAAAGTGTGCTGTGCTTTATGCGTACTATTGCTACGATGCAATCTACAATAAGCAAGCAAAATGTCACTAAGCATATCCAACTTTGCTTCTCATAGTTGCTCAGATATCGTTGTCATGTCACTGTTCTTGTGTCGTCTTTACCTCGTCTGGGCTCCAGGGCTGTGATGTGCTCTACTTCATTTGTTGATTCCCGCGCTATGTAATTCATGTACTTACTAACGTCCTTACTTACTTACTTACATCCTTATATACTTAGTTAAGAATTGGCCTGTTCCATTTCCAGACCAGAGGCGACCTAACATGGATTCAGTTTCTGGTGTTTATTTATTGTTATAGTATATTTTGTTGTGGATGCATGTTTGCTTTTGTTCTGTAAAATTTAGTTTTTCAATACTAAGCCAAAATGGCTTATTTTGTGTCGGGTGGAATGAAAAACCTCAACTCAGTCCAGTTGTGAAAAATTCCACAACATTAATAAAGTGACATCATTATGGCACATTTCCGTAATGTCCATTGGAACTGGTTGCAATGTACTTGTGAATTGTTATAGCATACCAGTGACACAAACGTCTTTGACTTGTCATTTTGTGTTATTATTGTGGCAGGAGCGAACCAGAAATACCCAGTTCATAATTATATCTCTTCGCAACAATATGTTCGAGTTGGCAGATCGACTCATTGGCATCTACAAGACGCACAACTGCACGAAATCAGTTACCATAAATCCATATGCATTTCAAAATGAGTCCTCATCGACATCTTAGTTTTGCTGTGCCATGTTACAGACTTTATGCACACTCAAAGTAGTCCATTTCAGTGGTTCTGAAAAATATAATTAAGGAGCTTATTGTTATTTATTTAGCTTCAACATAAAATCAAGAAAGACACATTAGAGTACATGTATGATGTCAGTTGTTTTTAACCATAACTTTCTGCAGTTAATAGAGTAAAGAAATGTTTTGTTGTCCATGTTACATGGACACACTCAAAGTAGTCTACTTCAGTGGTTCTGGAAAATATAATTACGCAGCTTATTGTTTTTTACTTAACAAATGTTCAACATAACATCAAGAAAAAGACACATTAGAGCACATTTTTATTTATAATGACATTGTACATTAGTATACAAAAGAATGATAAGAAAATTAAAAAACAAACGAACAGCAGACAATCGGACTACGATATCGTAGTATGTATTGTGTCAGTTGTTTTTCACCATAGCTGTTTGCACTTAATAAAGCAAAGAAATGGTTATTGTCATTTTTGGCACAGTCAATGCAGTTGACACAGATGGCTATTGTTTCTAGTTCAGGGGTACCCAATCAGGGGAATTTCCCCCAAGGGGGAGTTTTGGGGTTTCTGGAGGGAATTGGGACCACACATTGGCAGACTCATCTTTTAGCAGATTTAGCTGATAACATTCCAATCATTGTTTAGTCAGGCCAACAAGTCTGTGCTGATCTGATGCCAAATCCTGTATAGCTCATAAGGGAGATGATACTCATGGCACACTCAAATGCCGTATTGCAGGGTGAAGGGGGGGGTCACATTTTTCTTGGCATACAATGAAGTGTGACATCGACTAAGTGAGGAGCACTGCACTGGAGATGGCTGCACCAATCAAGAGTGTTATTAAGAACTGAATGATCATTTTTGCTGTATACACTGCAGTGCGGCAGGCTTAGTGCTTTTCCCAAAACTGCCTCTTCCATGGGGATCTCAAACCCCGTCTAATACAGTTTCTTGGGCCCAAGTAAATCCGCCCTCAAATGGCATCTAAAAGTGGTTCCGCAGTTTTTGCACGGCACACTGCTGTGTGACCCACACACAGACTACGCTACATGTGACATCTGCAGTAACAGGCCACGGCTATGCATGTCATGCAGTCTAATAATATGATGTTTCATTGCACAATATCGGTATTGTTACTGGCCCGCCTACACAGTGTAGGAGGGCCAGTATTGTTTTGCTTGCGTGCGTCTGTCGTCTTTAACACTACACAGCGCAACGTAACTCACCAGGGGACAGCACACAGAGGGCCAGTAGTGTTACATCCTGTCAGGGTGACACCTCGTTTGGAATGAGTCTTCAGTCGAGTAGATTTGGAAAGGGGGAATGGAATTCTGATGTATAATGAAACGGGTGCATAGGCAAAAAGCTGGGCTCATGACATGATTTGTGTAGTCTGTTGTTTTATCACTACTTTATCAGTGCGAGCTATCGAACTTGCAAGGCATTGGCAGTTACGACCTAACTGTACTGTAAAAAAGACCCAAGCACTCTCATAATTTGATGATAATTGACTACTGAGTATATACTTTAGATTACGTTTAACAGTTTAAAACTATTCACCAGAATGCTGATATAAAACAGATGTTAAGACTGGACATTATTCAACACTTGCATTCTATGCCTGACCATGAATAGGTCTAAACTGCAGTTGAACTCCTTGTTTGTTTTGAGCAGTTGTGTGGTATTGCCACGTCTAAGGGTTAAAGTCGGTCTTGGTAAATGTGGTACTGTGAAACCCTAATTTGGCTGCCCTAAAAGTTGACTTCACATGCAAAATTATTTTGGCCCCTTTTGTTTTGGGGGTTTCAACCATGCAGTTCAACACAACATAGTTGGTAAAGTATCGATATTCGTGCCATTTAGTTAGTTGGAGTGTAACTCCCCGTTTCAGCACAAATATGGCTATATCAGAGACAAAAGGTCCGGTGTAGAGCTATCCCTACCCAGTGAAGGAAGGCCAGCGATATATTAACCTCAACCCTGGCCGCCTTTTTGTTCAGCAGCCACCCAAGGGATCGAGAGGCTCATTTAAATTATTATTGCTAGTGTCTACAACAAGGGAAGACAACTATCCTACAACCTCCTGCCTGGAAATGGAGTGGGGCGATTCTGGTACAAGGGAAGGGATGGACAAAAGAAAATAAGTAAAGCGAATGAGAAAAGGAAAAGGGAAGAAGTAAAAAAGAGCAAAAGATGAGCAAGTGAATGGACCTGGGTGGAGAAAAGGGGGTATCCCGGCCCCACTCGGGGTATACGTGCCATTTAATTTTGCAGTTTGTTTAGCTTGTAAAATTCAAGAAAGAGCACACAAACATTGACGGTTTTACAGTGTTGTTACTATGCATTTGCTGCATGTGCAAGTTCACTGCACATTAAATACACGTGTTCACTCTGTCTCTAAATACTAGTAGTCTCAACTCAAGTAACATGACTTGGCCAAAGTTCGTCAAATGACATCAGTACGCTTATCTGTCGGTACAGTCTACATAGCAATGAATGACACAATGGTCGTGCTGCTGTGTCACTGTTACACACGATGTCAACAAAAAACTGAAAACACACTGCGGCACACAGACGTAATGTACTGCTGTCAAGTCCCGCTTCAACCAGCTCTTCACATTGTGTCCATCTGTACAGAAATAAAAACAGACACGCAGCATTGACATACATTCATTTACCAATATTCAACAAGCATGTGTATAGCTTTACTGTGATTCAAGAGAATTCCAAAAAATCACCACATCGCCATCGTCACCCCTTGCGGCGGGAATAGATTCCTCTGACTTTGTCCACTGTCTAATACATACTTCCTTGGGATCACATAAGTCATCCCCAAATGCCATCTGGATCGGTTCTGCTGTTTTTGCACACATTGCTGCAAAGGCTCCCAATGCTTTTCAATGGTGCAGAATGCCCCTTCTCCTTGGAGGATCGTGGCCCAGCCAAGTAGCCCCCAAACAGCATCTTGATCAGTTCAGCCATTTTTGCAGGGCTCACGAACGTGACCAACAGACACACAGACCGACCGACCACAATACTCTGTGTAGCTATAGGCCGCTATCGCCGTGATGCGGCCTAATAATGTCATGAAATCTTAGGTGTCAATTAGCTGAAAATTTAAGTTAGCATTAAGCATGGGACACTGACTTCAACAGACGCCTTAGCTGCCTATTAATGTGACGCCTGTCCTCATTCATAAACTCTGATTGTGCAAAATAGCATCTTTCTGGGTTGCTGCAGCAGTTTTGGCCAGGTGTATATCTCCTTGTCTTTTAACTCATATAGATATTAATAGCATGCTATCAGCATCTTAGTAATCATGTCAATTTAATAATCTCATCGTTATGTCAACACGGTCTTATATGCCTACTAAAAAGAAGCAATTGACAAGCATTTTAAGACTATTTCTTGCACGGCCACGTGAAAGTGTATGCATTAACTGTAGTTTTATGTCACCCAAGATGGTTCCTTTTCTTGGGGTTCCGCAATATGGTTTTACCCTCGGTTAACATTCCCTCATTGCCTGCATACCTTGGAATGTTAAATTTTGTGGAAGTTGACTTTTAAGGAAGGGACATGCCTTTATGCTAGCTCTCCAATGTCCGTGTACATTTTTCTGGAATAAAAACAAACCTTGGCATTGTAGGCATCAAGCTGTGCGTCCAATTCATCCTTTGTCGGTATCTGTGATGCACCTCCTCGTCCGCCACGGCCACGGCGTCCAAACCCTCGCATCCTGCCACGACCAGTACCTCTGCCACTGTCAAATGCACACACGTCACAATCACACATACTGTATTTACCAAACTTACACTAACAATATTGTGCAACAAATCTATGCTTTCAGTTGCTGCTTTGGTCTGTGAGACTAAATAGTTGGGTATATGGTGCCCCACTAAGTACATCAGTAGTTGACATGAATAGGTATCGACATCTTGTCGAATTCCCAGAGCTGTGTTCTGTCAACTCTTAATTTTTCATGACACAGTCCAGCATCAAATTCACAGCCGCCGCCAATTCATGCCGGTGTCAACCAAAATTTTTGGCTGCAATGGTATTTGGCGCACTGCTTACTAATTCTGGCGGCTGCATGATGTATAACTTATCGGTGGCATTGTGATCGGTGCTGCACAAGGCTCCAGGTAATAGAACTGGTCCAATAGCTGCACGTGGCTTTCCAAGTCTCTTTAGTTGAGTTAGGAGCAAGCAATGGAAATGGGCCATACATAAAGGACGATCTTCTCCCTTGTCCAATTCTGTTTGCATTCGGCGTTACCCCTCTCCCCCAAACTCTGGACATCTCCAACTGGTTAGTGCTATACCACGTCTACACATCAAATTCCTTGCAAATCATCAAGTTGCCTTTTCATCAAGTTGACTTTTGCCTGCACCGTTTCTTCTGAGCTACTCGGTTTTTATTTTTTCATTTTTTTTCGTTTGTGGACCGTGCGCTAGATTAAGCTGGCCATCTCGTCAGCTTTTGAGCGCACGTAAGTCTACTGTATCATATCGTATCGTAATGTTATGTACACTGACAAAGTCCTAGGTGTTTAGGCCCATATATACATGTAAATAGTAAGTCTCGTGTCTAGGATTCATAAGAAAATATCTATAGTTTCAAATTTACAGCAGATCAAAAAGCATGAGTGATGCAGATATGGTGCAGCAGTACTGAAATTCAAACATGAGCATCACGGATTAGCAACATTAGAAATTACAGCCCTGCTATGAATGCAGATATCTGTACATCACTAAACCCCCTCGCTCCCCTTGTCTGCTTTTGTTTGCATTTGACTTAACCTACCCCCCCCCCACTATGTGGACATCCTTCACGGATGAGCCAAAATAGATTGACAGACAGACTGCAAATCTGTACTGCAGGTTTGTAGATGGAGGGCCTCGTAACTGGACAAGCACTATGCACATATGTATTGTCAGACAAGATCACAAAAGGATCAAGTGGACTTACAATCCTCGGGTATATCTCACATTTGATGTAGACGGAGACTGTGTGTTCTGTACTCCACCGACCAACTGTATCTTCATCGGCCGACCTGCATTCATTAATAACGTGTCAATCATCGACATCACTCAGCAACTCAACCAAATATTTGGCGGTGGCAGCATCATCATAATATTAGTGTTAGAATTACAAAAATGCTAATGGGGGCCTGCATTCGCAAGCGGAGCGAGCGAAAAAATTTTCCGCCGCCCAGGGTGGGGCCTGGGGAACGGGGAAAAGTAAATTGTTTGGTTGTGACTGTAAAGATCATGTTTAAGTGGTATAATAATGCTGTAGCAACTAATGTTGCAGATTGATGTATACTTTTAGGATTGAATGTGATATCACCTGAAACATACTGCAGGTGTTAGAAACTGGTCTAGGCAACTTGGTCTACATGTCCTAAGTTGATTGACAGGTTTCCACGAGTGTATACTGTATAGACAGATGTCTATGTAACATGGCTGAGAGATCCATGAAATGACCTTAACAAGTACGTCAGTCTTCAGGGACTGATGTATATCCACACATGCCGATCCTACGTCCACACACTGTGCAATTTCACAAACGGTACAGCTCTAGCGTGACGTTTCCGTCGGCACATCTCTATGGTAATGTTTACATCCCGGTGGGTGTGGCCCACACGCTGGCCGATTTGTCCGATTTTGGGCTTCTGTAGGAGTAAAGTTCACAAAAATGGGAGATTCCCTGCCATGGACGCTGATGAACCACCGTGCAAAGGTTTGTCGCCACTAGCTTTATCCATAGCGGAGAAATCTGTAACCGTACAAACACACAAAATTACAAACAAATAGTAAACGATATATCGGCATGTGTGGATAAAAAGCACGTGAGTAGGGATGGCTATATAAGCTTGAGGCAGGTAGTTGCACGAGGACGCAGTTAGTTGAGGAAGCACAGACGACATTAGTTGTTAGCAAGTAAGCATTCTACTTCTAGTCTCATTCAAGTGAAAAGAAACAGCAGGCCTAAATCTGAGTCAGCATATGGCAACTGCCATACACGTTTGTTGCATATTATGCTCTTATTTTGGATTTATTTGTGGTCCCCCAGAAGTTCAATTTTAACACCTTTTGGGGGGCCGGTGACTATTGGGGGTCCGGCCACACCAGGGGTATAGGTAATTCTAACACTGCATAATACTTGTGATTTTGACCTTCCTGTATTAACTGTAACCTGTACACTGCAGTCTTATTATATCAAGGTCTTTGCTAGGATGGAACAATGTCCAATTATTATGCTGGCTGCATCTAGCGGTAAGCATGTCTGGCGTCCATCCGTCTGTCCCTTCTTTTTTCAACCTTAATAGGGCCGGTGTGTGGCGCATACACTCACCAGGGGGCAGCACATGATGAGTATTACAAGGATGGACATACTTTTTGTTCGTGCTTAAGTTACTTGATAAGCTGCAAGCCATACATAAGTTGAAAAATTCAATCTGGCCAAATTTCAGATGCTGGACATACAAACCTGTTGTTATCTTGCTGCAATCAATATCCGTCCATCCCTAGTTTTTCTTTCTCACTGTTTCACGTACCGTAACTGGAAGCGATGCTAGTAAAGACATAATACCATCAAGCGGGACATTGTTGTACTGCTTCAGTGCACTGACTGCAGCTCGTCTCACTGTGTATATCACTTCTGCGGTGCCAAGTGAACGACCAGTACGATCGTAATGAACTGCAGCTTTACGCATCGTTCCAAACTCGGTAAACAACTCCTACAACACAACTGCTAAAGTTGACTATGTTAGCCATACTGTAAATAGCTGTTATCACAGATACGTATGAAGGTAACCTGGTCTTCTCTAGAGAACAATAACATAGTGTGCATTTTGAGACAGGCATATAAACACCGTGACTTTAGTTATTTCCAGTAAGTACTGGGATACTGCGGGTGTTCCCAACACAAACATCAGCTAGACCATACACAAATCATTTGCACCTCGATTCAGACAGATAACCATGCCAGCACTTAATTAGGTCTGATCATCTTCCCAACTCCCAACCAACAATGTCAAAGCAGTGGCACACTGGTCCTCAGATAACTTTTAATTAAATTCGTAAGTCAACTTCTATGGGGCTACCCTTGATTCAAATCTATCACTGGATATTCAACAGTTGTTAATGTTAACTGGCTTAGCAATAGATCAGCTGAACCAAAACTACCATATTTCCTCTAATAGAAGCTGGGTCTCAAATACAAGCCGGGAGTCAGACTTTATTTGTTTCAATAGAAGCCGGGTCTCTAATACAAGCCGTTCTCTAATAGAAGCCAGGACAGGGGTCTAAGGGCGAATACACTGCCAGACTGGTAGGCCTACCGGGTACTTCACTTTGCAGTAATAAATGTAAAACCAAGAATCTTGGTGTTTTAAATACATGTTCATCGGTGAACCGGGTGGTTTTAATAGAAGCCGGGTCTCTAATAGAAGACACTATTGTTCTAATAAGCCGGGGGCTTCTATTAGAGAAAAATACGGTAATCAATCTTGACTTCAGATCATTCTCATAAATTCTTGTTTTAATGTGAAGCCTGATATTAAGTGTGAAAGTTCGGCATACACAGCAATAGAGTAAACTTCAATCAGAATCGTCATAAATATTCTTTCCAAATTATATAGCACACTTGTCAAAGACTGCTAAATCATCATACCTTAATATCAGCATCATTAACTCCAAAATCCAAGTTAGAAATTAACAGCTTTCCAATTCCACCAGTATTATCACCAGCACCCATGTTATTTCGCTGCTGAAAACTGGCCTGATAAACAGCTTGTTGCCATGCTGCTCCAGCTCTCCTCTACAATCACAAAGAACACGCATCAATCATAATCCAACAACTGCACTACAATCAAGACAGATCACTAAAAAATACACGAAACGAATTATCAAAATATCGTGATATTTCTGCTAGACTATGTCGTATTTTACAGTGTCAGTTTAATTTAGTGGTAATGCGTTTGATTGTTGGTCTCAATCTCAGTGTTGAGGTCCAGAAATAGGCTGGACCTCTGCCCGCAATAAAGAAAGAAAAGTTAATGGAACTTAAATATAATGGAAGTTAATGAGTCTGCTAATAAATGTTGAGGTTAATTTAAAAGTTAAATTGCTAACGAAAATGTTAATTTCATAATTAATGATAAACAGATTAACAGACTGTTCCCATTTGGTCACAGCACTAGGCCTACTACAAAAAATTACGTCCCTCTGCGTCTGCTGCTCTAGGTGCGGTTCGGCATTCTGGGCTGTCGGCATTCCGGCCCCACCAAGAAACATTTGGCATTCCAAACATTCGGCATTCCGCATTGCTGTCAAAATTTTGTTCCACATTCCGGGCTTTCAGTTCTCTCATCTGGCACCTACCCTTCCGAATGTGTCGAACGCCCGGAATGCCAAACAGGCTTCGGGTTATGGTGAGGGTTTAGACTTAGGTTTACGGTTAGTACACATACCTTATTAGCAAAAGACGTTTGCCTGAAACCTCGTCTTTGCTGAACGCCACCTCGCAGCACACCACCACCTCGTCCACCAAATCCAAAACGAGACCTAGCACGACCGCGTAATCCCGCTGTCGTACCACGTCTGTTACCTCTGGCGAAACCACCGCCTCGAGAGAAACCACCGCCACGACCACGCAGATTTCCCAGATTACCACGACCACGTCCGCGACCAACACGGCCACCTCGACCACGTCCCGCTCTATTTAACTTAATGATGTCATCTAAACTCATATCTATCTTATTTGTCGCCATTTTTGGACTTCCACAAGCACCGTGCCACAAGAAAACCAAACGAAAACAAAACAACGTATATGGATAATCAAGTACCAGCTTAGCAGTTGGGCATTAAATATTTAAAAAGTAGGGTTGTGCCAAGCTCATTTTATCCGAGTATCGAGTATCGAGTACTTTTAAAGCCAGATAAAACACTAAAGGTTCGTTAACTTCGTTCACGCCGGCTGCCGTGCGTTGCGTTGTGTTGTAGTGCGGTGCCTTGCGGCATTTTGCGTATGTTGCGACGAAAACGACGCAACATGCCGCTCGGCGCCGTCAGATCGTGTGGCACCGCAAAGCAACGCGAAGCATCCAGTGTAAACGAATCTTGAGTCTACTGACATAAAATAACCTATGAGTATATCACTAGCTGTGCCTAAAAATTCGGCGAAAATAGGCTAAAATTTTCGTTCATATCGGATGCATCAACTTGCGTCTCAGGTACCGCACTATCAAACATACTGACGTATAGGGCCTATAGACTACTAGGCAATGGTGTAGTGGTGGGAAAGCGTGGGGAAGCGACGCCTCAGTAAATACTTCTGAGGGGGGACCGGCGCTCCACTAAATGTTCACCATCCGAACATCTAATTGGCATTGTGATTTGTGACCTAAACACATACATTTCCGAACCATTTTAGCATGACGAAATGCGCTAAAGTTCATCTAACTACAGCAATATCTAGAATTTCGACATTTTTCCGGGGAGGACCCCCGGATCCCTCGCTTTCCGAGAAGGAGGTAAGGGAAGGGGAAAGAGGGATTGGGAAGGGAAGAAGGGGAAAGGGGAAGAGAATGGGTTGGAGGAAGGGCAATGAAAGGTGAAAAGAGGGAAGGGAAAGGAAGAGTGGGGAGGGATAAAGGCGCCCAAACAGAAATTTACCATTACGCCACTGGACGTAGGTTACGTGTTGTGCTGGAACCATTCACATTTGTATGTACATCTCGAATGTACTATTTACACAAAGTAGGGGAGTACTGTATGTAAAGGATTATTGAAATGCACTTCATGCCAATTATTAGTACGCTGGCTGCGTCTAGCGGAAAGCACATTGTAACGGTCTGGCGTCCGTCTGTCGGTTCGTCCATCTGTCTATCCCGTCGGCACACTCACCGTGACTCGATCATCTTAAGGGAGCACGCGACGCGGCCAGCGTACATTTCGGACCGATAATAAGGAGAACCGACATTAAAATGGGCCTAGCTGTTGTTCTGAAAGCGAGTTTTGAAACGTCAAACGTCATCACTATCGATTGAAAGAACTGACACCGGATCCCTCTGCAATGCACGGTGCAACGTAGCAACCTAGTTGCACGGCTATATTTAGGAGTGGAAATGCACGTTGAAGCAGACACGCTCTGAGGCAGGGTCAGCTGCCTACAGTACTCCAGCAGCCCAGTAGCGACCCGACCGGCTGGCTAACATCACGTAGGCCTACAAGCCACTGCATCTGTAAGCGCTGTATCGTGGAAGTCTGTAAACGTGTAACTTATGCGTATCAAAGGCAGTGAATGTTCAGTTGAGCTTTTTGCGTTGCGGCTGTGATGCACCCCATCTGCAGCTCTGCGCCAGCTGCATGCTGGCGCTGAAGCATTCTCTTGCTGAAACCGTATTTTTGTACGCCTATGCATAGGCCTAACACACGTGAACCCTATACTGAGAACTCTCGTCTTTTGTCAGAACTGCCGGGATCATCATGGACAAGTATGAAAATCTTGGAATAGTTGGTGAGGGTAGTTACGGCGTGGTGCTTAAATGTCGCCATCGACAAACGGGGCAGCTGGTCGCCATCAAAAAGTTTCTTGAGACCAAGGAAGACGGCGTTGTGAAGAAGATTGCAATGCGAGAAATCCGTCTACTTAAGGTAGGAAAACGCGCTGTTGTTGTCCGTATGACACGAATTTGAACGTTACTGTATGTTTAGAGTACATTAGGCTATAGCCTAAATAGGCTACGAGACAGCAGAGGACGTCGTCAAAATCGTAGACACACGGTGGATCTACACACCTAATTATATGCATTCATGATATCCACACGTTTCTCTCAGCACACGCACAACATTCTCGGAAATGTCCGGTTCCCACGCGATAGCCTCAGCAGATTGCGTGGTCATCATATATATATTTATTTGTAGACACAGATAAAATAAGCAACATATAGAACAATAAAATGCAATAACAAAGAACTGTGTCTACTGGACAGAAAGGCTCAAAGAGCGCTTACAACTGCCCAATAATAATCCATCACTAAAACACAAGGCTAAAAAAGAAACATCAATTGAATTTAAGAGAGATTTAAAAACACTGACA
>Ga0209780_1003222_pt1 | contig 12047 bp, 10 predicted proteins | sample WorMetexBAHAMAS2_FD_187384 | JGI IMG/M metagenome (GOLD analysis project Ga0209780, IMG submission 187384) | Marine gutless worms symbiont microbial communities from Max Planck institute for Marine Microbiology, Germany - Inanidrilus exumae... | ecosystem: Host-associated > Annelida > Digestive... | reverse complement strand
TTCTCTTCCCGTCTTCCGCTGAGTGCTGAAGACCGTTCTGTTCCGGTCGTCGTTCCCTGATGCAACCTGACAATCTACTGTGCTCTATCTGCTTGTCCGTCGTTCAGTGCTGATCTGTCACCATGTACCGGCTGCTACAAACTGTTTTTTATTGTTTTTATTGGCATTGTAACATTGTACGGTGGTCTTGCAGCAGCAATGCCATAACGCCACCTAAATAATATTCATTTCTACTACTACTACTACTACTACTATTAAATGCACACAGTCTGAATTGTGAATAAGTAACTTACTACTATGTCTCCAGGCTGCATCTGAATCCCAGCCATTGACGCTAACACGCCAGAAATAAAACTGTTACGTTGCATTAAACTGCACTACATTACAAACTACTTATAGCAGCCCAAGTAAAAAAACACCGTCAGGTCCACTACGGCAAATGATAGAATACAAATTATACAATACTGTCTGCCTATGATTGTTGAAATAAATTTGTTTTCGGTTTTTCGATGAAATGCTAGTAGAGATGTGACATATATGTCATCTTCAGGAAGATTGTTCCAAATTTTGGAACCAGATGTGACAAGTGAATGGTCGCTGACAGTGGCAGGGAATGATAGACGGACATCAAGAAGACCCGTGGTCCAGAGATGACCTCTTATTAGAAAATCAGTAGTATAGCAAAAACAAAGCACAAGGTTATAAAACTGGAAGTAATGCTAATTACTCAGACCATCAAAAATATATGCACAGAAAAATAAAAAAGCATGACACTCAAAAACTCCAAAAATTGTTGCAAAATTGCAGCATCTGAGTTGCTTGTTCAATTTCAAAATAAACTACAAAATGTCTAATGAAACTCAGCTTTGCATTCACCAAGCAGCACAAGCATAAAAGTTTAAAGCCAAACACACTGCATATGGTCTAGCTGCAAAATACCAACAATGCACATTCTGCGTACATGGTTACCAGTATATGTTGGGCTTCAGTCTCAGTTTGGTTGTATAACTTGCATAACAATGGTAGGCATGCTTGTTCACTTGCTCAGATGAACTAGGCTTGCTACGTGGTCAGTAAGTAAGAAAGTAAGTAATTAAGTAAGTAATTAAGTAAGTAAGTAAGGCAACCAATCAATCAATTTGTCAAATCAATCAACTAATCAATTATTTGCTACAGGCAAGGTACTCATCTCCTCTTTCTAGCCTTAAACCCATAACTGGATAGATCATTGAAATCTGTAACACATGGTCAGTGTGAGGCCAGACCTAGCTTAACTTCTCAGCTACACAGCATCACTGCCAACTGACTGGTATGGGGCAAAAAGGTGCGAACAACTTGCCAAAAGTTGTTATGCAGTCGCACCTCGAGTGGGATTCAAACCGGTGCCCTCTTGATTGCAAATCTGATGACCAATGTTTGCAATACATGCTTATTTTTGGAAGATATAAAGTGGTGGTCAGCTCTAAAAATCACAGAAAATTTGCCACTGCAAAACTGCACTGTCCCCAAGTGCCTAATTACCACAAATTGACATAATGAATTCAACGCAAATTAACCATAACATATAATAGATAGTGCACTGTATTACAGTTAACGAATACATATCAAAATCGTGTAAATAAGCATAACCAAGTTAAAAGCCTGTGCCCATCAAAGATGCAATAACAAACTAACCTGGGTTGTCTCCAGTAAATGCAATTACTTGACAGTCTGGCGAAAATCCATACCATTCAACCAGATATTTTGATACAAATCCCTGAAAAAAAAACATTTTAAAACACTAATTAAGTCCACTCCATATGATTTTGAAGCTTAAAATAGAAGTACAATTAATAAAGAAAGCATCATTGACCTCTGATCTTGTGCAATGCAACTACGGCTGATTTGAATCTCTCAAATATTCTCAGTAACTACTAAGATCTGTTCCAAAAATTTTTACAACACAGTTTCCAGTGAACTAGAGTATCACAGTGGTATAACAGCTGGCTTATCTTTACCACACACTGAGAAGGTGGAACAATTCTTCCGAGTTTCGTTTCCAGACCATCAATTCCGTGTGCCTAAAAACAAAAAAGACAGGCAATGCACAAACTTGCAAACGCAACTGAATATAAATAAAGTGGTTTAAAACTAAATGCATAAACCTATTAATTATTAGCATGACTTACCATCCTGCTACCAACCACCAGTGTCAAAGTACTGAAAGAAACACCAAACACTGATCCCAACTGCTGGCTTGGCCTCAGTTGCTGATGCAAGGGGGCCAAGGGTCCATACCCCACAAACTCATTATGAATTGTATTAGTTACATTCACAAGATCCAAGGGGGGCCAAGGGGCCATACCCCCACAAACTCATAATGAATTGTATTAGTTACATTCACATGCATGTCGTGTGTGCGTTATTTGTTCTCTTTCACTAATAATCATGTACACAGCTGTGCAACCACTATGGAACTGTTGCAAAAAAATCAGTAAAATACGTACCACCAGAAGGCTTCTTTCACATTTAGATTTTACCAAATTCAATTTCGGCCAGGGCTCCGCCATGGACCCCGCTAGAGGCTTATGACACTCCCCCAGAACACCTAGTCAGCTGGATAGGAGAATACCCGTCCCCATTCCCCACGCCCTAAAGCCTTCAGAGTCTCTCTCTCGACGCCTTCAGACACAGAAGATGACACCTAAACCCATTTTCTGGATCCATTCCTGCTTGGCCTCATCATTTCTTCATCCAGCACTGGACTCCTGATGGAAGGGTTGCTCCCTGACATCAATACCACACTCAGAGGTAACAAAGGAAATGCAATTCTTACTAAAGGTAAAGGCAAAGGTCAGATTCTTATACAGCGCTGTCTACACGATAACTGGACCGGCGCAATTTACAATCTCGGAATTGGCAGCGGATCGGCAAGAGCTAATGCATGGTGCTGCAGCATAGCATGCGGCCATCCACTGCCTGCACTAATGGACAATTTAACCCACAGTGCAGCTAGCAAACACACCACTGCCCCAACCAGCCACATAAGGCCTTCACCCCATAAGCATTCACCAGATGGCGCCACCCTGACAGAGGTAGCAGACATCTGATTGCAGCTTACTACTCAATTATCAACCCCGAAAAGGTAAAAGGCTGAGTTGGCCTGGTTAGTTGACTAGTACTGAATTGTTTACCGACAGAAGTGGTCACCCATCAGCTGCAGGTCGAACACAGAACACGGAAAGTTCGCCGGCCAAAGACTGGCACAACTGTGCTGTGCTATGTAACCAACCTAACAACGCAACCAAGTAAATGACGTACTTGTAGGCATGCAGGAGACCATTTCCTAGCTCTGATGTCCATTAGATTCATGCCTGAACCATCACTTTCATCTATTGGAGCATAGGCGCCAAGCAATAAGCTAGCACCAAAGCTGCTCACAAGGCTGATACGCTGGAAAACAACACAATGCAAATACAACAAAATACAGAAACATGAGATCTTCCTTACAACATGAATGTTTTAGTTAACTACGTCACAACATCGATTAATTGATTTCTTATGTTTTATGTCCAGCTTGTCACAAAATAGGTCATATCGGAGACATTCTTCCAAGCCAATCTTCTGACTCAGCACTGAAACAACTATACCTAAAGCACTAGTTACAAAGAAAAACTATGACACAAAGTAAATCCAAAAACTAAAGCCAGATTTAGTTGCTGTTGCTAAACAACATAAAATGTTTATATAACACTGAAAACATATTAAATGTGACAAATAATTACAGTAAGAGAACAAAACAAAACGCTACCTCAGTGTCTGCATATGCCTCAGGCTTGGTCTGATAGATTTTAGCAATCTGATTTCCAGTGATACGATGGTATGCCCGACATCCAGTGATTTCACACAATTTCTACGCACAGACATACATACAACATGTACTGCAGAAACTTCTTAAACCAATACAGTCTATCTTCACCAACAGGGGCTTGACCACTGTGGTCATTGGTCACTTCAGTCCTCCTTATGATCAATGCCCATGTAATGAATTTCTATTGGGAACCCAGATGAACAACCAGTTGTGGTACAAACCTCAAGCATGTGATGGTGCTGCTTATTCAGTTAGGCCCCAGGTATTATCACATTACCGAGGATGAAAGTTGCTGTAATCCCTCCAACAGCACTGTGCATAACAAAGTTATAAATCATGATAACTGAAGAAAGTACACCGTGTGTCCCAACAAAAGGAAGATAGCAAACTCATGGCGGTAAATCTGTCAAATCTTCACCGATTTTCAAAATTCTTTCACCTGTATACTCAGAAGTAAGTTTTCAGTGAAGTTATTAATAAAGATCTCACCAAACCTTAAACGCGTCCCTACACTAAATTGTGAAATATATGTTTTACAATTACTGTGTTCAAGCAGTAAGTGAACTGAACCACCACGTAAAACTCAAGTCACTCAAAATGCAGTTGAATATTTGTTCAATGATTTTATCATCATCACTCGATTTCCGGACAAGCAGGCACTTGCTGTGGCCACACCAAAAAAATCTGTGTAATGATTGAATGTATGCATCTGAAGCAATCAAGAACAAAGACTACAGCTAAATGCCTTTGCACATGAATAATGTTCAGTTATTTACTTCTGGCATCAGTTGGCGATGTGGCTATGCCAGTTTGATATTTATCATTCCCAGAGTCATGATCAATGTGGCAGGCACGGTAATATGCTGCTGTTACACTAGTGGCTCTTTGCCATGTGCCATATCACGGGCGAGTTCTTCATCTCTTAGCAGGACGTTGCATCGATACACAGGGCTATGAGCCGATCAACCTTCTTGCCCAAAACCTCATCAAAAGTTGAATAATTTTATAAATTTTTCAACAGATGTTCAGTTGCAGTTTGTAAAAAATTTAACAGTTTAAAAATCCCACAACATCTCAAATGCATCGCCACTCTACCTAGTGATTTATACCTGTTTCAGGTTGTTGCTGGTTTTCTGACATCAATATTTCACAAGGTAGTTTAGCAATGCATCTAAAGTGTGGTGGCTCTTGACTTTACAGCAAATTTACTACCGAGTCTGCAGGTGAAAAAAATTAGTTAACAGTTGTGGTGAAGTTATAAGTACAAATATGGTGTCTTTTCTTCTTTACGGGGACAGATTGCATATTAATAAAACGTTCTAAACAACTTTGTCATAATTAAGCAGTGACCTAACAACTGGACCACTATTTGACTGTATCTTTAAAATGCCTGAAGCAATCTGCACCCTATTTTAGTTGGTAAACTTCTATGCCATTGCATCCTATACACATGTCAAATTCTTATCAAGTGTACAACACAGTGACGCAATTGGGCAAAAAACAATCAATTTCTTCTCCTTACAATTCAAGCCATTCAAAATGGCTCACTTATTTGGCTGCAAACGTTATGAAAATGAAACTGAACACAAAAATCAAAATTTTTATTTTAACCAAAGTGCTGCAAGAGTTAAATAACTGAAACCAATTCTCCCAGGAATTCACTAAGAAAACTATCAGCAAACAGCACTATGAGTAGGAAAATACTGAAACAATTGTCTGAAATGTAATAAAGTATAATGCTCTAAAGTAGTTTTAAAATATGTTTAACCAATATTAGCAGCTACTTAATTATTAAGTTAATTTTGTAAATTTTGTAACTGCTATAATCACTGAAAACAAAAAAATACCAGTACGCCACCAAGCTTCTGCTCCAAGCTTTGACATTGCTCTCCTGTGCTCGTGTCCATCCAAACTGGTGAGTCCTTGACACTGAAACAGTCCTACCATTAACATCGAGATAAATGCACAATTACACGAACAACTACTTGAACACTGCAGTATGAAATCAGTGAATAATGACACAGCATCCTTTGGCTAGCAGCACAATGTCAGCTGAAGTACTAGATGCAGAAACGCTAAAGACAACAATGTAAAGGTATTCCTGTGATTACAAGAACCATTATGTACCTGTATGATTCCAGGTTTCCAGAAACCACAGATGACATTAGTTATACTCCTGGCGGCAGCTGTCAGTACTCTCTACTATGCACGTGGTTGAGTTCCCAGCCTCGGAGCATCCCAGCATTTGGCTGGTATCAAATTATACAACTTGGTGACAGCAGCAAAATGGCGCAAACCTGCAGCCATACCCTGACCGAAAATCAAACCCACTGATTCTAAGTCGGATGTCCAATATGTTGCACCACCATGACACCCTAATACAGTGATACTTCTACTTCTGCAACAAACGAGCTCAGAAAACTTACACAGCCGACCGCCCACTGCCCTGCTTGCATTACTGTTTCAGGAATGTGTACCAAAATCACAGAACTGCTAAAAGTTGTGCGAGACTGACACCCCCCACCTCTAGGAGATATCTCCTTTTCCGTGGGCAGATCCAGGCCACCATCTAGAGGTCTGCTAGAGAACACACAGCAGCAGTTTTCATCAGCAGCATCTTCATCAGTTACATGGTCCAGCCTCCTGCATCCGCACTACTGACCAGCCTCATGTCTGCTCAGACATGACGGTTGTCAGAACACCATCGCAGAAAACACAAAATAAACAAACATACTCAAAGCATAAAAAGCAACATGGAAACAAAGATGAAATATTTTCAAATACTCACTGCCAGCTGTTGATTCATCGACTTTGCGCTATCTAGAGACATTAGAACTTGTTCGGCACCGAAGCGCCAGTAAACACTGCCATGTTGCTAAAGCAAAACACAACAACACACATGCACACATACATGTTACCTGCTGCCGTTGCTGCTGCTACTGCTACTACTACTATTGCCTTCTTCTTTGGCGTTACTTCAAGTTCAGGCAGGTCCCCCAAAAGTGAATCTTTACAAATAACTGGAGCAGGTTATTACCGCCGGGTGTCATTTTTGCATGTGAACCTGGTCAATAGGTTCCCCTCGGATCCCTATCTTCTCCACCTGTTCCAGAAAAAACTTTTGGGGATTAGTGGACAAGGTTTCTACAAGGTGGATGTCCTTCCTACCAGCCAACCATCAGTGCCAAAGCACTTAAAGGAACACAAAGCGCTAATCCTAACCAGTGGCCTGATCTCATCTTTTCTTCATCCACACGAAATTTTATTAAATCAAAAATAGTAAGCTGTCCAAAAGGGTGTAGATTCCATCAGACTGACCGATTAACAAAAACGAGAGGCAAAGACCGGGTGATACCTGGCAAGATTTATCGTCAGATTAACGTGACACGTCAGTCGAAACATTTAACTGGCATTAATGTGTCTATAAAAACAGACTATACTGATAACGGCTGATAACAGTATCTAAAGAATTTGTTGGCTTTGCATAAAATGATATAAACCAATTTTGAACTTGTACTGCAAAAGTACGAATTGAGCAGATTGTACTTGTTCCAGAACAGAACCTTTGGAGATAAGTGGCGCTGGGTTTTTTGCGGGTCAAATACCTTTCCTGTCATCCAACCATCATTGCACAGAATGACAGTAGCAACTAAGACTGCTACAATGTCACACTAACATCAACAAGCAGACTTTTCCAGCCATGAGGAAAAGGGTGCTGAGATCAGGACAGATAGGCCTTGAAATTGGACTAACCAAACGCTTGGTAATACTGCTCTCCTGGAAGCGAATGAAAAGAAGCAGTACATATTATGCAGTTATCAAAATAACAATCACAGGCAAGCCACAATGCTAACTATTTTACAATATGCATCAGCCAATAAGTGGAAATTAAAGACAGTACCTGTGCAGTCCCAGATACAGCGACCATTTTACTGAAGTCAAACTCAGCATCTTTCATTCTAGTCAGCACCATATCAACTGCCTAAAGTTGACAACAGAAGAACCCTCAGATCAGTGCTCAATCATATTCCTTCATCCTTCACAATGACTATCTAACAATAATAATAACAAGTGGTCAAAAAATTTTAATGAAAGACCGAATAACAGGGGGCAGATTTTTCATGGTGGGGAAAGTTTAATGTGACACCAGTTCAGTGGGAGCCATGCCGTACCTCAGTTATGGGGAGGATTTTTCAAGGAGGGAAAAATTTAATGCGACACTGGCCTGGACAACTCCAAAACTGTCCCTTCCATTTGGGGATCTGGACCCCATCTAATACTGGTTCCATAGGCCCATCCAAGTGGCATTTCAATCAGTTCTGTTGTCAATAGGTTGATGTCGCCAGCTATCATTACAATGCGGCGAAATGATAATAATAAGAATACGTTTTTGTGCAATTTCCACCCCACAATAAAGTTGTAGCTTCAGAGATAATAAACTATAGTTTTTGATAAACTGGCCTACATATCTAGAGTTATTTCATGTTAGGCTGCATCAACCAAAAGCGAACTTACATTTTTGACATCCAAAATCACACGTAAACTTTTTGTATTGCTGAGTACAACTACCGGTAGTCTTAAATGACTGTCAATTTCAATCATAAGTATCTAAATATATATGTATATATAGAATACTATGCAAATGTGGTTATTGTTACCTTGACCCACATCAGGGGTGGAGCAGTGAAAGTCATACGATCGCTGTGCATATGAACTCCTCCTGAAGTGCTGCAGTTACAAATGTGAACAGTCACTTTTATAAACACTAACTGCAAAACACAGTGGCACATCCTGACTGAAAGATACACACTGAATCTTAAATACAAAAGTGCATCCGATCAGTCCATATGTCCTTAACAAAAACTACCATTCTAAGTGTATGACTCACGTTTGCAGCATTCAACACTTGAAATGTCACAATCAGATACTTAATAAGATGTGTATGCACAGTACGCTTGTATTTTTATGATGACTTAAGATCTCTGCAATCCAACTTATATTTACTGCAAGTGCTTCACTATCAAAAGCCATAATTAATTAACAACATATATACAGTGAAATAGCAAACTTGTAATTTACTTGAACTCAGGAAGATCAACATCAAATTTGATAGAATCTTGGTATACCACAGCCAGCTCATTATTCACGACAATTACTTTCACCTAAAATGTACAGCCATATGATATAACACACTGTGTTTTACAGCACAAAAATTTGTACTTACTTACTTATATGCATTCAGAATTGGACGGGGTAACCAGTTTAGTTTGCTGAACAAATAAACCAAATATTAACAAAAACGATTAAACGAAATGCAAGCCAGAAATTGCAAAAGTACTCAGCATGTCCAGTAAAGACAGGTTACTGTTTGCCCACACGTGTTAAATACCATACTACTAGCTGCTGAAAGATCAGTTCCCTTATGCCAAACTGTTATGCAATAAATATCAAAAATCTTATTCTTACTCAGAATGATAGCAGCAGAAATCTGATCCAAACAACACATTGCTTGATAAAGGCCTATTCATATCATTAACTTAAGACATACAAGTCTGGCAGGAAAGTAAAGTAGAAGGAGTAGTTTTACCTCACACCACTGCCTTGTATTTTCTGATTCAAAAATGGGCTATCTCATTTTTGCATAAAAAATGTGAGCAGAACCTAGCAGTGTTCCATTGTGATACTTGTTCTCTAAATACTTCCAACAATAGCCATGTGTACCAAAAAATAATAATTGAATTATTAAATATAAATATTTACAGTTCTTTTTATGGAAAGAAAAATGGTACCGATACACATATCTAATACTAGCAATGAGGCCACATGTCTTAAGTTCATTTTCACAATAGTTCTTAATGCATGTTACACCTCATTCAGGTTCAGTAATGCGATATTAATTTCCAAATGTTCAGTGTAGAAATCGAACGACATGCGCTATTTCTATAACAAGGTGTCGCCCTAACGGGACATAACCATACTGGCCCGCCGTGCAGTGTCGGCTACCCGACCGCCCATGCGCCCAGCCCGGCGGTGGCCGACTGCCCACGTGCCCGGCGGCCAGCCTGTCCGCCCGCCGGCAGCATTACAGACGACAACAACAGACAATGCTGACAGACGAGAGACAACAGATGCCAGCAAGCAAAACAATACTGGCCCATTTGGCGGGCCAGTAATAATTCTATTAATTTCCATCAGTTGTTATGTGCATAGAATACAGTCATCCGTGGAATTTTAAAGAGAAATAGTGCAGAGGATTGAGGTGCACCTGTGGCACCCAGGATCTATTTGTTTTATTAAAATGTCATTTAAAACACAAGTGCTGACTTCTTGAAATCACTGTGATGGAAATCTTCCCTTCGCTGCCTTCTGTAACTTCTAATAATAATAATAGTAATAAAATAATAATAATAATAATAATCTTCCGATGAAGTAACAGAAACAAAGAATGTACAAATGTATACTAGTAATTTTGGATTGAAAGATGATCAGTTAATGACAATTATCAATCAGCAATGCGAAAAAGTTGCAGGTATGCAGTATCGGCGCGTACCGTCACAGAAAGACGGAAAGAAGAGAGACAATTGCATAACCCGCCCTAGCCAACACACATTTCTGCAACATCCTACACATAAACTATAACTTGTCATTACCGAGTACAATAAAAATCAGCAAATACCTGTTGAGTGCTTATCTCTATTCCCATAAACAACTTCTCGTCCATCTTGTAGCAAAAGGTAAACAATAGGGCGTGGTCTAGCAGCATAGAATATGTAACACGGGCGTTGTACTTACTTGTACCGGTACTTGTACTTGTAGGTTGATGGACCGGCAAGCTCATCGGCTTTTGATGTCCATATCTTTAACGTAGTTGCGGTCGCAGGCATTCTTGAATGCGTTGACTGTCTCTGCATTCACAACTGTTGCCGGGAGACGATTCCAGCCGTTGACCACACGTTGACTGAAGTAGAACTTCCTTGTGTCGAGTCTTGTTCTTTCTTTGATCAGCTTCATCCCATGTCTTCTCAGGTCATAATGATTATGTGCCTATGTAAAGAACTGTTTGTAGTCAGTCTGTTCCCTTTCAGTTAACAATTGTATACTTCGATCATATCACCCCTTTATCTTCTGTCTTTCAGAGTTGTGAGCCCCTACTTCTGTAGCCTAACCTGGTAGCTGTATTTCCTCAACTTTGGTGTTAGGTTAGTTGCTGCTTTCTGTACATTTTCCAATATTGCAATGTCTTTTTAACTAGGTGTGGCGACCAGGCTTGGATAGTGGATACAGTACTCAAGGTGCGGACGGATATATGTTTTAGGCTATATATGATCTGGAAGTCCTCTGTATCCAATTGCTTGAATTGTCGTCTGACCATTCCCTTCTTGCAGTTGCTTCAGACATTTTGCACTGGCTAACAGACTTTAAATCTGATCTGATCTGATAATGAGACCTATATAAATCTCTCTCTCCCTGTACTGACTCTAGTTTCTTTTTTCCTAATATACCTTCTGTCATGTAATATTCTGTTCTGTAGGAATGACCGATATGCATGACTTTGCATTTCTCTGCATTGAACTTCAGCTGCCAAATTTCTGACCACGAGCTGAGATTGTCCAGGTCTTCTTGTAGAGTAGTGCCATCATTTTCTGTCATGAACGAAAAAATGAGTAAGTGTATATAAACCTTAAATCTATCCAGATAAGACCGAAGTGGACTGTAAATTCGTCAAAGCACGCCGAGTACAATTACTTCGTCCCCAGCATGATTGCGACGTATTGCAATCAGCGAATCTGTCTATCTATTGGTCTGTATGTCTTCTTTTTCCAGAGAAGATGCTGACTTGATGACGAGTAGGCTACAACTCACTAGCAATGCCGGTATCGCACATGTCTGTCTATCCGCTCGCGTGTCTCAAGGTAATCGTAAATATCAGACTTCGCCCGTGGTGTGCAATCGCACCTTTAAATCTATATACTTCCCTTAAATACCATTAACGCCAAATTAACTTCGCTTCCCTACGTCCTTCCATGCATCAAAGTATAGAGGTTTTTTGTTTCTCCGCAAACGTTCATCGTTACCACAGTAACAATAGCTACGCCAACGTAACTTTCGGTAATTCTTTCCATTAATCGTTAAATTTTTCTGTTCCTGTTTTACCTCATGTATGCAGGGGCGTCTATCCCCCCTAAGGCCTTGGCGC
>Ga0209780_1003221_pt1 | contig 12048 bp, 9 predicted proteins | sample WorMetexBAHAMAS2_FD_187384 | JGI IMG/M metagenome (GOLD analysis project Ga0209780, IMG submission 187384) | Marine gutless worms symbiont microbial communities from Max Planck institute for Marine Microbiology, Germany - Inanidrilus exumae... | ecosystem: Host-associated > Annelida > Digestive... | reverse complement strand
GTGTTAACACGAATAGGGAATGGGTCAATGTATTACTTACCGACGGAAGTTTTAGGCTGATGAAGTGACGTCATGTGAAAATAAGATTACGACTGCAATCATTATAACGTCTAGGCCTAGGCCTATTTCAACGTCTCGGTGACGTATCATGACCTACAAACGTCTCGTCTCGGTCTCGTCTCGAAATCTGACCGTCTCGGTCTCGGTTTTTAACGTCTCGTGCCCATCCCTGTCAAGGAACCATGCATATTAGTAGATGGGGTTGAGAAGGGGCAATTTTCGGCACTGTCCGGCCATTGAAAAGCAATGGGAGGGGCACAAAAGTTACTGGGTGTTTACATGAAGCGACTGTCAACATATAGTCGGTCAGACTTTGTACAGGTCAAAGTACACTGAAAAAAATTAAATTGTTGTAAGTCGAGGGGCGGCACGTGCCCCAGTGCCCCATAGCTGGCGACGCCAATGTCTACGATGTTAAAAAATGAGTCCTTTGATCAGCACCCCAAGTTTCATGTGCAATAATTTTAAAGAGGTTCACAGCTTGGAGACATTTAGTTTTTAAGTATTTGATATGAGGTAGAATAGATAATTTATTGTCAAAGTATAAACTAAGGAATTTAACTTCATTAACAACTGGAAGTGATTGTTTAGAAAAAGTGATGGATCAGGATGTAACTTTCTTTGATTGCAGAATGTATAACACGGTTTGTCTTTAGAGAATTTGAAGCCATTATAATCAGCCGATTTAGTTAATTTATTAAGAACCAGTTGTACTTTTTTTCAGCTATTTGCATGAATTTGAATCAGAAACAAATTACAAAGTCATCTACGTACCAAAAGTTTTCAACATCATGAGCATGATGAGCTAAACAGTTTGTAATGCTATTGATGTTAAGAATAAACAGAGTAGTAGTGAGTACTTTGCCGCTCGTGGATTCCGTTATTCGGCACCTGCTGTCTGGAACTCACTTCCTAGGACAGTTCTCGATAGTCTGTCACTAACAGTTTTCAAATCGAGGCTTAAACTCATTTATTTCACCTGGCGAACACTGACTAACATGACCTGACCTGCTCTGCCACCGCCTCTAAAGTTACAACCTTATGGCAGTATAGAAATGTGTGTATAATTGTTATTATTATCATTATCATCTGGCAAGAAATCGTTTGAAGAAAAAAGAACTGGAAGGTGATCACTTCCACGTAAGTCATCAAGATTCAAGAGGTTTCTAAATATAGTTTAAACACACAGATGGCGTAGCAAAAGTAAGGTTCATAGCTAAAGAAGATCCTGTAAGAGTTGAGATTTAGTGCCTGAAGGTTTGGGATTTGCCAATCACTGATACTGACCAGTAGTCCAGTGCGGATGGCAACCATTGACAACTGCAGAGCCAGGTCAGCACACGGTTCCAGTTTACCAAGTTGACGACCAGACACGGACGACCACAGCAGACCAGAACTCACGTTGTTTTGTAGCGTCACCAGCAGGTCCATTGTTCTTTCTCTGACACACACACACACACACATACACGCAGAGGCAGACACATGTAGAGATACAAACGAGCACACAGCAGGCATACAGACAATTCAAACAATCAGACTACTCATCAATACTGCACGTTTTATTCAACTTATTGCTGCTGCGTTTAGTGACAGACTATTACCGCTTTCAGTTTGTGCGGCAAAACAAAAATAAAGCAGGATAATCACAGGCTACATGTAAACTAGACGCCTGCACGGGCCGAAATTCCTAAGAATTTTTAAATGTCCTGTTAGAACTTTAAATTCCTGTTAAACACGTTTTCCTTTATTCAGGAACATGGTCATACGGTCATAGCTCTTCTACGTAATAGCACCATTTGATAGAACACATACAAGATCCTGGCTTCCTATTAGCGTTCCATAGTAACTATGACCCTATCTTGCACCGTTTCAAACATATAACGAGACATTGGTCGAAAATCGTAAATTTTAACCTACCCATCTATATTTGGCACTCGATCATCCAGAGCGAAACTTTTGGGGGTACGTACGTCCCGGTACAGAGTGTACAGATCAGCGGAATGACTGAATTGACTCCAACAATAAAAATGGAAACTAGACATCCCGTAGAGATTTATTTTGGCCGTGAGTTTCCGGCGATCTGTTATCATTGCGGATTTCTGGCGGCCTGAAGTCGCCAGAATTGGAACATTTTCAAGAAATTTTTGCGGTTTTTTGAAAAAAGACCCCTTATGATAAAATTTTCAAAATTCTGATCAGAAAGTTTACATCGCGACACCGATGGACGTTGTCGTGTGCAAAATTCGTGAAAATTGTCCAACGGGAAATCGGTGAAATCGTGCATTGTTTACCGGACCAAAAAAAGAACAAAATTACGGCTCCCTCTCAAACTGTCGCTACTGCACGGATCGCGCCCAAAGTCTGCCATATAGCCAGCCCCCAACATTTGGCTCACAACGTTCCAAATTTTATCGAAATCGGTTCACTTGCGGCGGAGTTATAGTCGGCCGCGTGAAGGCCGTCAAAACGCGCCTTAAAGCGAATCCAATACTCGGCGAAGCTATATCTTCTCGCCAAGTAATAAAGCAGGATATTAAACAGGCTAGATGCAAACTAGACCCCTGCACAGGCCAAAATTCCTAAGAAATTTTAAAATGTCCTGTTAGAACTTTAAATTCCTGTTAAACTTTCTTGCACACATTTTTCCTTTATTCAGAAACGCGGTCATAGCTCTTCTACATGATAGCACCATTCGATAAAACACATACAAGATCCTGGCTTCCTATTAGCGTTCCATAATAACTATGTCTCTATCTTGCACCGTTTCCAAGATATAACGAGATATTGGTCGAAAACCGCGGTTTTAACCTACCAACCTATATTTGTCACCCCGTTGGGGTGACCAAGTGGAATTTAGCCGAGATCTTTGGCATCAGGGCTATCGCACGGCATTCTGTGCATGATCCTACGTTTAGTCATTATGGTACAGCACCGGCGTGTGACAGAACACACAGACGAACAAACAGACAGACACATCATGACAGCATACACCGTGCTGGCATAGCGTCGTGCAGTTAAATGGAAGTGATGTCGGACAATGAGATATGACACTGCAAATATCACTCACGAGCAGTTGATGACCTTTAGGTTGACATCAAACGTCGATCCAATAACAACACTCTGTGGCACCGACTCTATGCTCACCTTCACGTCACCGTAACCTGGTACCTGACACACAGATAAAGATACACTGACACACTTTGGGCCAGTTGCAACAACTACAGTTAATACATCAGTTAACTAATCTGTTTACTAGGGGTTAAACATATAGCTGATGTGTTGCACAGTGGTAGAACGCCGGTCTTTGACCAGCAAACATTCCCTGTCCCACGCTCGACCTGTAGCTGACGGGTGATCACTTATGTGGGTAAGTCATCTGCTGTAGGTCAGCCAACTAAGCCAACTCAGCCTTTCATCATTTCGGGGTCAATGAATTGAGTAGTGAGCAACTTCATCAGATGTGTGCTGGTCGCACCATCTGGTGAATGTTCACGAGGTTAAGCCGGTGCGGTTATCAACCGCTGTGCGCCGTGTGTGGCAGCAATTTAGCCAAGCTTAAACATTCTGTATATAGTGCCGCCCTGCATGGCGGATGTTGTTCTGTAGGCTGTACATTATGTCGTCAATTGAATAAACGAACATTATTATTATTATTACGATTATTATTACCAGGTGGAAACACACAGCTAACTTTATCACTTCATGAACCCTTTTATTTAGTGTAATTATCTACTTAGCAGATAAATGGCATAAGAAAGTCTGGAAAGGTGCAGTCTAGAATAGAGCCAGTGCCAGCACTTGAACATTTGCTGTAATTAGCTGTCATCTGCTGGTGACGACCATGCTACAAACGAGCTACTGACCATTCTCTGCAGTGGGCTAGTCTGCAGTCGACCACGTTCGGCCATGTTGCTTCTCCACACAATGTCCAGCTTTCCTATCAGTGTAACGTTCTTCATCTGTCGAACGTCGGCCGAGACGTCAGGCCGCGGCTGCAGGCAGTAGAGATACTGGCGGACCTCACTCGGTCCCATTGAGTCCACTGGACCGAACAAGCTACTGCACACAGACAGACAGACAGACAGATAACACCGTTCAATGGTAACTGACGTGGTAAATATTTTTAATAGACACTTTCTAGGTGAACCGGAGTTAGGAGGTTCCCCATCGACTTTTTTCGGAAACAGAATCTACACCGTGAGTCAAAAACACCGGACCCCTACGACTTTCTGGCAAAGCTTCATCAAAAGCACAGATGTCGGTAATTTTTGAGAGAGACAATTGCACTTATTCAGTTCATCTGCATTTGTGAGTAACAATTTTAATGCTGTTGAAAACCACCTGCAGTTTCCATGGCAACGACATCAGACGTGTGGGCTGACTTTGAACAGGCAATTATCGATAGAGCGATCGACAAGAAAACAATTCCAGGCCTTTGTGAATGCCAAAGGAGAACACTTTGAACACTTGCTGTGATTGGCTGTAGCCTACTGTGTGCTGCTTAGACGCACTGTTTCAAACGATATTTAAATGTTTCAGTTATTTTCGTCAACACAGCGTTTTACGCTTGACGCACGATAGACAGCATAAGACTTATCGATAGTAACATTATGTCTGCTGGTAGTCTGCTATACACTTGTTATGTGCAACTTCAATATTACGTCAATGACTAACTAGACCTATTTTTTAACACGTGATGCTTACATCACGTGTAAAAAGATAGATTGCTATTAAAGCAATGTTTATGACGTTGTGCCACAAAGTTACAAGGGTCTCGGGTTTTTTGACTCACAGTGTATGTATATAACTGGTGCACGTTTTTAGGATGCTCTTTCTGTCACTGACAGCTCACAATGTCAAGGGAACTCCATGCATTGATCCCAACAAACAAAAATCATCCACTGACCTCATCCACAACCAGGCTCCTCACAGAAGGGGTGTGGCTCCTCTCTGACACCAGTACTGGGACATAAACCAGTCTGCGGTTTCAGCAATAAGCTCCGCTATCAACGAGGGACTGCGTGATGATCTATGTCAGTCAGTCCAGTCAGAAGATCAAAACCACACCAACTGTTTCCTGCACAACCGTACTAGAAATCAAGTTTGTAAAGGCTTGCACGCACTGAATGACGTTAAAGGTTGCTCAAGGTCACTGAAAGTGGCGCTATTCCACAGACAGTACATCACTTCCTATTAATGGTCCATAGCAACAACGTCTTTAGCTCTTTATCTTGCACCGCTTCCGAGATATTATGACTTTCACAGTGTGCGTAACTGACTGTGACCTTGAGAAGTCCTTCAGTTTGATGAGACGCATAGGCTGTGTCATTGTGTGCGCTTTGCAGTTTGTGCACCTGTTTTACTTTCTGAGTGACGTATGTGATTTAGAAAGGTTAAAAAATCTGAAATGACCTTCAAGGTCACTCAAGGACACTGATATCGATGCCATTAGCCGGAATCAGTTGCACTGCAGACAAGACACACTTAGAGCCGGTTTTTCCTAAGCAAATTAAATCAACTTTAATCTCTACGTAATCTCCTATTAATTTAATGGTAAAAGTTAATCATCAATTAACCGAGTTTCGTTTTTCCATTTTTTCCATGCTTTTTTTATCTCCAATTAGTAAACTGGCGATTAGTTGATGCTAGATTAGCTGCACCTACTTTCGTCTTCTCTGACTGGCTGTCAGTGTGACCTAAATTGAGAAGCGCTCAATGAGGTCACCACCACAAATTATAGGCCTACACAACCGTCGTTGAGGACGCTTCAGTGCAATGACACACGGGCGACTTTATCACGAGATAATATCTCGCGACTATTATCGCGTGATTTTATCGCCCATGTGTCATGGCACTAACGGATTTTGTAATCACAAAACAACCCCTTCATGATATCGGCGGACATGATGTATCAGGTTCTGCAGTGTATCTCGTTCAGCAGTTTTGTGACGGCGAACTTTGACAGTCTGAAGCGCTGGCGGAATTTAGCATCATCATATTCCTGAGACGGATTCCTCCGTGGCAAAACGATGCATTCGCTTCACTGAAATTCCTCTTTATAGCAAACTAAAAGCAAAAAAACCTGCAGATCCGCCATTGTTAATTGACCATTAACCAGTTAATTGGTGAAAAATCGGTAATTAAGATAATGGACGATTTAATTGACGATTGGCCATTAACTGGCGATGGAGAAACGACATTTGAGTTAATCGACAATTATCTGCCAAATTTAATTGGCGATTAAGTTAATGGAAGATTAGTTTGCGGTGGAAAAACCGGCCGTCAGAGACGTCAAACTGACAGACAGCGGTGGTACTAACAGGTCATTTTGTGTTGCTGTTGTCGTGTTGAGTGCTGTAACACTGTACTTAGACGACGGCTCCAGGCTCACTCTGTCAAGATAGATCGGCGACGGCGTGATGTTCTGTATCTGAGCTTCAAGGTACACATCATCTGACTGTCACACAAGCATCAGCAGCCACAACCACATCAACTGTCAGCCTCATAGGCAATCAATCAATCAATCAATCAATCAATGAGCCAGTTGATCAACTGACCAATCAATAGATCTATTGATCTGTCAGTCGATCAGTGTTTACTGATAATGCAACTCTTCAATAAAATTCTCACAGGTGCCCACACTAATAAAAAGCCATGTCTTAAAGATGATATGCAACGATTTTTTTACCAAATTGAGTAAAAGTAGTTATTCTTTGGCTGTTTCCATCATGTGTGACGTCATGCCAGGATACGCTTGTTTCGTTTGCATTGTTATGCGTTTGAGATTAGATAAGAAGTTATTTATTATACCATTTTATGTTTTAACAACCTATTTCTACGTCGTTATGCCTATATGTTATGTAATGTCTCCCTCAACACTCCAATAGCCTGTTCCCTTGTTCGTTTCCCTGGTATGACGTCATCACCTGCAATAGTAAACAAATCACTTTCTGGCGCTTTTTCTAAAATTTCCTAATTCTTTGATGTTCCTTAATATCCAAATAGATTTGCTTATGTTGAAGACATACTAAGGGCAATTTACTTCAACAACCAAAAAACTATTGCACATCATCTTTAAGTCGTAATCTGCTAGTGCTGTGTTTCATTCAGATGCAACGTCATCATAGTAGGTATCAATTAGAAGGTTGGTTGGTTAGTATTTGACGGCGCTTTCAACACAATTTAGGTCATATCGTGCCTTTAAGGTAGAAATAAATTATAAATATTAAAATTTATGAGTATTCGAAACTGTGCGGCTGATTTTCGCAAAAAAATATTTATCCTGACATAACAAAAACTGGAACAAATATGGGGAACAGAGCCTTGTAAAATTGCTTATGACGACTGCATTTTGTGATAAGAAATTAAATAACTGTTTACTATTTTACTATTCACACGTATACCAAGCTGGGTAACTTGCAGCCTCACGGCAATGTAAAGTCTGTGACAGACTGATGGACAAGTAGACTGAAGTAAAAAGTCTTGTTACTAGTGTGAATACACTGATGGCTTTATTTAGAATTTGCACCAAGTAACCTAAAATAATTCGTATGGGATTCGGCTAGAGGTATAGTATAGTAAAATAGGTGGCACGGAGGCATAATGGGTAGACTGATGGACTTGCAATCAACAGGTCGCGGGTTCAAATCCTACTCAGGGCAAAAGCTGCATAACAACCTTGGGCAAATTGTTCGCACGATATGACCTACATTGTGTTGAAAGCGCCGTTAAACTCCAATTGGGCAAATTGTTCACACCTATGTGCCTCTGTCACCAAGCAGTATAACTTGGTACCGGCCAAGAGGCGGTGATGCTCTGCGGCTGAGAAGGTAACTGCAGGCCTGGTGGAAAGTAATGGCAGCCTACTGCCGGGTGAAAGACTGCAGGCTGACTGCCTGTACACCATGATCAGCTCTGAGTCCAATGCTCCGTAACGAGTATGAGAAGCCTTTACACTATAGGTAACACAGCTGAGGAAAACTGTCTTTTCCGACAGCACTCTTTGCTTCTTTATCTCTTCGTCAACCTCATTCTGGTACCAGTTCCTCCACTTCAGACAGACAGAAAGACAGACAGATGGACAGGTACAGATGCAGAAGGCTGAACACAGACATTAGACCTCAGTATTGTAGAACTTGGTCTTCACATCAAGAGGCTTCAACACCTTCAGCACATATTACATCACCAGTCATTAGCATCATAATCATCAGCATCATCATTCCATGCACCAGTATCTATCATCATGACGAACATTACTCCTTTACTACATCATCAACTAGCAACTGTTAGAGGCTATCCATAAAGAAAGTTCACATAGAGGGGGAGGGGGAAACGTTAGAGTTAAATGCGGACAAAAACGGGACAGGGGGAGAAAGAGCTTGATTGTAGTAGGGCTGCCAACTTCTGGACTGTTAATTCAGGATGACTGCGTTAGATATCTCAACACTAATGCAGCCGATCAGCATGAATAAGTTACGCCTTACGATCTACTCCAGTGGCAGCTGAGCGCATTAGAGGCGCTTTGCGTAATGAGCTATACGAATAGATGTATACTTTACTTTACCAAGTTTCGTGCTTCTGATTATGACAAGAGATTACGAACAGATGAACATACGAAACTGATTCAGAGGAAGTGTTGAGAAATTTGTTGACCAGTTAATATGTGATGGACGTTTTACAAATTTACTTTTCATCTCTAGTTTTAATGCATTTTTTAATTTTGATGTATGTAGCCTATGTGCATGTTTCTACTTTTGTATTTTTAACTTTTCTGTCTTATTTGCTGCATTTATTTGTGAAAGAAACCATATTTATAGCAGAGTTATAAGTGTAACAAAGCAGCAGGAGACAGAAGAGTTCGCCCAATAATAATAATAATTCGCTCCAACCTGTAATAATGCTGCCCATCACACCATCCAATCAAATCGCTTGCTGTAGGTGAGTTAATATCACTCAGGTAGGAGGTGATGGATTGCTCGTCGATAACCATTGCATAAGCACCATTATGTGATAACATCCACAAAATCAGGAGTTCATAATGTATTGCACTGTCATCAGAGGAGGACCTGATGGCTCGGCCAATGGTAACATGTACATCATATTTCAGATGTGAGCAGACACAGACAGACAGACTAAGAGACAGACAAACAGAAACACTGATCGCAATAATTCGCCCGCCCACTGGGGGCAAAGTAACACGGTGATCCATCATTTACTCACCACCCGCATCAAGAGATACTCACATGAAACTTGAAGAATTTTCTAAAATACATTTTCTCTCCCGATGCAGTAACGTAGCTCACCGCACACGCCAGACTGAAACACACAGAGAAACACACAAGTCTCTCCATCATATGCCATGACTATGCCAGCTACACAACAGAGGTACATTTAGTGACAAGAGTGACAATGTGGGTTGGACAGCTTACATGTGAGTGCCCAGTTCTTTCACTTCGTGATGTATCACATCATCAATGCTGTCGTCGGGCACAAGCTCAGCAACCGTCGACTGAGCCGAGCCACCAGACAGGTTCAGACGCTGAGAGCTGGTCTGTAGATCAGCCTTCACACACGATCATCAATAGATGTCAAGGTGCAACCACAAAACGCAGGTTAAAGATCAAGGTACTGAGTCAATCATGAGCAGCATTGCTTCATCATACCATTAGTAACAACTGATTGGAATCACGGCACCAGCATTAACAGACAACTGGTCTAGAGACCTGGCGTGCTAGTCACTATAATGTGCGTTTTTATGCAAAAATTTATGTCATACGCAAGTTCTGCGATTTTTCGTACAGAGTATTCACTATCAGTTCGTAAAAATTGTCTTACGTACATGCAGCCAACGATGATTGTATTCTATTTACAGAATGCTTACTTCAATGGGCGTGCTCGTTAAGTAGCGTATTTGGTTTGTCAGTTATTTTTAAAATGATAAAAATATGCAAATTTGACCATACGATTGCTACATAGTGATTATTTCGCTCAGTTTCTCTTACTTAAACTAGCATTTTCTATGAAGAAAGTTATGTTGAAAACAGTCGTACCTTATGTTACGATTAATCCTTTCGACGTAAATGATGATGTAATTGTAATTTTTCTATTTATTTTATGGTATACAAGCATCGCCGTAAACAAATTTCTGCTGTGATTCTAAAACCAAATATCGAAATAACTTCACCGACTCACAATCTCTGCGAAAATTTTCTGTTGTACAACAGCTCACACCTGCATATATTTACGCACGAATTTACGATTTTTTCGTACATAAGAAAGTTTTGTGAATAGCATTACACACATAAGAATTTGCGTATGCAAAATTTATGCACAGAAACTGGCTTACGAATTTTCGTGAATAGCACGCCTGGAGATGGCAACCCCACAGACAACGGGACATGCAGACCGTCACTAGTTAAACTACCACTCATCTCCCACAGTCTTGTTCTTGCCTTCAGACAAGTCCCAGTCTCAGACATTTGCACAGCAACATCAGAACTGAAGAAAGTCCTAACAGTACAGTTATGCAATTCAAGCACATATCACTAAAACGTCACCATTTGATATAGAAAATAATGTGTGTTAAGACTCCATCTCAAAGTGCTGGCTTTGATTTTCAGACCCAGGTGACAAACATCTTGGTCTTGGTCTCAAGTTTTTCTTCTAGCAAAATGCTGATGAAAAGAACGCAAGCAACATCAACTTTCAAACACAGAAACACATTATCACGAAGTAGTCTGCTGACTACAGCATTGACTCTGCTGCATTTATTCACACAGAGATACAAACTAAACAAATACGCCCATCTTCAGGGACTGGCGTTTATCCACACATGCTGATCCTATGTCCAAACGCCGTGCGAACTTGATAGGCACGCCGTGGAGTCACGAAATAGAACATTCATCGTCCTTCATGTGCAGGCCGATTCGTCCGATTTTGGGCTTACAGGGGAGCAAAGTTGCCCAAAATGTGAGATTCCCTGCCCAAGACGCCGCTGAACCGCCGTGCAAAATTTAATGCTGCTAGCTTTAACCTCGGCGGAGAAATCCGTAACCGTACAAACACACGCACAAAATTACAAAAAAAACAAAGAAACAGTAAACGATATATCCACACCTTGCCTATCGGCATGTGTGGATAACAAAGACACGCAGACAGACACAGTGTGGGTGTGAATGAAGCATTTATAAGCAACCTTGACATGAATCTGTCTACAATGTTGTCTGCTGTCATTGTGAATGCTGACATAACATGAAAATGTCTCACCAAGAAATATATTCCTGAAACACACAAATACAAAACGAATTTCATACTCATCCACTGGCTACTGACACTCAATATTACTTTTAGACGATCATTTACAGCTATCTTTTATGTTTAGTCATTAAATTTCCAAACACTATGAATGTAATTATATACGCTGTCGTAACAGCACACGTCAACAAAAGACTACAAAGCTATATTTAGAAATCACAGCAAATCACTATGATGTGCTGTTCGTCTTATCTGGAACTTGCTACCGATGATTGTCAGACACACAAACTCTCACGAACAGTTTAAGCTACGTCTTAAGACTTGGCTCTCTGAGTGTGCCTACATTTCAGAATATGATTTGATTATGTCTTTTGAGTTCAATAAATATTTTCAGGCCATACAAAGAATTTTTCACAGTTTTATCCAATTTACCACAAGATGCAGTCGAAAACGGCAGACTTCACCCCAAATGCCACCACCTAATAAACTGGACGAAACATATGCGCTTTGATACTGGCCCATGCGCTCCATTATGTGAAAACATGACCACATCCACAATACCGATAGTACATAATGTATTGCAATGTCATAAGAGCAGGACTGAGCCATGGCCAACAGGTCGTTCGTTCATTCGTTATTGCGGGCAGGGGTCCAGCCTACTCTGGACCCCAGCGCTGAGACCTTTATGTCGGTCCAATGCGCCAGCCCAGGGAGAGGAGGGGAATTGGTAGGTGT
>Ga0209780_1003220_pt1 | contig 12049 bp, 8 predicted proteins | sample WorMetexBAHAMAS2_FD_187384 | JGI IMG/M metagenome (GOLD analysis project Ga0209780, IMG submission 187384) | Marine gutless worms symbiont microbial communities from Max Planck institute for Marine Microbiology, Germany - Inanidrilus exumae... | ecosystem: Host-associated > Annelida > Digestive... | reverse complement strand
CGTTAACGTACAATTGGACCCGCGTTATGCAGCTAGCAAACACACCACCGCTCCAATCAACCACACCAGGCCTTCACCCGGTAAGCTTTCACCAGACGTCACCACCCGTGCGAGGAAGCAAACATCTGATTATAGCTTACTACTCAATTTATCGACCTCTAAAGGATGAAAGGCTAAGTCGACCTGGGTGGCTGGTAACATACCGAAATAAAGTGCCGCCTCCGGGAGTCACGTCACCTATCCCAGTACTAACCGGGCTCGACGTAGAGTAACTTCGTTGAAGTTAAGAGGCTGGCGTCTGAACAGGCCACACTTAAACTGATAACAGGTCTCAGATGCTGCACACAAACTCGCGCGACGCGCTGCCACACGCCCATCGTGTTGGGGACAAAGGTGGACGTTGTTATAAACTGGCGACCGACTACCATCGCCACTTTATAGTCTAGTCATTTCACGATGGAAACAGACCATGTCGTTACAAGCAAACGATTGTTTGTTTTCAGTCTGATCATCATACCTCATGTCTGCATTTCTGACATATTTTACGTCCACTATAAGGTACATTTTTTCTACATTCTGACCAATGTAGCTGAGTAACACTGCGGAACAAATTTGGGTTGTGTCCCCCACTTTATACGGTGCCCACCCCATAAGTCTCTGCAGCGGTGACTCACCTGTAGGTTTTTCACAATATTATTAATGTATGTATCAGTATCTAAGAATGCTACATTGTTGGTAGCGCAATAACTAATGCCAAAGTGAGGGGGCCTGGCCCTCGCTTTGAAGAAAGTGAGGGGGCCCGAGCCCCGCTTCTCCGAATTCCGACGCCTATCATTTGTGCAACTCGCTGCTGAAAAGTGGGGAATCGGGTCGTCACAGTCCCTCAACAGTCATGATGTCGGGGGATGGGGCAGGGCAAATAGCCGGACAACGTTCGTAACATTTTTATTGCAAAATTTGCAACTGCATAGCACTAGTAACTAATTACGGATAATTGGAGTTACATTGAAAGGTTAGGCTAGTGCTATACACACGAAACGTAGAAATAATAAAACAAACTAAATTATGAATATTTACATAATTACTACGCTGTTCGTTTATGCAGTTTTACTACACAGAGGACTCAAAAATGGGGGGACACTTGACATTATGTCCCCAGCCCAAAACGTGGGGGTCATGTCCCCTGCCTCCCCCGTGAGTTGCATCCATGAAGCCTATGATTTGAAAAGCTACGGCCACAGCCGTGACTGGGAACAATATGTACACAATGTACCTTTAACAGTTTCGTTGTGTTTGTTGAGACCACAACGTGATACAGATTTAGTAGAGTTCTTCAAATTCTGATGGTTAAGCCATATGCAATAGTTATGCTTTTGCAACCCGACAGTGTCGGCGAAGGTATTATGTTTTCGGGCTGTCCGCCCGCTTCCTTTGTCCGTTCGGGCAGATCTTTGTTACCACGATATCTCATGAACGGCTCGAGCAACCTCGACGAAACTTAAATGGAGTATTCAACAAGCCCTAGTGATGACCTGAATAAATTCTGAAAGTTGAAGGTCAAGGATCAAGGTCACAGCAGGCCGTCGAGACGGCGAAGGCATCCACGTCGACGCTGGGACGTCGAAGTTCAATCAGTATATTGTAATTGTAAACATCACGTAGCCAGTAGCAGATATAGGGCTATGGACTTGGCTATAGTGGTCATGTTTATGGCGGCGCCTTTGATGAGCGGGCTGAAGCTACTGAAAGCCCCCTCACCCTATCATCCAAGGACGCCAATGACCGTTACGGTATACGTGTGCAGGACACGCAAAGAAGAAAGCCGCAGCCGTGAGAGTTGGACACAAGCGCAAGAAACTCAGTTTGTTGTCATGTTGCTTGGCAACGAAGACGCCAGACGTTGATGACCAAGATGAACGCGATGACGTCAGCGTGACGTCACTGGACGACCACGTGCGTAAAACGTTAAACTTAACATGATGTCACAAGTAGGATGAGATTTCTATTGCAACCCTTTACAACTCGGCACTGTTCGTATAGTAGTGCAGCAGTTGACATGATTTTAACTGACACAGTGCGTCACGCGACCCTTCCCTGAAACGCAGGGCACTTTTCCGACCTGAAAATAGTGAACACACAGCATTTACAGTCACTGTAGCAGCATTTGTGGCGATTATGTTTTCACTGCACATGCGCAGAAACATCTATTTAGGAGCTTTCGGTAAAAATCCTGACATTAGCATTCGATTCCTTGACCCTGATTTCCTCCTAGGCAGCTAGATTTCGGCGATTTCAGGACGCTTTCGAAAAAGCTAAAAGTCCGCCATATTTCTACTTCCGGTTTATTTTACGTAGCGACTTAGAAAGCGTGGCACGTGATTAGCCACCCACGAAGATAATTTTCACCAAGTTTGAAGTTGATGTGATTATCCGTCGTCGAGTTACGGCGTTGTTGCCGCTGATACGTTACGTGACCTTGTGGCGTTGACCTTTGACCTCTGATTTTTTACCCTTACACAGTTGTCATACGTCGCGGGTCACGTGGTCAATTCTTGAAGATCCTACGCCTATCCGTTCTTGATTTATGAGTTGCGATGTCTGCCATAGGCCACCATTGAGAGTGCGTCTGCAGCCACTACGCATGCGCCGTATCACGTGACCCGCGCGTACGGGGAAAAGTTTCCCCACATATTTTAAATCCGTGACCCCGATGTGTCTATTCACTCTGTAACTTCTATGAACTAACGATCAATTAAAGATAAATCTAGTTATCCGCCAAAAGAATGTCCTGCTCTGTGTTACTATATAGAGCTGACTGCGCATGCGCAAAATCACGTAGTTATGTTAACGGTGCCCCAAAGAGTTGCCGGGATCGTTCTACGGGACGTCGATTTTAGATAATGCGCTTCACATTAGCAGCATGTAGGCGATTTTAGCTATATTTTCATTACGCATGCGCATAAACGGCAATTTCTGAGCTTTCGGTAAAACTTCTGACATCGGCATTCGATTCCTTGACTATGATTTCCGTATCGGTAGCGTAATTTCGGCGATTTGAGGACTTTTCCAGTTGATTTTTTTCATCGGAAAAAGCTAAAAGTCCGCCATATTTCTATTTCCGGTTTATTTGACCTACGGACCTAGTGAACATGCCAAGTGCTGAGCCACCCGGATAATTTCTACCAAGTTTGAAGTTGATATGACTTTCCGTTGTTGCTGCTGATACGTTACGTGACCTTGTGACTTTGACCTTTCGTCTAAACTGTTGTATTTTGATACCGACGTGTTAACGTTCTGTTTTCAGCGGATGTCGTCGTTACTGCAGTCGCCAGACTGGTCGCACGTCGCTAATCCAAGTCGCTGCCAGTTCTGTCGTTCCGAGTACCATCTCAGCTCCGACGAACTATACCCGGAACCAGCTGCGATACAGCTCGCCTTGACTCAGTTACCACGAAACCACCGACCCAAATGCCGGGGTTACGACGACTCCATTATTGGATCAGGTTTAGAGGTTCAAAGTCAGCTGGACTCAATCGGTTGGTTGACTGGCGATGAAGGTTGCAGGTGGACCGATTCTGCTGCAGAAACGATAGACGTCCAAAGTCAGCTGTCGGGTGACGACAGAAGCACAATCACGTGTGTGGATAGCGGATCTGGAACAGGTTTTAGAGGTTCCAGTGTCAGCCGCCTGGAATTGTCCGACCTGGTACCAGCTGACTGTCGGATTGGAAGGTGGGATGATAAGATCGTGGAAAAGTCGCGCATCCGGGACATGGAGCGGCGGCAGTCGGACACACCTCGGAGACGGAGTGGCGGTGGAGAAGATCGTGAGTGGGTCGTTCGACGTCGTAGCGACGGCTCGCGATACATCCGACGTCGCAGTGCCCCGGCGGAACGCCGCCGACGGTCAGCGGAGACGCGCGACCATCGCGCGGACCCGGCACGACGCAGCTGGCCTCGGCCGACCGTCCACCTCAGCCCGGGCACTATCGACCAACAACACGGCTGTCCTGGGAATGACCGTAGCTGTGACGCGAAACGAGAAATAAAAGATGTGATCCGCACAACGACGAAGTTGGATCGGTGGAATAATGCCGGTTACGACGACTACGGTACTGTGGAGTGGATCTGTAGTCCGCACTGTACTGATTCCAGCTACCGCATCGTCGCTGTCGTCTGATGTGGACCAGAAACATCGCAGATTATAGCCAGCTTACTGACAATGTAATCTATACCTAATAATCGGACGGTTTGACCTTGCGTTTGTCACGCCAGTAAATTTGTTTGACCAGGGGCGTGGCTTACGGCGGGCGGACGGGCGGCACAAGCCACAATCGTGCAGAGCGCGATCGTAACTTTTAATTAATAATAATAATAATAATAATAATAGCTAGAAGAAGCCGGCACTCACAAGAGTGCAAAATCCACACCGGCACTGTTTTTTTGTGCCTCGTGACCTTGATCTGTGACCTCTTAATCCAAAAATGAATGGGTTTCCAGAACTCACGGTGGAACATTTCTATGTCAAGTTCGGTGATAGCTAAAACGGTTTTTGAGATATCGTGCAGATAAACAGAGAGATAGCAGCACACGCCGGTGGAAACCCTACCTCTGCGACTGACATTACTAACAATGGACCTATATCGTTGAAAACATACGACTGTTTTTTTCTATTATGTATAACGATGATAATGATGATGATGATGATGATGATGATGAAAACATTTTGTCGTAGGGTCCTTAGAAGCAGAGGAGCTGTTAATTCTTCATTGTAATTCTTGCTCTGTCGATCGCGAGTGTATAAATACTGTATTCGTTGTTTTTTAAAATAATTATAAGCCTAGGCTTTTTAATTAATTTAATCTAGTACCTGAGTAGATTTTGTATTTTAACGCAGATTGCAAATTTAACAATGTGTATTCTGTATATTTCTGAAGTTATTCCAACTGTATTGATTCATTGGTTGTTGATATCGCATTCATATGCGCCAGTTCAATAAATACAGTAATTGTTGCTTTGTTATTCTTCTACAGTCAACTTGGGATAGCAGTCAAATAAGACGACGAAGTTATGTTCGCATAACATATTTTGTTACAAACAGGAATGCATCAAAAAAGGTGTCGCCCTAACGGGACGTTAAACTACTGGCCCGCCGCGTGCTGCCCCCTGGTGAGTTACGTTGCATATGTGAGTGTTACAGACGCCAGCGACCGTTACTAGTCTGGCCCCTCTACACTACGTGTAAGCGAGCCAGTAATAAAAATAGCATTACCAATCAAGCAGCAAAATAGATACTCGAGTCGGAGACTCTGGTTCTAGTTCCAAAATAGGGCCTTGCGACTTGCTTGTATTGACTTGATGCAAATGGATTACTTCCTTGCAGACGCTTTCCTCTAAAGTGAAAAGTAAAGTAAAGTAAACAGTGTATAGCAATTTAGCATCAACTTAGCTCTTCACCGCTACGGGAAACTCACATGCCATATGGGATCACACAGTGTTACCTGTAACCCGACGGAGGTGTGAATCACGCCTTTACCCCCAGCCGAAGCAGATAGTCGATTTAGCGACCCCGGAGGGATGCAAGGCTGAGTTGACCTATGAATGTGGAAGCCACCGGCCGCGAATTGAACCCGCGACCTGTTAATCGCAGTTCAACCCCTACCGCTGAGCCACCACGCAAAAAAACTAGGAGGATACTTAACACTTAACATTAACGACTTCCGTACATTCTTGTCGACAAGAAAACTGTCATCATAACGAACAGGCTATACCAGCATAACGCGTGTTTCGTAACAAGAAGATCAGCTATCGCAGATTGACTGCGCGGCGCACTGTCAGTTAAAATCTTGTCAAAAATCACGTTTGAAAAGGCTTGCACTTAAATGACCTAGAAGGTCACTCAAGGTCATCGGAATTGCCTTTATTCGATAGGCCATACATCACTTCCTATTAGTGGTCTGTAGTAATAACGTCTCCATGTTGCACCGTCTCCGAGATATTACCACATTTACAGTGTACGTGACTGTCTGCGACCTTGAGAAGTCATTCGTTTTTGAAAAGATAGTTGGAATTACAAGTCACGAATACATACCGAGTCATGTGTAAACAAAGTAAATAATACACGCTGTATTTTCCGAGGTATGGTGGTTAGAAAGGTTTCAAACAGCAAAAGTAACCTTCACGGTCACCGATAATGGTGCCATTAGATACGCCACATACCGTTTCCTATTAGCCTTCCATTGCAACTATATATCTCTATCTTGCACTGTTTTCCAGACTATTATCATTTATTTTTTCCAAAATTTAAAGAGGTCACGTCACGATCTCTGAATATCCCCCTTGGGGGATCTATCACGCACATAATAATACTTCTTAGTATCAATCAGCATACGAAATTTGAAGTGCTCAGCTCCAATGATTCTAAAGATATTGTCACTGGAGCACAAAAATTTATAGTATACGTCACGTGACCCTGACGACGCCTCTTTTAGCGGTGGTTTGTCTTCCGTAGGCCAGGCCATGACAGAGCCAATCGGTGTATGGAATTTAGCTGTGCTTTCGGTTCAGCCGCACCAGATATACGATTGGGACCCAAAAAGAATTTAAATGTGTCACATGACCTGACCACACCAATTTCAGGCGTGATTTGTCATCCATGGGCTACGACTTGCTATGATAAGATTTCGATCAATATCTCGCTATATCTCAGAAACGGTGTAAGGTAGGACGTAGTTACTATGGAAGGCTAATAGAAACTCGTATGACCTTGGGTGGTCACCCAAGGTCATTGAAAATAGCGCTATTCGATAGAGCGCATACGAGTTCCTATTAGCCTTCCATAGTAACTATGTCCTACCTTGCACCGTTTCTACCCCAAAGCACCCCAATTTCCATATTTTCGATCGCCTTTCATATCTCTGAAGCGGATGGACGTAGAGACGTCAAATGTGGCATATGGGTTGACCGTAGCTAGTGCTAGCCCATGAATAACAAAGCGTCCCTGAAAGGGGCGTGGTCAGGTCACGTGAACAATTTACAATTTGGTGGGCACCAACTATATTGCCCTGCAAAAACGACTGAAGCAAGTGAGATGCCGTTTGCGTCGAGGACTCGGGTGGGCCCAAGGAACCACCTATTGGATGCAGCCGAATACTGTATTGTGGGCATTCTACACAATACATCCATCTAGTTTTTTTCTGTTTTGGCGCCGTGCGCTAGATTAAGCTGGCCCTTTGTCAGCTTTTGAGCGCATGCACGTCAGTTTTTTGAGCGCACGTAAATGTATCGTATCGTATCGTATCGTATCGTATAGTAATATTGCCGCTGCCGCTGCTGCTGCGTATGTAAGCTACGCCGGGAATTTCCCTGCTGTAATGCCCCGCCGCACAAGCAACGGTAGCGATACCGCGTTTTTCCTGCGTCACGTTTCCGCGTACACTTGCCGCTGAACGCTGGTTTTTCCGGCGTGGGTTTTTGCACTCTTGTGAGTGCCGTCTTCTTCGAGTTGTCTAATGCGAAGGTCCAGTCGCTAAGGCAGTCTAGTAAGTAAGTAATCGGTTACTGTTGAGCGTTTAGATAGGAAGCCAATCAAGCCATGCTGCTGACCCGTTAAGTAACCAATGACGTTGTAAGTACTCTAACATTAAATGTCTATTAACGGCTCGCTCTATGAGCTTACGCGATACACGTGATGATGATGATAATGATGATGACGTACGATGATGGTACGCGACGTACACCGCGGACTCGTAGTCGTAGCATGCTGTTGACACGGCTTCATCGACCAAGCATTATCGCACTATCTCTTTTCTGATGAATTTCTTGCAATCCCCGCATATCGTCTCGTTTCATCGTCTTATCGTGACGGCTTCGCTGTCTTGTCACCGACGCCGACAGCCGTCGTGGCCCACTCGTGGGGTTTGTCCGTCCGTGTGTCTGTCGTTTTTTTCCGCTCGATATCTCAAAAATCGATGCAGCCAGGATCACCGAACTTGACATAGTAATGTTCCACGATAAGTCCTGGAAACCGATTTATTTTGGGATCAAAAGTTCAAAGATCAGAGTCCCAAAGACATTGCCGACATGGGTCTTTGCACTCTTGTGATTGCTGACTTCTTCCAGTTAATCATTATGTTGGTTGTTCGGCGACGCCACGGTGAATATATTTATCGACGAAACAAATGACACCAACATCACAAGTATTCTCAGCAACTGTTTTGGTCTGCTGAGTTCTGCATGGTCGGTCAATTTTTAAGCATGAAGATTTCTGAACACAGACAATTCACGAGAAGAAGCCAGCACTCACAAGAGTGCAAAGTCCCACGCCGGCAATGTTTCTGTAACTCGTGATCTCTCACCTTTTGACCCCAAAATACACGTCGAAAATTTCTGTGTCAAGTTTGCCTGCATCGGTTTTTGAGATATCGTGCGGAAAATCACACAGACAGACACACAGACAAATGCGGGTGCATCCCTACCCCCGCTACTGCAGTCGGCGTCGGTAACTACTAACTACATGCATTTCTCACCTGCAGCAATCGACAAAAACAACGTCACGAAACGTCTCTGTTTCCCTGTTCCCCTTTCCTCTTTCCTTTCCTTTTCACACACGTAACGCTATGCTAGCGCGGTACTTGCCGTCATCGCGTGTTTGTCCGTCCGTTTGTCTGTTACAAGTCGGTGTTCTACAAAGACGGCTAAACCTAGGATCATGCAAACAACGCCATACGATAGCGCAGGGACTATAGTTTTCTGGTGCCAAAGATCTCGGCGAAATTCCAACTGGGTCACCCCCAACAGGGGGCCAAATAGAGGAGGGGTAGGTTTAAAGTGGCGATTTTCGACCAATATCTCGCTATATCTCAGAAACGGTACAAAATAAGCACATAGTTACTATGGAAGGCATATAGGAATTCATGCACTCTATCGAATGGTGCTATTTTTAGTGACCATCGGTGACCTCTAACTGCCCCAAACCACCCTATTTTCCACATTTTGTATCTTTTTTCATGCATATTTTATTAATGCAGCCCTGGGCTGCTGGAATATATTTAACAAGGTGTCGCTATAACGAAATGTAACACGACTGGCCCGCCGTGCAGCTATAATTAGACTGGAGGCGGCATAACCACATCGCCTGGCCTGCGCGGCTGAAGCTGCCTGCAGGCCCGCCGTGGAGCGCTTTTACAGACGACGACGACAGACGACGACAGACATCCGCGACCGTTACTAGTCTGCCCACTCCCCTACATTATGTGTAGGCGGGAAATAATAAACGTCCTTGCTGTTTTCAAACAGGCATTTACGCACCCAACTCCGAGTATGAAGTCCCAGCTACGTCCTGGTGACAGTATCCACTTGTCGGCGAAACTGAAGTTATGCTTTTTCAGATTTTCTGACGAGGAATCACAACCACTCTTGTCGTTGTCAATCATTTAAAACTCTGCTATATGCCAGAAGAGAAATCCCGGAGAGACAGACAGAGAGACGCGGCTACATTTCGAATTCATGACGGAGCCAACCAAAATAGGAGTTTATGGAAAGACCGCACCGCGTCCGTACAACCGGCGATCGCGGCAGCCGAGTGGCACATCGACAGTCAGCAGAGCGTCGGCGGCGGGGTGACGGTGTCATGTTTAGTACTATGCGTGATTTAGTCACGACTCACGACGCGAAACAACGGCTGGACGTCCAATTTACTTGTGTGTCGACCGGTCAGGACACCACGCGTCGCTTCTAACGACTTAACATCGTGACTAGCATCATACGCCGCTAGAGATGCTCTGCTCGGAATATTCAGTTATACTAGGCAGAATTTGACTGCGGATCAGCCAGAAAACGGTGTCGCGAAAGAGGTTTCTAGTCATCTCTATGTTGATTGATTGATTGATTGATTGATTGATTGATTTCGCCCGACATCGTGATTCCGCCGGTAGGCGTATGTTTTACCGATGCTACTTTTCTTTCTTTTTTAAATGTCGCCCCTCTCATTCGACAACGGGTGGACAGATCGCAACGCGGATTGTTGCGTTAACATCGCCGATGAAAAAAATTAGTAGGCCTACGGCTACAAATTTGGTAAACTTTGGTCCATGAGATCTCGTGGCTCATTTGCATGGGTGGTGAATCCACGCTGTGTGCTGGTTTTTAAAGGACATTCGCTAGGTGGCAGTAGCATAGCCAGTCTGCAGGTAAGTAGGAAATGCACAGTAAGGAATGCACAGTCGCGTTTGCGCGTGCTGGGCGGGCTACACGTTGGGCTTTGCCCCGCTTTTTAGTCGATTGATTGATTAATTAATTGATTGATTGATTGAAAACAAAGTAGATGTTCCAAGTGTCAGCTTGGTGTTAGGCCGATTGTCTCAACAAGTTCGACTCCACAAAAGCCCTCACTCGAGGTCGCACCGACCGGTTTGCGGCTTGTAATACTCATTTGCAGTTTCTAATTCAGGTCTTGTATTTCACCACGTTACCGGAACTGGTTTTCCCAATTTTACTTTCACTTTCAGCCAAAAAGGAACATTTTTCTAAATAAACTTTGACCCATGATCTTGACCTATAAACTTGACCTGACTAGGGTCAAGTTGAACCATCATGCCAATCATCCACGTCAAAGTTTATTTCATTCAACGTTGTCGTCCAAACACAAACACACACTACCAAGACCACAAAGTGGTCAGCAATAATCATAGGCCTAATTGTAATAAAAATTTTATGATTACAGACGATAAGAACGGACACAAACGTAGCAATTGCTATGCTATTTTGAGTCAGCTGTACCATTCCAGCCTACACTCACGCAGCACCTGGGCTGCACGCGATTTTCAGAAAACTGTAATTTCTTAATTAATTAATAAAACCAACTTTATTGCGAAGGCGGACTGGCGATAAGGGCAACCCTACATATGCCGGGGGGAGGGCTAAGGTGCAGGGTTGCTGAGGCAGGTCTAGAGCCTGTAGAATATCTGCGCCGCCTGCATTCGTCTGCATAGCGGTTATACCCTTTCTGCAAATTATTTATGTTTCTCTATCCCCATAAAATCAATGCGTTATATATAAATTAATGGCGTTAAAACACACTTCTCATTTTTGTGCTAGAAAATATAGACGGCTTTCCTCTGTCATTTTGAGCTCGGATCAAATTGCAACAAACAGAAAAAAACCACTGAATCAATATTACCAAAAATTCAACAATAAAAATGTACAAAGTATTATTTTATTTTAGATTTTTTGGGAACTCTTAGACTCTTAGTTATAAACGTTTGAAGACAGCCAGCTTCAGTCCAGACACCAAAATTTAATTTTGACCTTTCTAACCTTCATGTTTAATTCTTTGAGCTTGACATTGATATATCATAATAAGTGACCTTGATATTTCAAATGCCAATCACTGTCGAAATGTATCGCACACGTACTTCAAAATACCAAAAAAGAGAACTTACTTTGTTTAACAAATTAGACGATAGCTAAACAAGTACTGCGTATTAAGTCTTAAATTTATGAATTTGCTACAGAATTTCCACCTTGTAGTTATATAATATTTATACCGTGAGCGTCGCGCGATCCCTCTGCATACGTTTACTACTAGACATAGTAATCGTGAAGTGTCCATAGTTATGGCTTTGTCAACCAGTTTTACGCAATGCGCCCCGGAAACTACCGAACTCGGTAAAATAACGCAAAATAACAGCCTGATCGCCGTTTAAGGTCATTCAAGGTCACCGATTTTGGTACCAATCGAAAGCTCATATACGATTTCCTATTAGTGATTAATATTAACGTACCTGCTATTTTGTACCGTTTGCGAGATACAGTTTTCGAAATATCAAAAATCGCTGTATTTGGCTACCCCACTTGCGTTCAGATTTCAAGACGGAGGTGTTTCCCTAAGACGATCTCCGTAAAATTTTCAGTGAATGCCAATCGATGGCCAAGGTACCAAATGGCGAAGAAACATTGCCGAAAATTTCAACCGGCTGAGTAGGGCGCACGAACGTTACAGACGACAGAGAGACAGACGACAGACGGACGGGCGATACCATATTTACGT
>Ga0209780_1003219_pt1 | contig 12051 bp, 6 predicted proteins | sample WorMetexBAHAMAS2_FD_187384 | JGI IMG/M metagenome (GOLD analysis project Ga0209780, IMG submission 187384) | Marine gutless worms symbiont microbial communities from Max Planck institute for Marine Microbiology, Germany - Inanidrilus exumae... | ecosystem: Host-associated > Annelida > Digestive... | reverse complement strand
AGTTTATAGAGGACACCGTCGAGCCCTCTTACCTGCCCGGGATTATCTCCCTGTTCATCATGTGCATAGGAATCATTAGAAATAATTCTTTGGTAGACGAACGCTCCCGGGCCAAGTCGAACCCCGGCCACTGAGCGTGTCACGCTCTACTGCACATGGCGGCCAAGTGCGTTAACCACTCGGCCACGAAAGCAGGTTGTTGCAGGCAGCATAGAAGGCACTTTTAGTAGTATTTATGCCAAACTTAACAGAACTCCACGTTGCAGGTATACTCCAAGATATTTCATACTTTCACAAAATTCATTCATTCATTCATTCAACAAGATTTCCACACAGACACATGGTGGTTATACAAGATTTGGAACAACATGTGGCTTGTTATTTCAACTGCATTTTCAAAAATAAAGGATTTATCAAGGTTACAGGCAGTCATGTACACATTAGATGTGGTAATATCTGAACACATTATTGGCACAGGCCAAGGGGCGGTGATGCTCTGCGGCTGGGAAGGTAACCGCAGGCCTGGTGGAAAGTAATGGCAGCCTACTGCCTGGTGGATGACTTATAGTCAACTGCGGGCTGACTGCCTGTACACTGGTACTACACTGTTTGAGGCCGCATCGCAACATTAGCGAGCGATAGCGGCCTATTACTACACACAGTAGCATGATCGGTGGGTTGGTCTGTCAGTCGGTCAGTTACTCTGTTGGTAACATTCATGAACCCTGCAAAATGGCTGAACCAAATGAGATGCCATCTGAGACAGTGACTTGGGTGGGCCCAAGGAACCATGTACTGTAGTAGATGGGGTGCAGATCCCCCGGGGAAAAAAGCAATTTTTGGAGGAAAAGTGGCGGCCCATTGTAAGCAGACATTTTCGCGGCAACACATTGGTGTGACACATCAAATTGCGTCAGCCAATCGCAGTGCATGCCTAAAAATAGCACACACATGCAATAGCTCCGTGAAGTATCGACAATGTGCAGACACATTTCCGCGAGATTCAAAATAGTCTAATGTTTCTACACGTGTTTACCAGAAACATCAAATCATTTCAAAGAAACGTTTACCAGTTGCAAACAATTGAAAATTTGTGCACGCGGGTAATGTGGTCTCTTGTCAAATGACTTTGACCACTTGTTTCTACATCTGAGCAATTTGCTCTGCATTCTTAGACTCCAAATGAGTTCAGTCTGACCACTGTAACTTTGCTGTAACCAACACGGGCGATGAAACTGGATGGCTTGCCATGCCCATTTGTTTATTGTTTTGCGGGATAAAATGCACATGAAAAATTCTCACAAAAGTATGTGCGTGCAATGTTTTTGTCAGATTTAGTCATATTTACAATAATTGTGGTGACAATAACCTTCCATATTTAATTCAATCACTAAATTTAGCATTTACGCACAGTTGTAACCTTTTGATGTGAAGCCTATTATTCACGGGCCTGTTTACTGTTTACGTTGCTCCTAGCAACGTCGAGGTAAACAGACCGGAAGTGCATACTTAATTCTTTGATACCGGACAGATTAATCTAGTCCAAGTGATCTCGTCTTGGACTGTATTAATCGAGTCTGTAGATAAAAAAACGAGGCAATGAATAACTACGCATAAATATACAATTACTATTACTAAACAACGACCTTTCCCGGTATACCGCGATGATCTTCACTTGATTGCCAGAATCGTCTACTGAAGCCCTTTATGTAACCAACCATTTTGCGTTCGTATGGAAAATCCACCTTCCATATCAACGATCCATAACCAAAAATCCACATCTTAATGTTTGATATTCATATTTTACAACTAAAACAATTCGACAAAACCCAGGGTGTAAACAATTGTCAGCTGTTTTAATTTCGACGTAATTTCGTAAAGAAGTAAATTCAACTCAACTCAACAGGACGTTACGGACACAGGTATCAACTAATTAATGTATAAAGAACATTATCATTTTATGAATTCTTCTTATCGGTTCCGGTTCAATTCAGATCGGCTGTAAAATCAAATTTAACTGCTTGGTGAGACCAAAAGTTATCGTACGCTTTAAATGCATCAACGACTGAAGTAGGCAGGGAGCAGGCTATTGCAAATTACCAACGCCATCACTTTTTAAGTAGTGCGATTGGTAGCGTGAATTTTCGATTTCCAACAAACGAAATAGCAAGAAATCTTTGTTTTGTATATTGCCACACATGGTAGTGCATCGTATGATTTGTGTCGGCTCAAAAGCGGACATAATCCGTTTCCACAGCATTGCATATTCCACAAATTGTGTATGTTTTACGTTACGTAATAAGCATACTAAAATGTTTTTGTTACCCACGCCGGCACATAGCCGCCGGCATGGCCGTGTAGGTCGTTCTGCAGTCGCGTCTGTGTGTCCGCGCTGTAACCGAAAAACGGCTTGATCTATCAACAGAAAACTTAGTACACGTAGGCCTATACTCTATAGCAGTGCCTCGGCACGCATTGAACAGAGCACGGCCAGCCTGAACACGCCAGCAGCAGCAGCACACGGCCGTAGCAGCACGCGTCACTGGCAACCGTGTGACCGTGACGGTTTTCGTAACCGTGTGACCTTGACCTTTTGACCTCTGGGTCAATGCATTCCGAGCAACTGCTGTAATGTGTACGTCACATACGTGTACCAAGTTTGGTGTTAATAGCTCATGTCGTTTTCCCTTTAGAGCGCGGACACACAGACTGACAAACATACGCGACTGAACGCCCGGATTCCGGTCCGCCATTCATAGGGTCCGCCATTCATAGAGGCTCACATATACACATAGGCTCATAGGTTCTATACTACGGTACCGAGATGTAATATCGCTATTATCGCACCGTTTTCACACAAAAATATGCCTCTGTCACCAAGCAGTATAACTTGGTACCGGCCAAGAAGCGGTGATCCTCTGCGACTGGAAAGGTAACCGCAGGCCTGGCGGAAAGTAATGGCAGCCTACCGCCGGGTGGATGGCTTATAGTCAGCTGCGGGCTGACTGCCTGTACACCGGGATTAGCTCTGGGCTCAACGCTCGGTAACGAGTATAGGAAGCCTTTACATTTTACTTCTGTAGTAACAATTCTCTATCTTGCAGCATTTCGGAGATATTACCATATTTACAGCGCACATGACTGCCTGTAACCTTGAGAAGTCCTTCAGTATCGATAAGACAGTTGAAATTACAAGCCACGTGTGGTTTCCGGCTAAAGTTTTAACATAACATAGTAAATATGTGCTAAATTCAATGAGATAAGTTATGCTTCTAAGGCACAATAACACAACATTCACAATTCGGAATACGACTTACGTTTCAAACAGCAAAAGTTACCTTCAAGGTCATTCAAAGGCATTGGCAATGGTGCCATTCAATAGGCCACACACGATTTCTTATTAGTCTTCCATTGCAACTATGTCGGTATCTTGCACAGTTTTTAAAGATACTTATTTCCCAAAATTTTCAGAGGCCACGTGACACTAAACACATCCCTTTTGGGCATAATCTATCATGCATGAACTGGTACTCCTCAGCATCAATCAGCGTACACAATTTGTGGGACCAACACACAGACAGACAGAGACATATAGACAGACAGACCCCTGCATCAATAGGCTACATTTAGGCTGCATGCATGCAATGCAGCTTAAAATAGGTTAGAAGTTAACCAGACTAACTAGCAAAATTTTAATATTCTTAGACTTAAGTGACAGTCAGTTGGAGTTTAACGTCCCCTTTCAGCACAAATATGGCTATATCAGAGAAAAAAAGGTCAGGGGTGGAGAGCTGTCCCTACCCAGTGAAGGGGAAGACAACTATCACACCACAAGACTAAACTAAACCAAATACGACAAAACACCAGAATAAATCTTAACTAATCAATAAAGATAACACAATCATAAACAAAACAAACTAAGCCCAGGTTCGGTCGGACCTAAGTGACAGCAACTCAACAAAAAACTACATTTAGGCTGCATGCATGCAATGCAGCTTAAAATGGATTAGAAGTTAACCAGACTAAGTAGAAAAATGTTAATATTCTTAGACTTAAGTGACAGTTAGTTTAACGTCCCCTTTCAGCAGAAATATGGCTATATCAGTGAAGGAAGGCCAGCGATATATTAACCTCAACCCTGGCCGCCTTTTTGTTCAGCAGCCACCCAAAAGGGAAAGGGATCGAGAGGCTCATTTAAATTATTACACCAGCGCTTACAACAGGGGAAGACAACTATCGCACCGCAAGACTAAACTAAACCAAATACAACAAAACACCAGAATAAATCTTAACTAAGCAATACAGATAACACAATCATAAACAAAACAAACTAAGCCCAGGTTCGGTTGGACTTAAGTGACAGCAACTCAACAAAGAACTGTTATTAACAAAATACTTAGAACAAATGCAGTCTGCTGGCTATGGGATGGGTGCCTTGGTTACAAAGATCAAGAATCACAGGTGTAATGTTAAGGTCACAGACTATTTTTATTAACATGATGAAGATAAATTATATTATATTTATACACAGACCCAACAACACGTATACTGACCCTATAAGACAACAAAGGTTAAGTACTGGCGGATTTCCCGATGGATATATCAGAATCCACAGTTGAAATATTGCGGATGTGTTGCCGTCATCCTCCCGGAGTTAATCATTATGTGGGACACCCAAAAATAACGAAAGTTATGAAACATAGCATCATAAATGTATATCATACACTGTACATTATTAAAAATCTATCCATCACAAGTTAACCTGTATTTATATACATACACATATTATCACTGTATCACATATAACATTTCACATCAATTAAATCACAGTGAAAATGAAGTTGTAAAACCATGACCTCAGTACTGCAGGTTAATAAATGTAGCACTAATAATAATAATAAGTGGTCAAAGTGGTAACAAGTGGTCAAAGTAATATGATAAAAAGGACACACTGCCCCATCAGATGAATTGTTCAATCGTTTGCAGCCGGAAAAAGTTCACTTTAAACGGTTTCAACGTTAAACGATTCACACATCCCTGTTGCCTGCGCGTGCTATGTTTTACCAATGCGATGCGATGCTATGCTAGCACAGTATTTGCTGTTATCGATCGTGTGTCTGTCCGTCTGTCTGTCACAAGTTAAAGTTGTACCGAAATGGCTAAACAAAGGATCTAGAAAACAATGCCATACAACAGCCCAGAGTTGGTTGGCTAGTTTAATGGCGCTTTGAACACAATTTCAACAGCCCAGGAACTGTATAGTTTTATGGTGCCAAAGATCTCTACAAAATTCCGATGAGATCACTTCCATCAGGGCACCAAATGTAGGTGGGGTACGTAAAAATTGTTTTTTGACCATTCAAGAAGTCTCCAGCTCATACACCTTACTGCCGAAATCTTGTCTGTCTGCCAGGGTCGTCTGCATCCACCATGGTGTGCTGGCGGAGGAATACAGGGTGTCATCAATAGCGTTGGTAGAAGTCAAAGTTTGTTGATCATTTACGGTTCAGTTGACGTCAACATGTTGTTGGTTCTCATGGATCACAAGCACAGCTCACTCAGTGCTACATGTGATGCGGAGCATCGCATGCTCGCTGTGCGATAGTTCAGTCTATTGCAACGATGCACACAGTCACTAAACTATGCAGGTAGCCAAATAAAACGTGACAGTTGCTGAAAGTGTTTCTTAGGCAACCTGTTTGCATTATTCATACAACCGTAAGACCAAATTTCATCTGACACTGCAATGCAGTCTAATAGTAATAATGACAATAATAATAATATTACGAAACATACATGGCACATTTTTGGACAGAACCCAAATGTTTTCACATAAATAGGCAGAAATCACTGCTGAGCGCCAATGACTTGCATGATATACCAATTGCGTTGTTGTGGGACTCTCCACAGGAGCTAGGGCCATCTAGTCAGCTGTTCTGTTGTCCATCTGTCAGCCAGTAATTCTAGAATGAAAACTGTAAAAATCCAGAAACTGACATAACGGTTGCCAACGTCAAAAACAACTTGCAGACCAATTTTAAAGTGAAAAGACAAGGTCGCAAGGCAAATAAGTGTAGGAACCTAACTCATGAATGACAGGCCATAAAGATTTAACACTTGACAGAAGTAACAATTACGTTGAGCCCATAAGGAATCCCCATGACAAAAAACAAAGTCACGAGATCAGTATACTATGTACATACATCAAATGCATTAAATATATTAACAACTATGTCAGTGGGGACTGATCTCTATGTCACACATATCGATCCTACGTCCACACGCCGCGAGCATCTGTAGCATGGCGTTTATGTCGGCGCATATCTACAGTACTATAAATAGAACGTCGCTCTGACGTCAGTCAGCCTAGACCTGCAGGCTAGGCGAGGCTCCTTCCAGTTCTATTTATAGTTCAGTGTGCGCGCTGGCCGATTCGCCGGCCGATTTTGGTCTTCTGGTGGAGCAAAGTTCCCAAAAATGGGAGATTCCCTGCCTTGGACGCCAATGAACCGCGGTGCTAAATGTGACGCCGCTAGCTTTATCCCCGGCGGACAAATCTGTAACCGTACAACAAACAAACAAAATTACAAACAAGATGAAAAACAGTAAACAATTTATCTACACCTTGCCTATCGGCAGGTGTGGATAACAAGCAATGACGTGAACTTTTCACCTTGTGTGGACACATCTCACACATTACAACAGACTGACAGGCTTCAGAGACAAACAGTCCAATGTTGATAAAAACAGATAAATGCATGTTGAAACTGCAGGCAGGTCTTTTGCCATGCACTTTGATGCTTCATGATGGTGGGTGCAAAATTTGCTATCACAGCCAAAATGGACATTTATTTTACTATCTAGCAAAAGTTGTTGCTCCAAATGAACAGCACCTTGTGCAACATTGGATGGACGTCTTTGATTTCTGACACGTATATTAGCACTCCAAGAGATAATTTAACTGCAGCTGTTCTTCAACAAACTGTACTCAGTTGCGACAAAGAAGTCCCCAGTTAATTGGGCAAAAACAACAAAGCAAAAACTATGTATGGCGCACATAACAGTCAGTTAGTACAGCGTACGATTTTTAATCGACAGTTTTGGTATTTATACTGTGCGACGCTATGCTAGCACAGCCCTGCCCATATATTGTGGTTAACACACTCGGGTGCTACGATCAATTGAGCGTGACACACCTCAGCAGCTCGGGTTCAAAACTCAACCCGGGTGCATCCGCTCTCCACCAAAGAATTATTTCAAATAATTCCCACTCACATGACGAACAAGGACAAAATCCTGGGCAGAAAAAAAGGGTTCGACAGTGTCCTCTATTATCTGCGACCGTTGTTGATGCCTTGATTAGCAACGTCAATGTTTTTAGCCGCGCTGGCGTGGATGAAGCTAAAAGGCATCACTGGCCACTGACTGGCATAACACACAGTGCAAGTTAGGGCTCAGCCAGACAGTAGAGTCTAGAGGGTCTAGATGGGGTGCGATATAAATACCCGACGAGCTACACACTTCCTAAGTATCTCTCCTCTCCCTACACATCACGCATACACTAGCACACACCTACCAATACCCCTCCTCTCCCTGGGCACGTTCAATGGGCCACTGTGAGGTCTCAGTGCTGAGGTCCAGAGTAGGCTGGACCTCTGCCCGCAATAACGAATGAATGCTAAGCTAGTGCGGTATATGTTGTCATCATGTGTCTGCCTGTCAATCCGTCACAAGTCGGTGTTCTACGAATGGTGTATTTCTGTTTACCTCGAGTGACCCATAAATACGCATTAGAGATTTTATGATGATGCGCTATATAAATCCACGTTTCATCATCATCATCATCATCATCATCATCATCATCATCATCAACTACCCCAAACGACTCCATTTCTGTCACAAGTCTGCACTACACGAAAATGGCTGAATAGATTGAGCTCGTTTTTGGAGAGGCTTCACTCAGCTTATCCTACACTGCGCTGGAATGGAATTCGGGTATCTTCAAAAATAAGGGTACTTCCCTCTAGAACGTTCACCGAAACTCTGGACTTTGAAAACTTCACAACTGCCCATGGATCGTCTCAGATGCTGTCAACTTACGTGGACGGTCAGTGTGATAAACTGGGAACAGTCGTCAGTCACCAGTTTATCATACTGTCCGTCGACATCTGTGTACAGCATGGTGGGCGTGAGGCACTGCGTCACACGGGTCTGTCAGTGGCAGTGGAGAGCTGTCTTTAGTTCTTTCCATACTTTCTATAGCTCTTTGCTGAGATGCATACCATACACACGTGAAAAATGCCATCCACAAATGTGGCTGAATTTCACAGTGTAGGATATTCAAGTACAACAGATGATAAATAAGGCTGTAATTTTTGCCGACCAAAAATGAACAAAATTGGGTCAATTCATGGCAGAAAACAAAATTTGTGGTGAATTTGTAGTTGCAATCATAGAATTACAGACTTATCAAATATCAAATACAGGTTTCAGGTGTGAAAGTAAAATGCTGTTTTTGCTTTCAGTAACAAAAAAAACATCGACTGGACAAAAATCAAATGACTAGTGAGTTCATCACTACGGTCATTTACATCAAATCAGTCAGTGATTTAATACGAGTTGCTATGCCAAGATATGTCTTATTTCATCTTTTATGTTTCTGTGACATAACAGATAGAATGAGTCAAATTAGTTGCTAAATACACGAATTCTTGGCAATGGCTCAAATGCGCAAATTCTGCGAATCCCGTGAAGGTCGCAAAAACATTTACAGCCTTAATGATAAATAATCGATATCTGTCCATTATGCATTAGAAGATTGATGCAGGAAATGGCAGATGACAATTCATTTGATTGACATGACAATGGTGCTATCAGTGTCCGGTGATCAGCTGTGTGGAATGTGACTGAAGGATGAGAAGACCGTGATCACTGGGTCTCATGTGGAACTACCATGTTGCTGTGGATCTCCGGCTGGTACGTTAACAACACTATCATCACCCACAGGTGCAGCAGGCCCTGTTGACAACACACCACAAGTCACAAGCTACATTATGAGTACAGTTACTTAGGAAACGTTAGTTAGTTGGAGTTTAACGTCCCTTTCCAGCACAAATATGGCTATGTCAGAGACGTAAGGTCAGGATGGAGAGCTATCCCTACCCAGTGAAGGAAGGCCAGTGATATAGTAACCTCAACCCTGGTCACCTTTTTGTTGACGTACAGGAAAAAGCTGACATGCAGCCAGCTTCATCTACGACAAGAAAACATAATAGAAAATTAACCAAAAATGGCAAATAAAAATGAATTAGCAATGAATATTCAATATATGTCCAAGACTGTGTAGGCATCTGCAGGGAAACCACAGTTAAATGAGGGGTTCGATAACTGAGGGGTATTGAGTAAAAACTTGCAAGGTTCAACAAGATGCAGTTGGAGACGGTAAACTTGGCCCCAGTGCCGCCACCTGGAGATCTCAACCAAACGATGTTGTCTGATATCCAACTGGTGCCGCCACCTGGCGAACTGGATGAAATATACACGTCGTCTTTGCTCTAAGCCTATTCCCTCTACTATATGAAAACATGATGTCATCCACAAAATCAGAAGTACATAATGCATTGCTATCACACGAGGAACAAGAAGAAGTCGGCACTCACAAGAGTGCAAAAACCCAAGACCGGAAAACCCAGCATGGCTTACATATGCTGTTAGCAACCAGATGCGAGCAAATGATGGCAGGAAAAATAAGATGTTGCTAGCATGGCTTGTGTGGCAGGGCATTATAGTGGGGAAAACACAGCATGGCTTACCTATGCAGCGGCAATGTCTGAAGACTGACACAGACATTGTGACCTTGACCTTTTGATCCCAAAATCAATGGGTTTTCAACACTCATCACGGAACATTTCTGTGTCAAGTATGGTTATCCCAGCTGCATCAGTTTTTGAGATATTGTCCAGCAAAACAGAACATAGTGGTGAAAACATACCCATGAAACTGCCGTCAATGAAGGTAATGAGAAACGGCCACAGGTAACATGTACAGAAAATGTGGTCAAATCTGGACATGTGGGTTTTCAGAAATACAAGCGGACAGACAAACAAACAGACAGACATAAACACACACTGATCACAATACTTTGCACCTCTATAATGGGCAAAGTAACACAAACCTAGAAATGTATACAAATAACAGTGCTACCAAGTCCACATCATGAGCACAAGAGTATTATATGAAAATTCCAAACAATTAGACAAGAAATAAAACGGAACTGCTAAGAGCAAAAAAATCAGAGACATTCTAAATAAAACAGCATGCAATTCCACATTTTTAAATAAGTAACTGCACAATGTCTCACCAATAAATGCAACCCCATCAACCACACAAACCATACATCACCTGGTTGTGCTCAATGTGGAGTTAGTGTCATCAACAATTTTATAAAATCATATCAAACGGAATCGTACATTTATATAGCACCGCGTAAAACCTAATTCTCAGAGGTGCTTCATACATGCAGGCACACTCAAAGAGCCACGAGATGTAGCTGAAACCTTTCACAAGATTCCGTGTTTCTGACGGAAAAATACATGTGATAAATGGACCGTAGACATGGTCATGTCATCAGTGCAACCTTGAAAACAATGCACAGTTTCACTGGCAGCCACTAAGCATCAGTGAGATGTGACAGTTGCCCATTCACCAGTGATGCAACACCACCTGTCCTGCAGATGTCGGCCGACGATCGTTACAGTAGTCAATGTCAGATAAGGTGAGTGAGTGAAAGAGTGCGACAGCGGCAATGGAGAGCCATTGTGAAAGGTGTGGTCTCTCTTCCCTCAGGAGTCGATTGAGTTAAGGTTTTACGTCCCACCCGACACAAAATAGGTCATTTTGGACACGTTGTTCCCAGCCGATCTCTTGACTTATTACTGACAAACTAAACCAAACATGACAAACGATCATCTGTAACAAACTATACATCTAATAAATAAGTAAACCACAGACGCACAGAACCAGTAAAGAGCAGTTGTAACAGCTCACCATGTAGACAATAATAAAAACACGAGCAACTGGATAGCGACGTAGAAAGACACCAAGCCGAACGCTGCAGCATATAGACAGTTCCATCAATGTAATAATTTCATATTTTTAACGCTTCAAAAACAAGCTTGCAATCATAGATGGCAATTATGCCCCTGGTGCTGCCACCTGGTAAACTGGACCAAAGTAATGTTGTCTGATGTCTGATTGGTGCTGCCACTGGGCAAACTTAATGAAATATACTCATCATCTTTGACTCTGGCCTATTGGCACCATTATGTGAAAAAATATTGTCATCTAAAAAACTGAAAGTACTTATAACATAAAATAAACACAAAAAACAAAGCCAGATTTAGTCGCCTCCTACGACAACTGGCTTGGAAAAGGTGTGGGACTATTCTGGTAGAATGGGAAGGGACAAAAAAGCCAAAAAAAAAATAGATGAAGCGAGTAACAAAGGGAAAGGGGAAAAGTTGCCATCTCCTATTGTAAATGGTGGAGGAGATAGCTGTTGAAAATGGCTGGATTTCCAGCTTTGAAGAGCTCATGACCTTGACCTTGGATCGAGTCATACTGCATACCGTCCTGCATCACTCATCGACCTCTAACTACGTGCCAAATTTCATTGAAATCAAAGAAATTTTTTTGGACAGACGTACACGTACGTAGGAACGTACGTACGAAACAAATGGACAAACGGACATTTGAGACCGGCTTTATTAGGTCTACTCTGTCTAAGAGTCCACCTAACTAGAAGATGGACTTCAACGCCCAGCATCGACGTGGATACGTTCACCACCTCAATGACCTGCTGTGACCTTCACCCTTGACCTCCAGAATCTAATCAAGTCATCATTAGGGGCCAGTGAATATTCCCATTCAGTTTTTAGCAAACGTCAACGTATTACGTTACGTTTGCTATATGCTATCGGCCGTCCGTCTGTTGTCTGTCTGTCTGTCTGTCTGTCTGTGACGTTGGTGCACCCTACTCAGGCGGTTAAACTT
>Ga0209780_1003218_pt1 | contig 12055 bp, 9 predicted proteins | sample WorMetexBAHAMAS2_FD_187384 | JGI IMG/M metagenome (GOLD analysis project Ga0209780, IMG submission 187384) | Marine gutless worms symbiont microbial communities from Max Planck institute for Marine Microbiology, Germany - Inanidrilus exumae... | ecosystem: Host-associated > Annelida > Digestive... | reverse complement strand
GGGGAGACGTAATATCACCCAATTTTACATTTACCTCCACCTATTGAACCTAGTGTATGCCCCCAGTAAATACTAAATAGTAGCACAGTTGCCCGATTTTAAGACAAAAAATTGTTCAGTAGCACGACATAAACAAGAAAGCACTATGCACGTTGAGTACCAGTCCACTAAATCAACATTATGTGGCTGTAAGTGCATGCATTAATATAGTAGTGTGCTGACCTAAGGTTTACACTGTCAGGAAGTTTAAGGTGAGATTCTTACCTTAGTCCCCTTGGGGGAATGTTGTCCTCCTCTTCGGGTGACTCTAGCGCCACCCCTGATATAGGTATCTGCATTTTGCTTGATTACCGCATCACACGCATAGCACAGATGTGACCTAGTGCGCTATATGTCACATGTAGTGTGGTCAGTGTGTTGGTAACACGGATGTAGGCCTACTGTGCAAAAACGTCTCAACCGATCCAGATGTCATTTACGGGACTGACTCGTGTGGGTCCAGGAAACCATGTCTTACATGGGGGCCAAGGTGGACAAATCATTTGTAGCCACAGGAGGTGACAAGTGCACCGGGTGACAAGTTGGTGATGCAGGTTTTGCCAAATTACTTTTGGGACATTTGCTTGGTTATTCTGTGTCGCTAATGGCAGACTAAAAATAACAAGAGTAGCTTTTACGAGATTTCTTAGTTTTAGTCCTATCCAAATACACAGTAGATTGTCCTCGTATTTGGTTCACCAGCCTGTGCAATCATTACTGTCAGTATGAGCTCAAAATGCCATTAACTGGGTAATTAGCAACAGAATGGTAAAGTAATTAGGATTTTTGTCCATGTCTTTGCTTGTGGAAAATGTGAATTTCCAATGATAAAGCCTTTTCCTGATGTTTGACAAGTAACTGTAACAACATTGCTAGCATGAAGTATGTGAATGTTTTTATTGTTTTAACGTAGTATTCAGTTATTGTGACAGAATCTAAAAGGTCTCACTACTTTCTACTATCTTTACGTGAATATTTACTGGCAGAGATGAAGATTAGGTAACGCATTAATTGAAAACTGGCTCATATGTGTTCAGATGTACAAATGTATCTTGAATGGCTATTAAGTGTAACAAAAACCTCAATGATTCATCAGCTGTTGAAACCTAATGATCTGCATAAAAAGTAAATACATTAATCATGGTCACCATCTTTGCATGTGATGCTAATCACAAAACTGCTTGCAGATGCCATCTGTAGCTAGTGTCATATATCAAATCCAGAATACTGCAGTAACTCACTAGCAGTGTATAGCAGAATAGAATTCCAGAAATATAAGTGCATGCAAAAAATTAAATGATTCATAGAATTTGAAAAGAATACAACATCAACATGCATTCTGCATTAGATGGTATAACTGAACAATTAAGCTTGCAGAAGTGCTTGTTGAAGTGGTAAGTATGCTAGGCATGTGGTATGCAGACCAAGAATATAACATGCTAAAAGCTTAAAACTACATATATACATCACATACTACATGCAAAGCATTTTAGAATGCATTTGTAAACAATCTGCCAAATGACTGATGTATTACAAGTATAAAAACCTATTATTTGGCCCATGGTTAATGACAACGATGGAAAATGTCAGTTTATTGTCATATGACCAACATCAACATGTTTCAGTGACTGGTCCAGATGCAGTCAGTGTGGCCAAACTTGCCTTGTAGCAAAACACAATTAGCTCGTGATTTAAAAATGAAACTGGCATTTTCTTCATCATATGACAAAACAAATGTAGCATAATGGTACCTGCAAAGTTCAACTTTGATTTCCATCCATTAAAATGTTAACCACAGTTTCATGCATCATTTGTATAATGTGCAATCAACATCCTCACCTTAACTCTGTTGCTAGGCTATCTTCCAAAATTCAAAAATTTACAATAACAGTTGAACTTGTACTTAGCAGTACATCAGTAAAATCAAAATGAAAAAATATCGAAACTTACAAAACTTAAACATGATATGCAATGATTTTTTTGGTTGTTAAAGTAAATTGCCCATAGTATGTCTTTAATATAAGCAAATTTATTTGAATATTAAAGAACATCCAAAAATTAGGAAATATTAGGAAAAGTGCCAGAAAGTGCGAGCCCGATGATTTGTTTACTTTTGCAAGTGATGACGTCATACCAGGAAAACAAACAAGGGAACAGGCTATTGGAGTGTTGAGTGAGACATTACTCAACATATAGGCATACCGACGTAGAAACAGGGCAATGGAACAACTGGCATCTAAAGCTCTTACTAAAACTACATCAATCAATGATGTGTGTCAGTGCACAACTGCACTTGTTATTCAGTAAGTTACTGAGAATTTACTAATTCTTATGTAAAGGACTGCACTTCTGCCATCTAAAGCTTCGAAGTCACCATTTGTGTGACTGGACAGCACTGACCAATGTTAATTGACTAATGTGAAACAACGCAAAGGACGCAAAAACGTGAGTTAAAATGCATTAAAAGCTAATCAGTATACTTCACTGAAATAAATTATAAATGATAACAAAGAGAAATAAAAATTAGCCCTATATGAGACTGACGGTCAACTCTTCACAACTGACGTTTCTGCCAAGTTCAAAGTCACGTGACATCAAAACTAGGACGAATATTTAAAAAATCTGGCCCGATCAAATTTCGATATTGTGCCCTAGTTTAGGAATCAGTGGTTAGTTGCCATGCCCGTTGTAAATGGCGGAGGAGATAGCTTTTAAAAATGGCAGGATTTCCAAGTTTGAAGGGCTTGTGACCTTGGATCGGGTCATACTGCATACTGTCATGCATCAGTCACTGACCTTTACCTACATGCCCAATTTCACTGAAATCGAAGAGTTTCTGTGGACGGATGGACACACGGACGGACAGACATTTGAGACCCACTTTATTAGGTCGACTCACAAGAGTCGACCTAAAAAGCCAAATTATCATTCACGATGCACGTAAATGTGGTGACACGTCATCAATTAATTCTGGAACAGCATGCAAAACTTCTACTACTGAAGTGATTCTATGCGGTTCATCTGTTTCGTAAACCACTGTTCCAACTGTGTGACATGACTATATGGCACATTTCTCGACTGAGCTTTGGAAAAAATTCTCATGACATCGGTGGAGAATTCACTCAAACTATAATACAATCTTTTTGCAAGCCGCAGTCTGACGTAAGTAAAATCTACACAACACAAAGATAACAAAAATTAGCATAAAAACCATAAAAAGACAAGGTTAAACTTAGAATTCGCCCACTGCATTTGGCAAATGCACAGCCCTGCAACTCTAACCCTATGCCAACAGATGGCTGGCCAGGGCATGCTTATTGCTTGGTAAACAGTAGACCCCAAAGCCGCCGCCGTAGTTTCTCTAAGCTGTAAGCCGCCGTATAAATTTTTAAGCCACGCCGGCTGAAGTCGGTTTCCCGTTAAGCCATAGCCAGCTATAGAAATTACGGCTTGTGGCGGTTGCTTATAAGTGTGTGCTACAACGTGCATTGATTAAAGGGGCACTTCACTCTGTGAGTAAAAACGTTATATAGAACGCTTAACGTGTTTAGTAGGCCTACTACATTCTGAAGGAATGGCAAATTTTTTAATGTCATTTAATAGTGTAGTAGATTTTTAATCAAATTTTAAATGTGAGTAATCTTTATCCAGCGAAGAAGACGTCGCTAGAGGAACTGCATGGTGTTCACAGTATAGACCTCAGCCAAGAAAGAGAAGTAATAATGGCGATGAAGAAAGTGACGATAGGGAGTTAACGTTATGCGTGCTAAAGTAAGAGAATTAAGGACATTTTGCTCCCAGCACAGTAATACGTGCTGTCTGCAGAACTGCACCTAACTTTTCGTTATAGGCACAGTTTGCTAATTATTTCACTTTACTTGCCAGCAGGGGCGTCACCATGGAGGCCGTACCTTCTGGGGTGGAAAGTGCGGACACATGTAGAATACTAACCGGGTGGCTTATCCACAGGGGAGGACAGGGGGACATGCCCCCAGATTACAGGCTTCGGGACAGTCATGCAAAATTCCCCCCCCCCCAGTTTTTGACATAAATGCTTGAAAAATCTGCCACAAGCACTGACAGAGCAACTGACTTTACACCCAACAGCGGCGATAGGTGAAAGTGAAAAACGTCGGATAGATGCTGTTCGGTGCTCAAGTGCAATAAAATTAGCCCCCAGAATGCACAAAAACGTGCCATTTTGCATTTTGAGTTGAAAAATTTATACCCCAGGCGCTCAATGACTGCACCGTATAATGCTGATATGGTGACATTTGTGCACAATAACTATGATGTTGTGATGTAGGCCTAACTGCCTCATTAGGCCTAATGCTTTGTGCACAGTGGACTGTCATTAGGCCTACTAATTTCTGACATTTCATCTCACTTCTCGTGTTGACGTATTGGAATTCTGGGTGTATTTGTGCAGTTATGTGCAATGTTGCTTTTTGATGTTGCCAGACATTCCGTAAACCTGACTCGCAAAAACTCGCTGTTGTAGGGAGCCTAAGCCGCCGCGTACTTGCCCAAGACATAGCCAGCCACTGAAGGTCCACCCCAGCCGGCTTAAGCCGCCGGCTAGCCATCTCTAAAACCCCTTAAGCCAGCCGCCAAAGCTTTGAGCCACGGCTTCAGGGTCTAGTAAACAGTGCTTGTTTCTAAGCATGCTTAATGTTTAACATACTGGTACAAGGGCATCACACCATCACTCTGTGGACATACACCCATCTGGAAACTGCCATGTGATCTTCACCACGCCCCTCTTTGGAGTAACTTATCATCCAGTAGTTAATTCTTCTAGAGGTCAATCAGTGTTAGAAGCATCCCATTTCACCTGTTATACAATGGTGGTGGTAGGAGTTACAGTGACTGAGGAAGACAGGACAGGATGGCGCTGAGGTGATGAAAAGTTCTGGTCTCTCTCAACAGGATGCACAATTTTGAAACAAGTGGAGAAAGAAAAATAAGGGACAACCAGTGGTCAAACTAAGAAAAAAGCAGTGGGAGTGGGGGGGACGACACTGCAGCGCTGAGACTTCGACGCCATGTATTACACTGGAGTCCACAACTGCAGTGGGGGGAAATCCCCCGTACCCCCGGTAATTTGAGCACTGGGGACAACACAACTGGCTAACTGAGACGCACCAACAGAACAGCTGATAAACTTCTGTGTGTGTGTGTGTGTACACTGCTGAGGACTGACCAAAATAGCGGGCAGCTAGGCACCCAGCAGCCACCACTCCTTTCAGCCTCCCAGACATTATGAAACAAATCTTGGAATTGTCCACCTTTGTTAATTATTTGTGTAAAAAAGTTTTACAACACTCCTGGCCAGCATACGTTGGACACGAAAGAAGCGGACAAGCAACATTTACAGCGATAGCTTAGTTAAATTTTGTGAATTGAAAATAAACCGGAACATGCACACACAAAAACTCCAATGTAGAATTGGACTGCTATTTACTTCATTACATGGAAGTTTATGCAGCAAAATATTTCTAGTCTACAACCTACAGGATGGACATTAATTATGCAGCTAAAAATTCCAACCATTCCCAATTACAATTTGGCAGTTTAACTCAATTTTGAAATATATGAATTAAACTAGCATAGAACTAACCCAGGTAAATTCCACTGGGACTAGATCCATCACTCAGGTCCTTCACATACACAAACACAATGCAAACAGTTAGTTAATACACCACAACTACAAGATTTTTAATGAACAATACTGTAAAATCACACTTCATTTTAGATCAAACTCAATAGGAAATCATCGTACATTGCAGCAATTGTTATATCATCTATGTTTAAATACACTTAATGACTACTGTTATGGTTTACAGCGTTTAAAATTAATATAAATAAGGAACAAACAAACTTACAACTCACTGTTTCTGGTAAAAATAACTGTATTAATCACTAACTCGCCCATCAACATTGCTTTGAGGTCTGATACGTTACAGTAATTCCTCTGCTAAACATAAACGTGGGAATGAAAATAAAACAAATGTGTCTCACTAAACAGTGCTATGTTGTCTAAAGTCTTTGAAATACACAGTGTCCGGAAAAGGTGCCACTATATTCTGCCGCTAATTTTGCCAAATGCTGACCAATTTTCAAAATTTTTCTTTCACTGACAGCAGTAAATCTGTACTAAAGCGATAATAAAATATCTCACCAACCCCCAAATTGCATCGCTGCACTATCTTCTGAAATATTAATGCCAGAAAAACAGCAACAACCTGAAACGTGTACGGTGATTAATGATACATCACAAGGTAGTGTAGCAGGGTGACTTAGGTGTGGTGGGATCTTTTGTGAATACTTTGTTACAAATTTACTGCTGAGTCTGCCATGAAAGAATTTTAAAAATCAGTCAATATCTGGCGAAGTTATGGGTAAGAAAGTTGATTGCATCATGCACCATGTCTGTGAGCACAGTCCAGCTGAAAGATGGAGAACTTGCATGAGATCTAATTAATGGGAACTGTTAGAACAGCATTGCATTACGATAACACCCTCGACTCTATGATCGACAAGTATCAAACTGCTGCATTCTCAACCATTTGTGACTCACTGACTTATGTCTGAATTTCTAAGTTTATCATATGGCAGGCATTTTGTCACGACATCTTTCTTCTTGGTTGCTGCAGTAGTGCACAGTTGGTGATTCTTCGAGGTTTTCGATGTAAGCACTGTAAATATCTTTTTTGTCAGTGAATAAAATTGTGGTAAAATCACTGGATATTTTTCAGCAACTGTTTTGAATGATTGAGTTTTGCATGGCAGTTCACTCCACTCAGCTCTTCAGCATGGCACAGAGGCACGTTTGAGGTATGGTGGGATATTTCGTTGCCATTTTACTACAAATTTACTGTTAAGTCTGTTGGTAAAAGAATTTTGAAAATCAGTCAGTATTTGGGCAAAGTTAGAGGCAAAAATATAGTGGCAACCTTTTTTCAGACGCGGTGTAATGTGGTTGCTCTGTTTAATGACTCTTAAAGAGTGACATAGCAGTATTGCTTTAGAAATGATAGTAATTACAGTCCTGCATTTTTACATTCAATGGATCAATTTAGTACTTTACAAGCGAAGACAGCATGATGGTACACCATACATTGCTGTATTATATGATATGGTTTTTGGTAAGTTCCTACATTCAATTCAGGTGTGCTTGCTAGGATGTTAAAACAAGCACAACTGAAATGAAATATAAACTATCATAAGAAAACCCTCATTTAAGGTAACACTTAACCACTTTAGCAACATTATCCTCATGAGACTGAGACCTTTGACTTATGACCCTGACCTATGAACATTAAAACTAGCCAGTGCCAAGTTGAACCAGCTTGCCTAATATCTAGGTCAAAGATCATTCAGTTTAACTAGTTACTGTCTGGATACATACACCAGATGATTGCTCTAACTGGAGCACTAAAGTGGTCAGTGACAAAAATATGACAAATGATTGTCATCAACAGTTAACGCTTCATATATCTTTTAAGTAGATGTAGATAACAGCAACGACATTTATGAGGTAACCTGGGATCAACTCATCTCCACCACACAATGTGATGACAGGTGATGAATGACAGGGCTAACAAACCTCGAGATGTTTCAGCAGGTGCGATAATGCCACCCAACACTTGTTGGTTGCTGCACGAGTGTTGCTGGCTGCAGGCTGCTGGCTCGACAGTGTACTGCGATTTATACATTCCGGACAGATATATGCAGTCATCAGTTGTATGTCACTGGCACTGACTCCAACACAGGAACCGTGAAACCACCGTGAGCAGGTGTCACAACCAATGTACAACCTGACAAAAATGATGCCCACATTTCACTTAAAACAATAACAATCCAAATTACAGCAGTACACCACAACAACATACAACCAGTATGCCCTTCTTAGGGGATGGCCGTATATCAACCCTGTGTGCACTCCCGTGTCGTTATATTCCACCAATATGGTGAACATCCTTGACCGATTCGTCCGATTTTTGGCTTCTGGGGGATCAGTTAATTAGTTAGAGTTTAACGTCCTCTTTCAGCACAAATATGGCTATATCAGAGACAAAAGGTCAGGGGTGGAGAGCTATCCCTACCCAGTGAAGGAAGGCCAGCAATATATTAACCTCAACCCTTGTGGGGAAGCTAAGTTCCCCAAAATGTGAGATCCTGCCCAGGATGCCGACGAACCACCGTGCAAAATTTGGCGCCACTAGCTTTATCCTTACTGGAGGAATTCATAACCATACAAACACACAAAATTACAAAAAACAAACAAACAGTAACCGACATATCCACACCTTGCCTATCGGCATGTGTGGACAATGAAAGTGAAATGTACCACAATGAAGAATGAATGAGTCAAATTGCTCGAAAGAAATGGGAAAGGAATGACCCCCCAAAATGAAAAACTTAATTCAAATGCCTACTTCAGCTGTTCACAGATATAGTGAGTGACTGAACACTGTAGCAATGTTGGTTCACTGGTATAAATTTTAATATTTGCAGATGAAGTATTGTACAACTACAACTCTTCCTCTATACAAAGCTATCAAAACTTTAAAATATCATATGGCTTAATAGAACATTTCCAGTAGCACTAAAGTACTTGATTGTCTTCTTCTTTGTGTTAAACATACATGCTTCACAGAGATTTAAGTATGAGAGCAAAAATTGCACACATTTACATCCACAAAGCCTACAGTAAAATACTGTGGTTGAACATCACTTTCCTCTCATTCTAAATAGCAGAAATTATTAGATTTAATTACATACACTTTCAATTTAATCAACTTCCTTAGCATTTGCACATCAACTATACCAAAGAGATGCAGTGCACTGGAAAGGACATTCAGTCCCATAAAAATGCTCAAAATATCATCCAAATTGACTCACAAAATGCGGAAGCTATTGCTTACAGCAACAGCCCATCATCACTGTCTTGCCATGGTGACGAAGAAGGTTGCATGATTTTGCTCAGATGCTGCCTACTGTAGGTAGAGAGCACACAATGAAGAGACAATGAAGGAGACAACTAGTGTATGAATGACCACAACTAGTATTAAGACATTAGTATTATTATTTAGTATTAAGTCTATTACATACAGACACAAACCATACCTAGATTCATCATATGGTGTCTGACAGATGCAGTGAAGCTCCTCAGCATCAGCCTTGGTATTTTTACTGCTACAATTCTGACAGATAAATGAACTCAGGTTTTGAACATTGTTAGCACTGACTCCCACACACGACCCGTGAAACCATTCCGCACACATATTACAACCAATGTAAAACCTAGCAAACACACAACACATAAACAAACGGTAAAAAAGGTAAAAGCAGAAGTGATGCCATACAAAAGGGTAATTAGGTGTTTATCTCCCTTTCTTAAGCTTTGAACCCGCAGGTGGCCAGAGTACTGAAATTAGCATGGCCAGTGCAACATGCCGAACCTACATTTACCTAGTCACCTTGCTGCTGTCACTCCATGTTTCGGCTGCATTTGACACTATTGACCTGAGCATTGTACTCGGTCGTCTTGCATCAGGTTTTGGCAGTACTGTGTGTGCTCTAAACTGGTTGTGGTTCTTTGTCACGGATCATACTCAATACGCTGGTGTCAGAACTGCATGTTCGACAATAGCTGACTGTACATCTGGTGTTTGTCAGAGCAGTTTCGTAGGACCACTTCTGTTTGCTCTGTGTGTGTTACCGATCAATAACGTCATAACAACACAATCTGTAAGCTATGTAGCTCTGCAGCCTAACAAGAATATGACGTTTAAGCCAATCACGGAGTCTACAGATGACTGACGTCAATTGGTGGTTCTTGAAAACGAAAGAGATGCCATATGGCACAGTGCAATAAAGTGAACACCTCTGGTGAAGTGGAAGTTGTGAGCACTGTTGTCAAATTTATAGACTCTATCAAGCTGCTTGGTGTCAAGCTTGATCCAGACATTAGTATGAATCACCATGTAACCGAGTTGGTGCGAAACAGCAACTACCACATCCGTGCATTATGGCACATTCGTCGGTGCTAACACTGGAATCTACAAAGATGGCTGTGCTTGGCATTGTGGCTGTGCACCTTAACTAATAACTACTGCAACTCACTTCTCTACGGCATGTCCAGTGATAGTCTCTGGAAGTTGCAGGTGACACAGAATGCACTGGCCAAAGATGTATGCCAAGACTCAGTGCCACACAAATGCACCATTCACTGCAATGGTTACCAGTGAAACAACGGATCGACTACAAGCTGGCTGCTTAGTCATCCTTACATGTCTCTCATCATGGCTGACAAAACACTTTCTGTTCGTGCTCCAAAGATCTCCAATGACCTGTCTCTTAACTGTTGTGCTGCAACTTGTGTGAATACTTTTAAATGTAACCTTAAATGCAAACTTTTTTCCATCGCGTATGCTGATCACTCCCAGTAACAGTCGCCTCTCGCACCACTGATTCCAGTTATATCGCTTGCACTCATCGGCACGTTACAAATTGGTATTGTACCTTCCCAGCTGCAGAGTATCACCACCTACGGATAACAGAAAAGTGTGAACGACTTGCCCAAAGATGTTACGTAGCTGTTCCCTAACCAGGAATCAAACCAATAACCTCTTTATCACACGTCCAATGCCCAACCCGCTGCACTTCAACACCAACGATGGACAGAGAGTACCAGTGATGGGCAAATCACATTTCCGAATTACAAATCATTTAACCCAAATCACAAATCAAATCAAATCACGATGTCAATCAAAAAAATCCGGATTTAAAAAATTAAATTTATTTACCAACGAACAAAAGCCATTTAATTCAAAAAGTTCAGTAAAAACAGTCTATTCACACTACAAATATCTACAGTGACATTCTTATAGGCTAATGATTATGATTCGAGTCTACAGTGTAACATGAAGTGTCATCATAAGAAGTTACTCAATGTCCCAAGTGACTAAAATTTGTGATTTGGTCAAATCACAAATCAAATCACAGAAATTCAAATCAAATCCAAATCAAATCAAAGTTTTCCAAATCAAATCTTTTTTTACTCAAATCAAACAACCACATGTGATTCAATCATGATTGAAATCAAATCATGATTGATTCTGTCCATCACTGGAAAGTACTATACTACAAATACTACCTATCCATGTTACTACTCCAGGTCAGGCCTGGTCCAACAAAAGGTCTTCCAAATAAGCATCTTGCTGCTTCAGGTAATTTCCAGGCACATGCCCTTTTGGTTCGAGCCAACAGCAGCAAAGCACTGAAGGAATGTCTAACATGCTACAATCATTATTAGCATTCTGCCTCACAGTTTCTTATAAATACTGCACAATTGTTAAAGAAAAAAAGTATAAAATCAGCTGACAAAAGAAGCAACAGCATACTCTGTTTCATCATATGGTGTGCGGCAGATGCAGTATAGTCGAGTGGTGTGACCAGCATTCTTTGTAGACAACTTACTCCCAACAGACTTGCCAGCATTGGAATACGACTGCATAACATTACGGGCAGATGTAGCTGAAGTGGATGATGAATAAACGGAGAGAGATGTGGAGATATCAGTCACTGGAGATAACTGTGGCATATCGTTGTCATCATCATCATCATCATCAAGGTTGCTGCTGTCACCTTCATCGAGCTGCATCTGAACAATATCCAGTGTAAGCAACAATCAGCTTGATGTAATTCCAACATAAAACAAGGCAATCGTAGACATCAGACTTCACCCGTGGTGTGCAATCCCCCTTTGCGGCCAATAACAGACTTGTCCAAAGCTTGCAATCAAGCATCTGCGGTACGTATTGGAAATTCCCGTGCAATGCATTGGTTGCATTAATATGCACATGTATTCATAGGTGGAAAGTAGTTCGTTTTTGTTGACAATCGTCACATTATTTACATTTCTTAGACATTTGTTCACTATGTTGTAATTTTGTAAAAAAAAATTAATTAAACGTTTTTTTCTGGGGAGGGGCAAAGCTCCCTCCCC
>Ga0209780_1003217_pt1 | contig 12056 bp, 14 predicted proteins | sample WorMetexBAHAMAS2_FD_187384 | JGI IMG/M metagenome (GOLD analysis project Ga0209780, IMG submission 187384) | Marine gutless worms symbiont microbial communities from Max Planck institute for Marine Microbiology, Germany - Inanidrilus exumae... | ecosystem: Host-associated > Annelida > Digestive... | reverse complement strand
TTTATAACGTGTAGATTAAACGGTGCCAGCACTTGTAATATTGTGTATATTGTCATTCTTGTTATATTCGCCGATTTGTGTTTATTTATTAAACTGTCATTTCCTTATTTTACTCATTGTAACACCAACTACAAGGCAATCAACCATAGCTACGAAACTTGTTTTCGCAGACTAAAAAGGTCAATGGTTGCAGTGATATATCGCTAAAAACTAGATGCTTTGGGCTACATTTTTGTCGCAGCAAGTTTAGGTATATATATCCTCAACCACTTTTACGCAATGCGCCGAGGAAGCTGCCGAATTTCATGAATTAACGCAAAATAAGGGCCATTACGCCGTTGAAGGTCATACAAGGTCACCGACTTTGGTACCGATCGATAGCTCATATACGACTTCTTATTAGTGATGAATACTAACTTACCTTCTATCTTGCACCGTTTCTGAGATATAGCCTTCGATAGGTCCAAAATCGCTATATTTGGCTACCCCTCTTGCGCTTAACACCCTCCACCAAGGAGGGGTTCCCCTGGGACGATCTCCGTAAAATTTTCCGTGGATGTCAACGAAGGTACATACACATGGCGTAGAAACATTGCCGATAATTTCAACGGGCTGAGTAGGGCGCACGAATGTTACAGACAGACAGACGACAGCCTGACAGATAGAAGACGGACGAGCGACAGCATATACAATATGTAGCGAACATGAACGTGAGTTCACGTTCGCTAATCAGCAGTTTTTGTTTAACACAGACTGTCGATTAGAAGATCAGGCCCGCAGAAAATTACAACGACTGCACCAAATTTGGGGTGCGGCCTCCACGCCCCTTATGTATGGTGGCCACAGAGACCACCCATCTTGTGTAGAAGAAACTCGCTTGTGAGCATGATACCCACGTCCGGTAACGAACTCATTTCTGAGTATGAAACGGAATATTCTGATGGCAAAACTGTGTAAATGTAAACGGTTTACACGGGTACGTAACCCGTAGTTCTGTCGGTTGCGATGCTGACAGGTAGCACTGCTACGGGTTACCTGTATTGTATACGGAGTTTCGCTTTCAGAAAGTTACGTTTCGTACTCAGAAGCGAGTTTCGTCTACAGACGATGAATGGCCACGGTGTCATTGTCTGCCACCGTACTTATGTGCACCATGACTCTGTCGAAATACTCCATCCATAATCCGGGCTCTGGTGCTGCTGAATTAAAGAGTAGCTTGTGGCGGCATTTTGTTGATACAGTGTTTTAATGTCTTTCTTTGTCTATTTTTGTATGTAACTGTTAATTTGCATGATTTGTCTTATGTACCTTAGGTTTTAGGATTTTATTAGTTAAAATTTGTATGTTTTGCTGGATGTTTTTTGTTATATGATTGTATGTTTTTATGCTGTGTATATATAATTTTGTATGTGCTGCCTACGGGCGTAATAATAAATAATAATAATGACGCTGAAGTTGCCGATGCCGATGTTCTGCTGCGGATGATGACGGCTGACGATGCTGTAGGTGACGTCAGTAACAGCGAGCGTCTGTACGAGCACGGTGATCGCCATTGACCGGTACCTGGTCGTCGCGCGGCCCCTCAAGCCGCGCGGCAGCCGGCGACTGCGCCTTGCATTCATCTGGGTGGTGGCAGGTGCCCTGTCATCGGTGCAGCTGGCCGTCGGCCGCAGCAACGTCGTCCAGGTGAACACGCACATAGAACTAGAAGAAGCCAGCAATCACAAGAGTGCAAAAACCCACACCGAAAATGTTTTTTGCAATTCGTGACCTTGACCTTTTGATCCCAAACTACAAATGTAAATGGGTTTCCAGGACTTCGTGGAACATATCTATGTCATGTCTGGAGATCCTAGCTGCATCGGTTTTTGAGATATCATGCTGAGAAACATACAGACAACGGCAAAAGGTAAAACGTACCCAACGACCGTCGTCGGTATGGATAATGATAGCGATAGCGGCGTATGATACTAACCCTCACTGCGCACACGAATGCAAAACATCATTACTTGAGGTCGCACCAACCACGTTGGCAAAATTTCCGCCTATGCGCTTAAACGTTGAGTCGTTGACCTACGACCATGGCCTTAGGTAGTGTCAAGTTGAACCTGCACGCCAGATATCTAGGTCAAAGGCCGTTTAATTCAAATAGTGATGTTCGGACTCACAGACACAGGCGCAGACTTCGCCAAATGTTGACTGATTTTCATCTTTTCCCAACCGTGAGTTTCAATAGTTAATTTGTAATAAAGTCATCATTTATATTTCAGTGCACATCAAACGTGTCGATACACTACCTTGTGTAATGAAATATTTGGCATGTGATTCACAGTGACCAATGAGTTTTTTTGCACAAACTTGTACATCATCTTCGGCAAATTGACATTCTTAAGAAGAGCTCAAAAGTCGGCGGCGAGAGCCGAAAATTGTCAAGTCCAACACCGCACCTCTGGAGGAGATTGCCCTTTTCGTGGGCCGATCTGGACTCCAATAAAATACAAAGTAGTCGCTGTCCTTCGTGGTAACCGTCACACCAAACGGCATAAGTTATTGCTAACTGCTATACACTGTTTACTTTACTTTACTTTTACTTATCTTGTAGGCATTTAGCGACAATGCACCAGCGCCACACACATGGTGGAGTATCCAAGGGGATGCCAGTAGGTCAATGCATTCCCCTTTTGAAAGTCAAAAATAAAATCTCTATTATTTCTGATTTCGTGCATGTAGTTAGCTCTTTTGTTGTGAAAATCAACACAGAATGCTGTAAAAAGTACTTCAGTTAAGTTGATAAATAATGCAAGTACTACATACAATGTCAAAAATTTTTCGTTGGCTACGCTCGCTCGATTAGGGTCTCAGTTCCTTCTGGCATCCCCTCTGTTGAATGCTGCATAGGCCACTGCACACACAGACAAACAGACACAGTCCACTGGCTAAGCCAAACCGCGTTACAACGGTTGGCTAATGAAACTGGTATAGTAAAGTAAAAAGTAAGTAAACAGTGTATAGCCGTTTAGCATCAACTTAGCTCTTCACCGCTACGGGAAACTTATGCCATATGGGATCACACAGTGTTACCTGCCACCCGAAAGAGGTGAGAATCCTGCCTTTACCCCAGTTGAAGCAGGTACTCGATTCAACTACCCCGGAGGAACGCAAGGCTGAGTTGACCTATGTTACGTGAAAGCCACCGGCCGGGAATTGAACCAGCGACCTGTAAATCGCACGTCCAACGCCCTACTGCTGAGCCACCACGCAACACAGCGCAAGCGGTTGATCATCTTGCGTGTTCGTTTACAGTTTGGCGGTGGTTGTTGCAGGTGTCGGAGGGAATGTGGGTGACCATGTGCCAGGAAGCGTGGCCGCAGCCGGGCACCGAGGTGTGGCACACGTCGTACACGTTCTTCGTTCTGTTCACCACCTACCTGCTGCCGCTCAGCGCAACCGCTCCGGCGTACGTCGCCGTCGCTCGCCGCTTGTGGCAGCGCCGTGCCCCCGGCAACGCCGACACGGCACGCGACCTGCATCAGCTCCAGTCCAAGAGACGAGTACGTACCGCGTACCACGTACCACCGTGCGTACGACTACGAGCATTTCATTGCCGACCAGTTTAGTGGCCGCATGAAGCACTGGGTCGGGTGTGTGAGTCTGCGTGTCTGTGTGTCCGGTCAGTAACGAAATAGACTCTGACCTATTTAGCTTGCTGTTTCGTCTTCATCCTATCTAGATTAACAAAATCAAAGGTCAAGGTCATCGGCCAAACCTCAAGGTCACAGGTCACAAGATGAAACAGCAGCAACAGCACTCGATCGCTAGTATGGTGCAAGACAGAGGAAGTGATATACTGCATGGGCTATCGAATGCGTCAATTCTGATGACCCTGAGTGACCCCTTACAGGCCTTTTCATATGAGATTTTTCGTACACTTGTGCAGCAGTTGACAAGACTTCAACTGACGTAGCGCGACGCGCGGTAGTAACAACATTGACACAGGAGAAAACTAACTGTGAACCTTTGTTACATTACATTACCGAATTGCGATAGCTGAGCTTTTTCTATAAAGCGATGAGAGGTACAAGATGGGTTCGTTCGATCCTGGTGAACCCCTCCTGGGTCCATTGTGCCTTTATTTCGTAACAGAAATATTAGGGGCTGGCCTGACATTTCGTGCTCTGCACGGTACGGCGCCGCCTTACACGACATCTCAGTTGACTCGCGTTGCTGACATGTCTGACCGACGAAGGCTACGATCTGCATCGTCTAATCAGCTCGAAGTTCCGTCCTTCCGCCTGCCAACTGTCGGTAGTCGCGCCTTCCCGATTGCTGGTGCTAAGGTGACTAAGGTCTGGAACAGCTTACCAGATGATGTCACCTCCGCTCCGTCCCTGTTAACCTTCCGGCGCCATCTGAAGACATACTTATTCCGCTACTGTTACAACACTGACTGATACTGCTCGCACTTACTCTGACTATAGTGGTCCTCGTGGTGACGTTGCTGCTTAGGCCACTTTAAAATATGTGATGATGATGATGATGATGATGGCCTTAGGACCCCACCGTGGTTCGTTAGTTAGCTACTAGCTATAGAATGCACTGAACGAATGTATACGCCAGATTGAGGAGCAAAGAAGTATGTCGGTCCTGCTTATTGTCGGGCGAAAATGTATGCTGGCCGCGTCGCATGCTGACCCCTGGTGAGTCACGTTTTGTATGAGCCGCGCGCTGTAGCAAGGTTAGAAAAAAGACGGGACAGACAGACAGACGCCAAACCGTTACATTATGCTTACCACTAGACGCGGCCAGCGTCATAACAACATTGGTACATAAGAAAGCTAACTGTGGACCTTTGTTACATTACATTAATAGTCGTCATCAGCAGAGGAATGTAAGATGCAATCTGCATCGTTGCTCGCTGTCTGCATAGCCTTATGTCAATAAGAACTAAACGGCACTCAACAGAGCGTATACCTCCGCCACGGCACACTAAAATCGGCACAGTGTCGTTACGGGCGAACTTATCAGGTTTATCGCCCTAAATTTTCGCTAACACCGTTTTTGTGAGCTATTTTTTAACTCTTATGATATTATGAACTGCCAGCGTTTGTTGTAATGTTGCAGACTGTTAGTAAGTGTCGCTGTGTTTTTATGTCTGGTGTCCTGTTTGAACATTGTTTTATTATTGAGCTATTCGGTCTCATGACCGCCAATTTGAAATAAACACTTAGCTACCGTTTCAATGAGTTTCATATATTATCATCATCATCATCATCATCATCATCATCTCATTTTATTCGCTCAGCAATTTCAGTATTGCAATGAAAGATGATGTAACATAGAATAAATGGGCAGGAACAGCAAGGCTGGATATCCAGCACTAACAGCTGTCCACACACACACACACACACACACACACACAGAGGTTTATTTACTTACTCGCGGCTGCTACAATCATTGTGGACTTTAAAACGTTGAAAAATGCACAAGTCTATTATCGCCTTCACTTGACTTCGCACCGACCACTTTGGCATAAACAACTTGACAGTTGACAAACACAGCAAATACCAGCCGCTGTTACTTATTTACAGTTTTAAATCAGTTCCGCTTCTTAACCGAACGTGCCTTTATCTGGCCTCAGAACGTGCATGCATAACTGAAAATGTTTCTGTGGTGAATTTTTCCCACCTGTGATCGTGAACGTTGACCTGGACCTTCACCTTTGGACTCATCCTAGTTACGGTCAAGATGAGCCACCTTGCCATATATCGTTTGTCATAGGTCACTTCGTTTGTAAGTTATTGTCCTGACACTCAGACAGACACACAGCGGACCGACTGCAGGCCTATACGGACCACCGAAGTGGTCCGCAAGAGCTTCGGTGTTTTCTGGGAGTCCGTTCGTCATTCGCCTGCAGTGACTCCGGTACCTCGGTACTATAGCTAGCCTGTCCTATGTGGAGGCAGTCCTAAATCTGCATTACGGTGTCGCCATGTCGGCGGCATGTGCTCCTGTATACTGTCACGTCGTCACGGCCGACGGTTGTGTGGTTCGTGTCTGCACATGGACAATGCAGTCAGTCGATCAGTCGGTCGTGTTATGGGGCTGGCGTTGATGAGATGATTGTTATCGCGTGGTGCTCAGCTCAGTCTACTGGACAGGGGTGTTAAAACGTACATACGTGTAGTTCAACCCGTTACAGTGCATGACATTACAGTAAAGCTAAAGGATGCCATACTCCACTGGAGCTTGGGGATGGGGTCCTCATCTCCGTTTCGTAGGCCGTTAGCTCGTATAATTGGGTAGACTACTGAAGCCTGTAGCCAGTGCGATGTCAGACCTACGGTTACATTCCCATTCGCAGAGCATCACCAAATGATTAGGCTGGCCGCATCTAGAAGAAAGCGTAATGTAACGGTCTGACGTTCGTCCGTCTGCCCGTCTGTTTGTCCCGTCGGCATACTCACCGTGACTCTCCTGGAGGCACTATGCGACGCGGCCAGCGTACATTCGGCCCGACATAATTGTTCTGTTTGGTGACAGAGGCACAAGATGTGAACCATCCACGCGCCCTGATTCTTCTGAAGACCTTGGCGCTATATAAGCCTTGTATTTACTTACTTACTTACTTACAACTTGCGCGGAGTCGTTACGCGGCTGCGCCCCGACCGGAAGTCGAACTGGCTACCTCTTGATCGTAGGTTCGACGCCCATCAACGCGTTGCGCCACACTCCACCCTATTAGTACCATATGCAACTGGCACATTGTCCGCTGACGTGTGGGCCGTGATAATATCTGATACAGAGATGACGGTGCTCGATCTAACTAGAAAGCCCTCACTCGAAGTTGCACCGACCACTTTAACGCAAAGCACTCGACCTACAACCAAAAATATGCCATGTCCTAACTGCATCCACAGCCGTGTAGCTGTGAACTTTGACCTGTGATATCAACCGTCGAAATTGACCTACATAGGGTCAGTGTGAACCAGCGTGCCAAACATATTCAAAGGTCATTTCGTTCAAAAGTTGGTATTCGGACACACAAGCACTCAAGCACACCGGACCGATTCGATTGCTCAACTTGGCCGGCGACTAAAATGGTCGACAGCAGTGGCCTTGATGCGCGGACGTTATAACGTAATAACGGTATTTGGTATTTGGTACACCACTTTGTAATAATGGTGTTGGTGTAGATGTTCCGCCATTACAATATTGCTTCCAATATAATTAACGACAGTTATTGTAGAATTCTGATACTATATAATTCCGACACACGACTGCGAACACTGACGACTACACAGCAAGCTAACTCTACTGAAACAACGCACGGACGGACTGCCTGACTACTGAACTACTAACATCTTCTAAGACTTCTGCTACTTCTTCTGGCTACTGCTACTACTGACGTCTATACTACTACTGAGTCACTCCCTAGGAAACTCGGACTTATATCCACTCTGCATACTCGTCAGTCCTAAAAAGGAGAGGCAAACTGCGTCCGGGCCGGCAAACTCTACCTCGGAGCGGTCCACATATTTTTATACATATAATTATGCTAATGTGGTACCGAGCCATCAGCTCAGTCTTACATAAGGAACACTGACGTCACTCTAGCTACTAGCCCAAGTTTGCTGACGTAGGATGAATGTATTTATGACTTTCTGCATTCGTACAGACTCATTTATTGTCTGAGCTGTCAACCCACGGAATTCCAGCGATAACTTAACTGTTCGTGTAAACCCATTTATATTGTCAAGCGTTCTTCAGCCTGACTTCGGTCTGACTACCTCCATACACCATAATGTGCTAACTAAGGCGTTTTATTTCATTAGTTCACGCGTTTGTAACCAGTCGCGTAGACTACGGCAATTCTCTGTTCGCAAATGCGCCGAAAACCTGGAGCGACAAACTGCAGCGGGTCATGAACACTGCGGCGCTATAGTCGTCAGCGGCACACGAAAATTCGACCGTGGTCTGACGCGACTCCTACACGAGGATCTGCACTGGCTGGACATCCCACAGCGCATCACGTTCAAGCTGTGTCTGAAGCTTGGCTTTCAAGTGTTTACACGGCTTTGCACCGCGGTATCTCGCCGAACTATGCGTACCGGTCGCCGACGTAATGGGGCGCCGCAATCTGCGCTCCGCCACTCGAGGTCTACTATTCCCTTGGTACAACATGACAAGCTACGGCCGACGAGCATTTTCGTACGCCGGCCCTCATGCCTGGAACTCACTGCCAGAACATTTGCGACAAACCACTTCAATCGAACTTTTCAAGCGCTCTCTAAAACGTTTTTATTTGCGCAGATAGCGCGCTCAGCGCATTAGAGACATTCCATGTTAAATGGGCTATATAAATTTACCCATTTACTTACTTACTTACTTACTTTTGCGCCAGGCGCGCAGGCGCGCAGTGACACGGAATGCAGCATCCAAGTACCAAGGAGTTGAAGACAGGACATTTGTATAGCGCCTTTTCGCGATAACTTCACCTCTAAAGGGCTCAGAATGGCACTTGTTAACGAGGGATCACACAGTTTTTCCTGCCACCCACACGTTTATCCACGAATGGAATGAGTTATTCTGCCTTTACTCCCCAGCCGCAGCGCATCATAGCACTTTGGTCGGTACTTATTCCCGTTCCACAGAGGGTAGGAGGCTGAGTTGGCCTGGGTGATGGTATGCCCACCAGAAGACGGTCACCCATCCCAGTACCAACCGACCGATAGTGCAGCGGCCAAGGATCGAACTCACGACCACTGAGTCGCAAGTCCGACGACCTAACCACTTGACTACCGGTACCGAGCCACCCAAGTCGACATACTGCGTGTCTCCGTGTCGTCACATAGCTGCGGGATTCTGCGGCAGGTGCAGCGGACACATCGGACGATCGACTGCGCGTAATAATTCAGTTAGCTCGGCGGCAATCTCGCGCCCCGCGCCGCGGTGTTGCCACATGGCGTGATTCTCATTGCTTTTCATCTAGCAACTCCTCGTTAATACCTACGCCTAACATTTCGTGCGTGGTCGCCCCGACGCCATGTGCCGCTCTTTCTGTCACGCACGCAAGTCTGAGATTATTGAATACGACGACGTAACGTGTCAAGGAGTTTAACACATGTGACCCGGGCCCGAAGCTGAAGCGTATGAAGAATTGCGCGGAGAAATTACGAAATAGGTCGAAAAAAATCATCGTCGACTTTGTACGCGAGAATTCATAGCACAGTCGACAGTTCTGAGAGTGATGCGAGGTGTCTCGTTGGGCCCTGTGGCGTTTATCGGCGGCGACACATTTTGTTGATGGATTTCGTGTAACCTCATCACGTCGTTACTGTGGTAGAAGATTTTGTTGCCACGGGCGACCGTTTCAGAGAGACACGAAACAGACACAAGACGGACAGACAGACAGACACAAGGCGGAAGGGGACGTGGCAGATAATGATATAGCTAGGTGATGCTATGATATTTAACATCGACGTCATTATTGATGCGTTGCACAGTGATTTGAACGTTGGTCTTTGGCCGGCGAACTTTCCCTGTCCCACGCTCGACCTGCAGCTGACGGGTGACCACTTATGTGGGTAAACCATCCGCTACAGGTCAGCCAACTAGGCCAACTCAGCCTTTCATCTTTCCGAGGTCGATAAATTGAGTAGTAAGCTATATCGGATGTGTGCCACCTCGTTCGGGTGGTGCCATCTGGTGAACGCTTACGGAGTAAAGTCAGGATGATCGTATGGGTGGCAGGTAAAAACTGTGTGATCCCGTTAACACGTGTCATTCTATAGCGCTTAGTGACTGTTTAGACCGTATGAATGCGCTATATAAGAACCTAATACTTTACTACTTTACTTTACTATTGTTGTTGTTGTGTAACAGAAACTCATCATCATTTATCGGCAACATAAGGGCCACACGACCTCTTACAATGTACATATAGGTACAACGATACGGTAATACAAGAAGCAGTAGAACAATATTTACGTAATAGGCCTATGTAGTTTTTTTCGCATTTATACAGCATAGGACAATAATTCAGCAACACAGTAAAGACACCCCAAGTCGCTTGCAACAAAATTTTACACAGAGCTCTGTTGACACAGTTATTTAAAATCCGCACATTTCTGCCAGACAAAGAAACTACTTTCGATGTATACAACAGGAAGTAAGTTTTCATTAATTCAACAATAATAATTTCTGAGTTGGCCGCTTAATACAAAGCTGAGAATACAGAAATAAAATAAAATTATGTGACACACGTGACACTGATGGCCTATACACAAGACTATTAAACATAATCTTTTAAGCTATGTAAAATTGACTTTACAGTATTGCAGTAATTGTTTCGATGTTACTGTTATTAAGATCGTATGCGATTTTATTGCACTTTGCACGCAACCGTCTCCTTTATAGAACCAGCAGTCCCATTCGCGTGTCTGGCGAGAATTTTCATTAACAACAGTAGCTGCGATGCCGCTTTCGTGGAACTGTGACTGGCCATGACTCATGAACTGTGAACAATTTAAGTGCCTATACTGAAAACACTTCTATTCGATAGTTTCCAAGATCCCTATACTATAGTGGGGGTTGGGGTACTAGCGACCAAAAAATTACTTCTATAGTAGGGATTGGGCCGCAGCCAACAGAAACTGTACCCCTACTATAGAAGGGGTTGGTAATGAAGGGGTTAATACTTGATGAGCACGGCGCATTGTGAAATGCTCGCTTAAGCGGCGTTCAGATGGCGCCTCGCAGAAAATGACAGCAAAATCTGATTTTCCGCGCCGCGCGCAGTGTGACGTTGCGAACACGCTCATTGAAATCAGTGTGTTATCGTTTTGACGGCTTTGCACGGCGCCGCGCCGCGTCATATATGAACACACCTTTACTTGCACCTTATAAATATTCCAACTTTCTTAAGTACATATTCATTTGCTGTGCGAGGTCGACTGAGAGCGCAGGACCGTAAAAATGACAAAGCAAGACATATCAATACGTTGAAAATGCAACATTGGAAAGTGACGGACTTAATGCGAATATAACGCCATATGACAGCAATATTATTAAAGTGCGTTGAAATGCTACTGACTTAAATCCTGCTGGACGACGATCAACCTGCATGAAACAATAGTCCCGAGAAATACCACTCGTTCCGTCGATTTCATATCCTGCGTTTTCCAGTCCGGCACTTTCAGCGCGGACAAGGCTGTATGACAAATGTGTCCACGGTATAGCGACATCGTTATGGCTCATGGCGTATATTATGAAGGCTGGCGAGCGAGTCTGGCATGAGACAGCCAGTACTGCATGCACGCAGTCACTGATATATGGCAGTCCTACGTCTACGTTTATATCGCGCTTCGTTAATTCCTAAAATCGAATTCTTGGCCGTTCAATTAATTCCGGAGGCGTGCACACGGCGATCGACGCAGCCGGTCACTGATTGGCTGAGTGAATAAAACATCAAACACGTTACGTTACGTCGCACAGTTAACTCAGACCATCTAATGATGTCCTGGCGCTGATGGCCGACTCGTCGACGTTGTTAACACGTCACGCCCGTACAGTTTACGCTTTTATCATTGTCCCGTCCCAAATAAAATAAACTGGAAGTCGACTGTCTCCTGAAGTCGCGTATCTTGTGAACGATACCACGATGTCTTAAGGTTCGTTCACACCGGATCCGGCGCCGCACTGCACCGCGACGCAACGCAACGCATCCGATGTGAACAAACCTTAAGGCTACGTCGCGTTTTGTTGCAACCTTTAAGCCCAGTCCATACCAGCAACAATGTTCAAGCAACATTGTCGAATGCTACAAGTTTAACGATTCTTTCGACAACGTCGAATGTTGCTTCGACGTTGTTGCCGTTTTTTGGCAACAATGTTGCCCGTTTCGGCAACAATGTCGAACGAAATTTCGTCCTTTCGACAAAGTCGAAACAAATTGAACATGTTCAATTTGTTTCGACTTTGTCGAAAGGACGAAATTTTACAATAGAATCGTTCGACATTGTTGCCGTTTGTGGCAACAAAGTCGAATGTTGCTTCGA
>Ga0209780_1003216_pt1 | contig 12056 bp, 7 predicted proteins | sample WorMetexBAHAMAS2_FD_187384 | JGI IMG/M metagenome (GOLD analysis project Ga0209780, IMG submission 187384) | Marine gutless worms symbiont microbial communities from Max Planck institute for Marine Microbiology, Germany - Inanidrilus exumae... | ecosystem: Host-associated > Annelida > Digestive... | reverse complement strand
GCACCGGTCGTCTGGCGGCCATTATGCGTCGTCGCTGTTGATCATCGACGTTAAATATTCTATAACTGGAGAAAGCCTGGCCCGTTTGGGCTGTAGCCAACACAGCCACTTCCGTCACTCCCACCACTTCCACGAACCACTCCATATCGATGTAAGCATGTGAATGTAAAAGTGCAAATTTGTTCGGAGTTAAATCGTGTAAATAATTAGTTTAAAGGTTGCGTAAAGACATTCATCTGTAAGTATACTGCTTTTATTATGTATAGATTTACGGCAGTTTGCACGTTGTCATGGGAATGTCATCATGGCAGACGGCTGGCGACACATCGGGCTACAGCCCATACTGGGCCATGCTTGCTCCACTGAATATTTATCTCGATGCTGTTGATCGACGGGTGACGTCGGCGATAACGTCACCGGCTGTCGCGTCACGTGACTAAATCTCTGTTACCGGGTAAAACCACGTACGACTTGATTGCATATACGGCGCGTAGCGGAGACAAGAGTTTAGCAAGTGTTGAGATAGGCGACCGGGTCGAATTATAGTGAATTCAGAAGACACGATAAGTTGGGCTACTTTTGGGCTAGTCTGCGGACGCCGTTGGGCGGAATTTCGACGCCTGCCTTGCTAGCAGGTGATCCACGACCGAGTGATCGCGATCGCATGTAATACCCGGTCGCCAAAAATTGTGACAATTCGGCAACTGTCGTCTTCGAATCGGAAAATATGAAATGGCACGTATTATCATTAATTTTAGAATAGAAACACGTGTGCTGTATCTGAGTCACTGTAGTACACGTATTCACGCCTTTTTACTGCCAAGTTTGGGCTACGCTGTCGATTCCATAAAGACTTCGGTCTCCTTGAAAAGTATTATTTTTGTCACTCACTTTATAGTGTTAACTATTAGCTTTTGTTTTGCGCTATAACCAGTCTTAAGCTGTTCACAACAATAAGAGGCTAAGCTGTTCAGAGGGACCGCGCGACGCTTTGTCTCAGTTGAAATCTTGTCAACTACTGCGGAATTCATAAGAAATTGCACTTGAAATAAGTTTGCATTAGGTGAATGACCTATGATGTTGCTTTGTTGCTTGCAAAATCAGTCAGTCATTATCCAGTCTGTCATTGTCCATTCCTGCATTTTCAGCATTCTCGTGAAATTTCTGCTCGCGCCGTGAAGTCGGAGTAACTCGTACGTTTAAACTGATGTTACGTTGACTCGTGCGTTTTCTAACCACTTTTTTCCTCACGGATCGTAAAACAGGCCGGTAGTACGGTTAGCATTTCTTGTTCAGCAGCCGAATGCGTCTCTGTTTTCTTCGTCTTTCTTCTATTTCTGCGTTATAGTTTGCAAGTGTAAAGCTAAACTGCAGATTTTTAGGTTTTTACCGACCACTCTAGTGGTCCAGGTAGCGCAATCGGTATGTTTTGTGTGTGCGTTTCCAGAATGATAACTTAAGACCAAAATGACCTTTGACTCAGCTATTTGGCAAGATGGTTCAATCTGACCGCACCTCGATACAGTTCGACGATCAGAGTTCAGAGTTCACGGTCGGTCAGGGGATGAAAATGAAAATGCTCCTTTTTATTGAAAAATGAAAGTGAAATTGGGAATGTCAGTCACAGCGTACACCGTGCGACCGCGGTTGAAAAGCACACGTGAATTGAAAACTGCATATCGAAAATTCACGGTCCGCTAAAGTGTTGCTAAGAATACGAGTATGACATCGAATGAGGGTTTTCTGTAGTTCCACATTTAGTCAACAGTTGTTGACGCCAGTTATTGACTTGTGCACGTTATTCTTTGTCGTAGGTGCATGTTGTGTGAGTGTAAATTCGTCGTTTGCAGGGTTTAACGAGAAATCGTCACGCCTAAACGGCGTCGCGAAAATTGCCAAATCGCCATTGCATGCAAAATCACATAGAGCAGAAAATCGCGAAGAGTAAACGGAGCTTATTGTAATCGCTGTTGCGGCGACTCGTAAACGCGTCAACGGTTCATACATCTGTTCGCCGCGTGCAGATAGAATCGGAGTCATCGATACGGTATCGGTGAATTTACTTACCGGCCAAACAGCGCAGCAGTTTCTCTACCGGTGGGCGCACGCACGCATCTGTCTTCGTCCGTCGTCATCGCCAGCTTCGTCAAACCCTGGACGCTGCCGTTGTTGTCCTCCGTCCTCGTTGAAGTGGCGTAGCAATAGGACAGCGCATCTGATGATTTTTGCACTATACAAATGCGCTCCTTATTATTATTATTATTGTCAGACAGGTATACAAAGTCTAGGGCCTGTAGGTCCATAGATTCAAGAGAACGTTGTCCTCACTCGGTCACCACTCCAAATGTTCAGAGCTAAAATTAAGCACTTCAAATATCTACAAAACATTTGGAGCGCAGGGGCGAATCCAGAAATTTGCTTTAGGGGGCCAGACTCTGTCTTCTCTTTTATTCCCCTCTTTTCTCCTTCCTTCCATTTCCTCCTCTCTCTTTCCCTTCCCTTTTCTTTAGAAGTAGGTCCCCCTTAAACCAGCTAGGGGGTCTGGGGTAGCGCTGTAAGCTCCCCCAGCGGGGTTTGGGGCGGAGCCCTGGCCGAAAACGAATTTGATGCACTCTAAAGCTGTGAGAAAGCCACTTGTGGGGAACTCACATCTCCCCCACATCTGTTTAATGCTTGTTTCCTTAACGAACCTATGGGTTTTGTAAATTTGTTATTTATTATTTAATATATTGTAGTCTCCTCATTCTACAAGGGCAGAGGAAGGCAGTAGGGAGGAAAGCTGGGGGAAAGAAAAATGGGTGTGCGATATCTGTCTAACGGCCCAGAGTTTGTAGCTGCGCCATGGTCATCGCCGAATTTCCAAATGTTGGGCCGTGTTGTATACAAATGGGGGTCTCTGTCCATTGCTTCCTTTCTCTTCCATTTTCCACTGATTTGCGATGCCCTTCTGTGGATGCAGCGATAGACAGTGATGCAGGAAACCAATCGTCCAGGTAAACCAGAAAAATTGCTTTTAGAATATGGGCCCCTAAATTGTTCGTCCGAGCAGTCTGAACACTTCCTATCAAAAATCCAAATCGTTTATTTTAAATGGCAGCAATAAACGCTAGATTAAAACAAGAATACAATGCAATGACAGTTAAAAGGCTGTAAAAAGCTACAACTACATTTATCGTCACATCACACTCCTTAATCCGACCCTCCCCTGGAGGCTCGCTTCAAAAACAAGGCTGCTGAGGACGCGGTCGTACGTTGCGTAAACAATGCCTGCTTTCTCCGGCCTCGGAGAACTCTCGAGATAGCGGTTTCGAGGAACGACATTTTTGGACCGATAACTATCAGCCGGTAAGCTCATAAAGCACTGTGCGCAAGCGTGAGCGGCTAACGAATTTAGTGCTGCTTCAATACCGGAATTTCGATTTCGACACGACTTCGATCGGACGTCGACCAAATATACGATATCGATTTTTTTTGGAAAATATACAAGTAGTAGCTTGGGTATGATATAATGAACTGATTTTGTGCCAAATTGCATAATATTTTATAGAAGTATGCATTGAAACGTTGGATGCAGAGCCATATCGCTAGAGCTTGGTCGTATGGCTGAAGAATATATGATTTAATATTTTGATACAGACGTCGCAAGCAAGTATTAGATGTGGTACACGCAGGCGTACTCCTTGCCTATGGAAATATGTAGTTGAATTACAAATTACTTCTGCTGAATACAACACTTTTAATGTTTCGTGCCTCTGACTTTCAGGCATTCTGTGATCCAGAATGTATCCACACGGCACAAATAACTATCGTACTGAATGAACACAACCGAGCTTCTGTCTTGATTCTTGACGTCGATCTCTTTAGTCGGTGCCTGCGCAGTACGATCACACGTCTATCGCTTTAAATGAACTCGCGAATCGAAACGACTGTAATGAATAGAATTTGCCCAGCTCTAGTGATCGGCTGATTTAAATCATGCGGCGTTCCACGCGCACGTTATCGTCGCTGATCTTGGAGTGGCGACGTTGGCGGTTCCATGCAGGCTGCAGCGCTGATTAATGCGAACTGCCTGCCGATCGTCTTCATTCTTTGTATGCATTCTATCTACTGTTTCGACTGCTTGTATTCTTTGTGTATTTTTATTTATCGTGCATGTTCTGTTGGCTGTGAACTTGGTTGTCAGTACGAGACTTATGCAGTCGATTGCTTGCGAAGAAGAGTCTCTGAAATGATCTGTTACGGCGATTCCTAACCTTTCGTCTCTTGCGTCACCCTTTTCGTCATCTGTCAAAATGTCGTTCCCCTCAGTCCAAGATTGTCTGACTCAAAAAATCATTGTATTATTCTCGATTAAAGTATGCGGTGTAGGTCATCTCTTTTTAGGCGCTATACGGGATTTGGTACCAGTACAGCGCTGGCATTTCGATCCATCTATACACAATGATTGGAATTATTTCAGCTAAATGTGCTAAAAGATCGATATTGCAACAAATCGAGTCCGCCAATCTCTGGTCCCAATTCCTCATGAAATCCTGAAATTCCACCTTGAGGTATTCCCCTGATTTGGAACCCTTGACCTATTATGTGTCGAGTGGGTGGTCAAACCAAGCTCGCTAGCTCATTCCTTTTTTCCTTTCTCTTCCACAGTCAATAAGTTTCTGTACACAAATGGTCGAGTCATATCCTGTTGCTAGACAAGACATGTTCAGTTTATGGTTATATCCACCGTGTCTGCTAGCCTATATGTTCGGCGCCCTTAAAAACGTAAGTGAAATCAGAGAATAATTTTCCTACCACAACACATTTATTATTACTGGCCCGCCTAATGGGCCAGTATTGTTTTGCTCTTGTCGTCTGTCGTCGTCGTCTGTCGTCGTCTGTAACGCTGCCGGCGGGCGGGCTGGCTGGCTGCCGGGCGCGTGAGCGGTCGGGCGGCCGACACTACACGGCGGCCAGTACAGTTACGTCCCGTTATGCGACACTTTGTTTGTATCAAGCTTGATGCCTACTACGTGAAAATATAGCGAATTACCTTTTGCTAATCAGGTAATGCAGTTGTATTGTAACTGTGTTTGTGACGGCGAATCGATACGCAATGTTAATAGCTGCTTCTTTCTTCGTCATAACTGAACTCCAGTTAATCTATACAGTTACTAACTGATTCACTGCACTGTATTTGCGTTTTCATTGTAACCTTTTTGTTGTAGGCTGTTAGTATCGTGCTTTCATGTGTTGCAAGTGTTGGATATGTTAAGGGTAAAAAGCTAATGATAGATCAACTTTGTGTTATTAAATTACGTGCGTTGTGTTCTAGTCAGTATATATCGACAAAGTGCCGCTCGTTTGTATCCCGATCATCGGCATACAAAGTAACCTCCTTCTGACTTTGGCCAGTATTTCAGCTATCCAGCAGAATTTTTAAATGAAATTTTACACACTTTTTGATAATTCACCGATGATTGTCGAGTTTCGTCTTTCTATGTCGAAATTTCGTGTAGCAATGCGATTTTGCATACAACAATAATCGTGCGATTTTAACATGCTGGAAAATGTTGACTGATATTACAACAGAGAAATCTGTATGGGAGAACATGATTTCAGAGAAAGAATGATAATTTTGACACATCCCGACAAGAGTTGGCATTAAATGTAGTCAGTAAAATTTGTTCAGTGGATTGGCGACTGAACGTCAGCAGCCTGGCAGTGGGCGACCGATCTGCTGCAAGGTCGATCAGTTCATAATGACTATACGTGGACGAACTGACCTGTTCACGAGAAGTTGAGTTGCAGCCATCTCAACGGTCATCAGACTGCAGCTGAACTAAACTAAACAGCAGTCAGTCGTCTCGTTTGACAACTCGGACACTTATGACGCTACTTGTGCTGTTTCGCTGCACCGAGTCATTTTCGAAAAACATTAAAATCGCGAGGTTGTTACATTTTAAAAATCAAATATTGAGGAAGCCAGATGAAACTCATTATTTGTATGAACATAAACTCCCAATCTGTAGGTAAAGTTTAGTTTAACATGTGTGTCGGCCTTACTTTTTTCTGGCCGAAATGCATGCTGGTCGCGTCGCATGCTGCCCTCTGGTGAGTCACGTTGAGTAGGCCTATGCACTCTATTATTTTTGTGTGGCTCTGTTGTACATAATCTGTGTCTGTCTGTCTCTCTGCCTTGTTTGGAGAATAAACGTGTTCATTAAGGTTAGAAAAAAGACGGGACAGACGGACGGAGCTAGACCGGGCCAGCGTAAAAATTCTAAAGGATGACTGAAGTATTTGCAAAGGTTGCTAGGGGATTATTTTTGTACCCCACTTAGCTTATACGTTGACCTATGTATGTCTGTCTGTTGGTACGATTAACCGTAAACGGCTGATTGCACTGATTTCGATTTGATGGCCTATAGTACGTTTTAGTGTGCCTCGTCCTTGTTGTTGTTTTGGAATCGAAAGGTCAAAGGTCAAGGTTGCAGGTTTGAAAAAGAGGTTGATTATGCTGAAATTCTGCGCCGTTATCAAAGAATAAAGACAAAACTAAACTTCAGTCATGTGTCGGTAAACGCTTAGACTTGAGAGTGAAACTGCAAACAAGTAACTTAACGAGGCGTTTGCAATCAGTGTCGTGTGCAATGTCGCCGAAACTTATGCATACTGCGTTTGTGTTCGGCGTGATTCTTCATCTTGACAGAGTCCACTGTCCTTCTAAGTGTCACCGCTTTACCTTTTCTAACGATTCAATTGCATATTGCTCTGTAGTCGGCTGTAGCGCTGCGTTGTATCATACATTTCAACGTTTTTTTACTTGCCATCCGTTCATACGCACGACAACAGTGAATCCTTGATTCGGTGTGGTCTGTGCAAGGCGCTCCCTCACCTCTGCCTGGATACTGGTCTGGGTCGACGGCAATTCGGTCCGACTTCGGTCACTCATCGCTGTAATAATCTCGCGAGCTGCGAGACCACCCAGCTGCGTTGTCGACCAAATGTTGTCTAGACGGGCGTCCGGACTGAATTCATGGCGCGGCTGTAACCTGTGCCGAATTCCGACCATCAGACACACCATTAATCGTCGACCGTCATCTGCACAGTTCGCCGTCCAAGAGAAATCGTAACGACCAGAAGATAGGTTTTATGGCTAATAAATAGACAGAATTAGCGGAACACTAGCAAATGGTTATGCCACTCTTTGACCCTTTACGGTTGCTATATTTCTAGAGGTATAGGAGTTTTGAAGGTTTTAAACAGCAAAAGTTACCGTCAAGGTCACTTAAGGGCCATTCGATAGGCCACATACGATATCCTATTAGTTTTCCATAGTAGCTATGTTCTTATCTTGTACCGTTTCTGAAATATTGCTATTTTCTAAAACGTCATGCGACCCTGAACACACCTTTGGGATGGGTCAACCCCCCTGTCAGCGTACCACGCCGGCCGCATGGGTCACGTGACCATGAATACGTTCATTCCGGTGGCATTTTGTCATCCTGAAGCTCACTCTCGTACAAAATTTGACGACCAGCTTCAGCCGTTCCAGACATATAATTGGAGGACTTAATGCGAGGAATTTTTATTTGTCAATATTTTCTGGAAGTGTCTTTAGATAATAATTTCGATATTTTTGACGAATTCTTCCAAAGTTAATATTTTACAGGGTCTTCTTACAGGTATAACCAGGAGTGGAATTCCGACTCCAACGTCATCATAATGTAATACTGTTATTAGTGACCTTCAGTGGCCTCTCACAGCTACACCACCATAACAACTATCACCATCACCACTGTCATCATCTTCATTATCATCACTGCTTTATTGCAGAGTTGACAAAACAACAAAATAATAGTAGAGCACGTACGAAATAGCTCAAATGAAAGAATCAAAGCAAGCAAGCAAAGATTTTATTGCTCATAAATGAGAATTTGAGCAACACAATAGGCATAAAATGTAACATACAATAATCGTTTTGTATAATATAGTGAAAAAATATGAACAAAGAGAAACTTACAAGAAGTTAGAAATAAAACTTTTCGAAGGGAGCGCCTATAATAGGAACTTTAGGAAGTAAGTAAGTAGGCTGGTAAAATGATATATCAATTTACATCGACATGGACATAGATATGCAGAATCATTAACAGACAGAACTAACATGCCAAATTACTAAGTAATAGTTTTTTATATTTGCTAAGAAAAATATTTATATTGGGCAATGTACTCAAACCATTCGGTAATGCATTCCACAATAAAGGGCCAGCAATACAGACAGCAAAAAGTTGAAGTTCTCCCTGAACGCCTTCCCCCCTCGCTCGCTATATGCCCCATTAAAACTGTTTTTGTCTCTCTACTTGCTAGTCTCTGGCGCCGGCGCTGTCTCGAACACTGCGTACAGCACCACGTCGTGCAACCGAGCAGCCAGTAGAGGCCACGCCGCCCGCACGCCACGCCACGCCCAGCCGCTCCGTCGTCAAAGAAGACCGGAAAGAGAACCGGAAGTAGGTAGTGGACCAGGTACAGAACGGCGGCGAGGAAGTCGAAGATCAGTTCATGTCGATGGCAACCAGTTCTGGCATTACGCCGCCGATTAGGAACACTCGGCGTTCCAGCCCGGAGATGTTCGTCAGCTGGTAGAAACACATCGAACGTCCGCGGCAGTATACCTCGAGTTGACTGCTGAGGCGAGAGACGACCAGTTAATTTTGCTATCATCAACGTTTTAATACAACGTGGGGATACCTGGCGAAAGACAACAACTCGTTTGCTACCTACTTGCTTCCTAACTCTAGTCCATATGTTATAAGAAATTGACTGCACTGCACACACATTCAGTAGTTAATTTAAAGTTACGTTCGATGTATCCGCTTTTTTGCGCCATCATGTAGGCTATTCGAGACGACGTCACCTTTGCCAGATGTCTCGCGCCTGCGAGAATTTCCGCTGTCACGCCTCGCTGCAGATCAAATCTCCAACTGCACGTCTTGTGCTGAAAGATGTTTACAGTAAAACAAGCGTTTTTGGACCACCCTCTAGGTTCTGTTAACTCGCTTAATCGTTGACGACATGCATTCATAGCTTAAAACGTCGCACTGTTGAAACTACGTTACACAAGTCTCAGCTACTGCAGACAGACCCGCTCGACGCGCTGCGTTACGCCCATCGTGTTGTACACAAAGGATGACGCTTAGTGTGATAAACTGGCAATCGACGACACACAAAGCGTCCACCTAAGTTGACAACATTTGCAACGGTCTTCGTGCAGTTGCAAAATTTTTTCAGTCCATACTTTGGGACAAAGGTCCAGACGGAAGTACCCTCATTTTTGGAGACACCCGAATTCCCTTCCAACAAAATGTAGAATAAGCCGAGGCTAATGTCTATGACAAAAAACGAGCTCGATCCGTTTGACCGTTTCGATACAACACCGGCTTGTGACGAACAGACGGACGGACGGACAGACAGACAGACAGACACATGGTTATAGCTAATACCGCGCTACTACTCATTTATCGACCTTGAAAGGATGAAAGACTGAGTTGGCCTAGTTGGCTGACTTTGTAGCGGACGATTTACCCACATAAGTGGTCACCCATCAGCTGCAGGTCGAGCGTAGGACAGGGAAAGTTCGCCGGTAGCACAGCGTCGCGCGGGTAAAAACTGAACGAAACTGCAACCAATTCAAATACAAACCACTCTTCAACTTTTATCTCTGTAGTATATTTCTGCCGAAATTCGATTTCTTGCTCAACTGCGTTATTATATCATGGAATGTATTGGAATGTCTTTATTTTTACCTCCTCCACGTCTGGGGAGTGTGCTGTTTTCACCGACGTTTGTTTGTTTATCGGCATGGAGAGCGGGCGTTCTCAACTGCTGGTCCCACCCCATGGAACTCGATACCGTCTGACAGTCGTATAACATTTTACACACTACCACTCTAAGCGTCATCTTAAGACTTATCTTTTAACGTGTATTCCATAACACGCAGGTATCTTCGCTGTAGTACTTTTATAAATGTTCGAACTATGCAAAAGGTCACGGCGTAGATTTGTATAGCGGTTAATTATGAAACTCATCTCTAAAGAGCTCGCATGCTAAAAGAATCATACAGTTTTGCATGCCACCCACACGTTTATCTACGTATAGATAGAATGAGCTATCCTGCCTTTACTCCCAGCTGCATAACATCACCGCACTTTGGCTGGTACTCATTTCCCGTCCCACAGAGGGTAGGAGGCTGAATTTAAGTGAGTTGGCCTGGAATACGCCAGTGAATAGTGTTTCGTAACTAGTGTATACTAAATAATCATTGTCTTGATATTGTCTTTGTATTGTACAGTATTGTATTGCAAATAGGATAACTCGAGATTTTCGGAGAGGATTTCCACGAAATTTGGGAAATAGATAGAATATGGACCAAGGAAGAGTTGATGAAATTGTGAAAGTGATCCAGAATACAGTGCATGGGAGGTATTTTGTCGTTTTTTGTAGATAGCCCAGTAGCCGATTGATTGAAAAGTGAAAGTGATATTGGAAAATCAGTTGCTGAAAAAATAGGCAGACGTATATGCTGCTCGGCGGTAACGAAACTGTGCTAATTTTCTATGTGGTTGTAGCAGAGATAGGCCTACCGCGTGCGCTTTAGTTTTGTGACAGTTTCACACGTTACGAAAGTTGTTGCGGTTAATATTCTGATAATAACAATTTCGCTGTCCGCGGACCCCGTGTGTGGAACTGTTATTCTGCGAAACTGCGTTCGCTGGATATTTTATTGGAGTCTTTCAGAAACAGAAAAATATTTTCGTTTAGTCACTAGGCTAACTACTAACTTAGCACATTTACGGCATTGCTGGAACCTGCGCTGTTGACGGCAGTACACCAGATTGGTTTATTATAACAATGGACAGTAACGAACTGCATTGGCCTGAAAAAAAGAAATATTGTAGTTGTTTCTTTTATGGATAATTCATTGTTGACATTAGTCATCGTGTCAGAAATACTATTCCTGCTTAGCAGTTGATCATTTAACTCATCACTGTGACGAACCTTGGCGCCGTCAGCAAATTTATTATTATCTATTATTATTTATTTGATAAAAAGTTACGGTATATCTGTAGGGTGTTCCAACAAAAAATCCCTACAGTTTATCATTAATATACCTGCTACGGCTGAAATTTTAAAAGTAAAATTTGTAGAGAGCCAAGTGACAAATTTTGAGTTTACAAACTTGCTTCTTGTTGATAAGCACAGAGAAAAGTAGAATTCAAAACAAGGCAACATGCTGCTGAAAATTAAAAAAAACGATACTTTGATGTAGTATCCGTGGTTTGTAAACGAGACTTCTCGTAATGAAATGTTTTATTTTTCTTAGGGAAATTTTTTAATGGAAAAGCGGTTTAAAGTTCCATGGGCATTATTGCAGTATACCTGGATAAAGGACGGAATAACATAATGATACTGAAGATCTTTGAAGCCTCTTTGACGCTGATGCCCGATGGTTTTATATTTCAGTAAGATGGCGCCGCGCCGGTGTAAAGACAACTATGCCCGTCCACATAATAAGTCTAATCGGACGGAAATGTACGTTGGCCGCGTCGCGTGCTGCCCTCTGGTGAGTCACGTTGAGTATGCGCCGCGCTCTATAGGCCTACTAAGGTGAAAAAAGTTCAGCTATGCACAGAGAGACCGCGCGACGCGCTATGTCAGTTGAAATCTTGTGGGCTGCTGCACAGCTGTACGAAAAATCAAACTTCAAAAAGGCTTGCAGTATTACAATGACCTTGAAGATAACTTATGGTCATCGGAATTATCTTTATTCGATAGGCCATAGGCTATATCGTCTTCTAATAGTTGTATGTAGTAACAACGAATGTATCTTGCGCCCTTTCCGATGTATTGCCACATTTACAGTGTATGCCTACGTGACTGCCTGTGACCTTGGCTGCGTTCTTTTTCTCGAGACGGGATTACTCCAGTCCGAAACGAGATGACTTGGACGAGTTTAATCTCGTCCGGCGTTAAAGAACGGCGCAAGCAATTCTGGTCTGTTTACATTGGTGTTGCTA
>Ga0209780_1003215_pt1 | contig 12057 bp, 11 predicted proteins | sample WorMetexBAHAMAS2_FD_187384 | JGI IMG/M metagenome (GOLD analysis project Ga0209780, IMG submission 187384) | Marine gutless worms symbiont microbial communities from Max Planck institute for Marine Microbiology, Germany - Inanidrilus exumae... | ecosystem: Host-associated > Annelida > Digestive... | reverse complement strand
ATTCTAGCTTGAAATATGTAAAGTTATGCTGCATGGAATAAGAATATATTTCCGATTGCACCTTTGATATTGACTCATTCTATACTGTGTAAAACCAGTGCATGATAAATTTTAAGCGATTAGGTCTAATATTTAATTAGAATGAACAAAAAGCAGTTGTGAAACGATAAGCTTTTAAGGTTAGTCAGACATAACCAGGGAGATTGTTTAGTCTCTGCCTTTTGCCTTGAAACGAGTGCACTACGCTTTGATTGCAGTGTTCATAACTCATAGGTTTAGTTCGTCCCATGCTACCAGAATGCACTTGCACAGCTCATTATTGTCCTTAATTTGGTTTGATAGATTTTTTTTTGTATGGCCGACCAAACTTAGTAGTCTATCGGATTTAGAGCTGGGCTGTTTGATGGCCTTAGTGTGGACAGCATGAAGTTCAGTCTGCCGTCACAGCAACTTTGTTCATTAAAATTATTGTACTAATACAAAAGCCAGTGTAGAAAGTTTAGTCACACTGATGCAGTTATTGCAAGGCCAACGTTATATGCTGTTGGCCAATGTTAGGTGAATTTCGTGTAGCCTAACCTGATGTGTGCTAGTAAAACTTTTGACCTAGAATAACACACATTAGCAGAATTGTCAAAGAAAGCTAAAGATACAGTGATTATGGCTCACTATATACTTGCCATTAATAATATTGACTGTGTTATTATTTGCTACTGTTTAGGGTCCAGTGGTAATATACGTTATATGGTTGCTACGCACACACAGTCATTACTTGTATATGAAAACCTGACTCTGAAGTGGGCTGCTCAAATGCCTTCGACACCAGTTCAGATCAAAGTCGGTGCCTTCAAGTGAGTTTACTCTTGATATCGAAATTGAAATATGTAGTATGAGGATGTCTGACGCTGAAACACAGTGCAGTAGATTTATTAAACGTAAACAGTGTTCGTTGTGTACTAATGACGAACCAAAAGCATTAGTGTGTATTTTTAGTTGTTGGGGTGACAGGTGAATTCACAGTACAGAGATGGCATATGTAACACCGTTGAGGAGATCTCTGTTCTGTTCTTTAGCTATCCTCGATATGAGGGTTGGCCACACCATGGACGTACTTTCTCCATTTATCTCTGTCCTCCGTCATTCTGATTGACTCTTTCACAGGGAGTCCTGTCCACGTATTGATGTTGTCCATCAAGGCTGCGCGTGCACCTGGCATTGTTCCTTGCATTATCTCTTTCTCCAAGCAACTCCATTGTTAGGCCGCCCGACATACGGTAGTAGTTGGAGCTGCCTTAGGTTTTGCTGCTGTGCTTTTTTCGTGTAAACTTTAAAAACCCCACCTCTAATCTTCGAGACTACCAAGAAGAGCGTCATAAAAAGTTATACCACATGTTAGGGCCTAGGTCGAACTCGATAACGCACCGCGAGCATTTCGCCCAACCCTCCCCTAATTTTTGCAGGGGTCAAAAACCTCAAAATTTGGACTCGATTTTTAAACATTTTTGGCTGTAGTTTCGAAACAAAGCAATATTTGTTAAATCCATTTAATAGCGTGTAGGACCGATGATGGGTCTATGTCCACGAAAAGTTGGTAGAGTTCCTACCACCCCTCTCCGAGATCCATGGTGGAGTTTAGGTCTCCTCTGGGGGACAAAATCAGTAAAATCGCAATAACTCAGCCGCACATCGCTCGATTGCACTGAAACTTGGCAGGCTGACGCACAGTGTGATCGACAAGTCTGTCAATCAGTGGCATTCATAGCTGAGGGTTGTCATGCAAGTCACACGTAGCCGGTCTTGTGATTATAGGCGAGGACTGGGAGCTTGGGCGGCCTCAAGTGGCAATGCATCGCTAATTGCCCACATTTTTAGTTTCCTTATGCTGTGACCATAGTATGCTAGCTTTCTTGCTTTGACAGTGTCTAACAGTTCCCTCTTTACCCAAGCTGTGTTAAGAACCCACTCATTTGTTTTATTTGCTGTCCACAAAAGTTAACCCGCAGAATCTTCCTTAGCCCTTTCATCTCAAAGGCGTCAAGACGTGTTTCTTCATTCTTCCTAAGTGTCCAGCTTTCGCAGCCGTACATTGCTATGGGCCACACTAGCGCTTTCATTAGTCGTATCTTTGTTGTAATTGGTATTCTGTGACTTTTCCATATTTTCTGCATCTCTCTTCAGCATCTCCCTAATCTGAACGCAGTAGTTGCTATTAGCAAGAGTACATGGGCAGTAAATCCTTGCTCCAAACAAATGCTCCAGTTACTGGGAGTGCCAGCTAACACATAATAATAATAATGGACGTAAAACTGCTGTTGTTGTTTGTTTGTTTGGCTAATAGCCAGATATCATGGTGGCATACTGTTGGCATTCATTGATGGCATTGGTGTTGCGTGTATCAGGGGTTTGAAGGGGGTGACAGTTGCTCTGAGTGAAGATGGTCGTTTATCGTGTTCTTATCTCGGCACAGATCCATCAATGGTCAGTCATCCGTCGGCGAACCTCCGTGAGCTGGACTATGCAAGCGTTGAGGCCGAAATGAAACAGCTGCAGCAGATTATTAAAGAACAACAGTCAAAGTCCTGTAAGAAACTGGCATTGGTATTTTGGACACAGCTTTATCAGTGTGTTCTACCTTTGTGCTATCACTGCACATCTTGTTTCTGTTTATACACCAGTTTAATTTATTTTCCTATATGTTTTTTTCTGGACTTGCTGTACAACTTAGTTTTCTATTCTTTACGTTGTAATGTTCTGGCAGTTTTAACACTAATTACATTGTTTTGTTTTGTGTAACGTACTTGTCAGCTTTTGTATTACAACTGTTTTGTTAACCTCAGTACCAAATAACAGCTTTGTTGGAAATAATATTTGTTTTGGGAAATATAAAAGTATATTATTGTATTATTCAAAAATATGCTATTGTATGCAGTTTGTCTACATACATATGTGACACTTAAAATCTTGACCTCACAACAATAAGTCAACATGTAATTAAGTTGTTTTGTAATGGATCTGTGCTGACAGCAATTCCAGCTCCATCTCAGAGTTCAGATGAAGATGTTCGGCTGTCAATTGATGTTCCTTCAACTCTTGACAGTGTCTCGGTTTGTGTCTGCGTACATATTGTTATTATGGCTATATTTGCAACGAGCATAATCTCGACAAAGTCTGCACAGATTAAGGATTAGTTGCATGATAAATTGTGAAAACAAGTAGTTTTAACTGCAGAACAGTTCTTCCTTTTTTTGCTTTCTTTAATGTGGGCAAGCGCCGAGACTGCGTAATGGTCTAGTGCGAGGAGGGGAATTGGTAGATGTGTGCTGATGTGTGCAGAGATTGCACTGTTGTTAATGATTTGTGAATTTGTTTTTGTAGAAAGCTGTGGTCGAAGATATCGACGATGAAGTTACAGTACCATCTATTACAGTCACAGTGAGTGAGTCTGTCCATCGCTAAACACTGACATATATATAAACTGTGAAAAAAACATTGCTTGACTAGCACAATGTTGCTTTTGTCTTTTGCAAGTCAGAAAATAGACTAAACTAGTTGTTATTTTGTGCGACAGCTTTGTGTCATTTTCATGGTTATGAGTAAGTTGTTTGACATGTCTCTTTGTGTGAACTTTTAAATTTTCATGTCAGTTGAATGTGTACTGAAAGTTAAAGTGTTGAAAACCAAGTATGTATCTCTGTGTTGAAATGAAAAGTTTTATAATAGCTGAATTATTTTCGTTTATTTTATTTTCATTTGTTTGTTAGACAGTGACGTTACAACCCACTTTTAATAGTACTTGGGCCTGATTTTTGAAACTTCTTGAGATAGGCTTAATATTTTAAAAACTTTTTTGTTACGTTATCGTCATTTCAAGGCTTAATATTTCCTAAGATCTTAGTAATTAAGTTAATTTTCATAATTTGTCTTAGCATACCTGAAGATTGTCTGAGATATTCCTTGTTTAAAATGGCAACCAGTCACATTGTCCTTTGTCTTAAACTTTGTGACAAATTTTTATTTTGTAAATTTGACAACTAATTTCGCTGCATTTCTGTTCATCAGAGAGTGATAATACGTTATAATTGCTCAATTATTATGCTAAAACGGTCTATATCTATTATGGTACTCACTCCAAACTCTAACATCTGCAAATATGTCACTAGGCGTAATTATTAAGTAATTTATTCTTTCCATTAGAACCGTATGATAAAAGTGGCAATTTTAGCAATCTTCCGTTCACATGCAAGAAGTATTCATCTCTCTTGGACAGCATAGTTGGCAGCAGTATAGATAGATGGCAAGTGATGCCAATTACGTACACAGGCCAACACGATTTCTTTAAAGGTTTTTCATAACTTTCTCTTGAAATTTTTACAACTTTGGTCATTTTTCTAAAATCGTCTTAAGATTTACTTAGGCAGTTTTGAAAATTGGGCTCATGGTTTTACCGTTTTGTACATGTAGCATTTTACAGTCACATAGGTGTCTTTAGCAAAAGCCTAGGGTGCTTTTTGTGTTGTTAAAATGCTTAATTGAACATTGGTCATTTACAAATTTTACTTATGTAGAATATAAAAGAGCAGGAAAAGCGTTCACAGAATATTACATCATGTTTTAATTGTGCTGTGTGCCCCAGGTATCACTTCGAGCCAAGTCCACAGTGCATAATGTTAAGTTGATGTGTAACGCTGTACAACCTCTTATGGCATTAGATGCTACGGCTGTCATCCCATCAGTTGGTACGTGTTATTAATTGTTGTACAGTATTTCCATGTCATTCATTCTACTAGTAGGTAATAGTAACAATGGCATCAGCAACAGTGTATACATTCTGAACTATCATAAGGTCATAACTGCAAACTACAGAGGCGATGAGTTATGTTACAACAAAGCAATACAACGTTAGCTGTGGTTGTACACAGTTTTTGAGTAAACTTGAGTACAGGCACTTGCTGTTGTATGTTGTTTGGTTAACACATTCACGATTTGAACGATCATTTGCAGATGATTCCTAATAATCCGGTTACCCCCTTGAGTCTCAGTCTCTACTTATTCCAAAAGACCACCTCTGGGTATGGTGGCTTGGCACAGTGGTAGAACGTCGGTCTTTGGCGGCAAACTTTCCTTGTCCTGCGCTCGATCTTCAGTTAATGGGTGACCACGTATGTAGGTAAACCATCCACTGCAGGTCAGCCAACTCAGCCTGTCATCCTTTCGAGGTCGATAAATGAGTAGTAAGCTGTAATTGGATGTCGCCATCTGGTGAATGCTTACGGGGTGAAGGCCTGGTGTGGTTGATTGGAGCGGTGGCGTGTTTGCTGGCTGAATACTGCAGGTCCAGTTGTCCATTAACACGTGCAATTGGATGCCCGCAGTTTGCGCTGCCGCACCATTGGCTCTTGCCAATCAACTACCACTTCTGAGATTGTAAAGTGTGGCTGGTCACGCTGATTTACTGTGTAAGTAGCACTCTATAAGAAGCCGACCTTTACCTTTATGGTAGGGTATGCTAGTGTTTCACAGGCCAGATGTCCTTATTGTCATCCAACCACAGTGTTTATGCACTGTTTGGTTTGTGTTGTATGGTTCAACAGTTTATGAGGTAAATTGCACACAGTTTCATAGCAGCAAATATTGGTAACTTTAAAGTCACCGAGTACAAACAATTACCGGTGTGAGGTGAGTACAGATGTGTGAGCAGCTTTTGCAAAGTTGTTATGGAGTGGCATCAGTGTCAGAAAGTGATATCCCCATAACCTGTCAGTTGTGAGTCCAGCACGTTAACTGTTGCACCACTGTGTCAGTCAGTGTTTTTTACCTACGCCGACAGTAGTTGCCGGGGTAGCATTTTTTACCTCCATCTGTTTGTATGTCTGTTTTTCCGCAAGATATCTAAAAAATCGATGCAGTTGTGATCACCAAACTTGACTTAGATATGTTCCACAATGAGTCCAGGAAACCTTTTTTATTTGGGGGCAAAAATTCAGAGATTAAGGTCACAAGTCACAAAAACATTGCCGTCGTGGGTCTTTGCACTCTTGTGAATGCTGGCTTCTTCTATTTGACTGTGCTTGTGGTCTGTTGATGTAGTTCCTGGCCAACCTGTGGACACACAAGTGAGTTTCTTCATGAAACACAAGTTTCTACCGTCTGATCTGACAGTTACTGTTCTTGCAACTTATTACACTAATGCCGGTCAGCAGTCTGTTTCTCCTGATTAATTATAGAGAGGATAGATCTTTATGCGTTAAAGCATCTTAATTTATCACCATTTATTTATCTGTCTGGTTATGTATAATTATACTTTCATCTCTGTGGATGGAAAGTTCAGGATTGCGTGTGTTAATACTGAGTATGACTGTGTTATGAACGAGTTTTCAGCAACGAATAATTTTACAGGCAGCTGTTCATAAATCATTGCAATTATTTTCATTGTTTTGTTGTTGGCTAATATTGTTCAAAGTAATTTTTCAAAAGGCCGCATCACCTTCTTGTCTCTTTTGCGGCTGCGAATGGATTTGTTTGATCTTCATCCTCATTTAACACATTGTACTTGGACCCATGTGAGCCAGCCCCCAAATGGCATCTCAATCGGTTCAGCCATTTTTGCACAGCTCACCCGTGTGCTCAACACAGACACAGAGAGAGACATAGACCATGCTGTGTGCGACATCTGTAGCAGTCGACCGCATCAGTTGATGCAGCCTAAAAACAGAAAGCTGCATTAAAATAATTAACTGCAGAAAGATGATAGTAACATCGTGGAGTATTCACATTTGGACAGCGATGCAATATTCTTTAGATGTGTCATTGAAGCAGAACACAGAGTTTGTTTGGCATTAGTATATGAAAACTATTTCCTTTGCTTTGTGGTATTATTTGGCCACATCACATGCACTATGTGCATAAGGTACGGCCAATTGCCACACGTGGAGTTGTGTGGTGTGTGTGTGTTGATCATGTTCTTGAGCTCTGCACACACCACTGAACCGATTGCGATAGGAAATTTTGAGGGTTATCTGACCCATTGAAAAGCATTGGGAGTCGGTGCTGCGGCACTTTGTGCAGCCAAAAAATCATTAACGGCAACAGAGGGACTGTAGCAGCCGGCTGCAATGCTACAGACTGGTCGATGTCACATTATAATGTCCCCGCACGACAAATCCACACGCCTGTGATGCGGCCTGTTGTCAGAATTCTTTGACCACTTGTTATATAATTGGCATTATTAAGTGCTCAGTAATATGGATGTTGTGAGATGATTTGTAGGAGCACCAAAAGTGGCTGAAGCCACTGCTTGCTTGCCTCTCTCGTTGGTTCTCCGACCTTGTATGCCGGTCAAGAGTGCCACATACAAGATTACCATTGACACTAACAAGTCGCCAGTCAATCTCGGTGACTTGTTTTCTGGTGGGTTCTTCTGATATAGCTGTAAGTGTTAACATAAATGCATAGAGAGGTTTTGATTGGGTTTTCATTTTTAATCTTTTTTTAATTTGAAAATGCTACCAGTTAGTTAAATGAGGGAGTCCTAGGGTTAAACGGACACTATAGATGTTTTATTACCCGGTAAGTATTAGTAACTTTTGGATATACGTTTGAAACTAAAAATTGATGATAATGACAGTCGAAGCTAACAAGAATCTCAGCTATAACGGCGGGACAGTGCAGTGTGGTTAGTTGAAATCTTGTCAACTGCTGCACAGCTGTACAAAAATCTCACATGTAAAGGCTTGCAATAAATGAGTGATCTTGAAGGTCTCTCAAGCTCATCACTTCCTATTTGTGGTCTACCGCATCTCTATTTTACACTTTTTCCCAGATATTACCACACTTACAGTGTACGTGAATGGCTGTGACCTTGAGAAGTCTTTTAGTAAGACAGTTGAAATTACAAGCCACGTCTGCTTTTCAGTTCATGAATAAACATTCGTAGATAATGCATGTTATATCTATCTCCCGAGGTACGGGAGCTCGAAAGATTTTAGCCAGCAAAAGTGACTTTCATGGTCACTCAATGTCATTGATATTTCTGTCATTCAATAGGCCACATATGATTTTCTGTTAGTCTTCCATTGCAAGTGTACCTATATTTTGTAAAATTTCCGAGATGTTATCTGTTATTTTTCCACACTTAAAGAAGTCAGGTGTTACGATCAGCGTGTCTGTTTCTTTGTCTTTTTGCCTATCTGCTCACATATCTCAAAAATCATCCAAATTTCACCAAATTTTGTATACGCGTTACCTGTGGGCTGTGGCCTCAGTCCTACTCTGACAGCTGTGCAGAATGTTACGTATTTCCAGTTTTATGAATGACGTCGTGTTTTCACATAATGGAGTGAATGGGCCAGAATCAAAGACGACACGTTTCATCATCAAGTTTGTCAGGTGGCGTCACCAGGGGCGACGTCTGCCGTCTCCAACTGCATTTTTATCCCCTCGAAAGCGAGGGAATATGTTTATTATTGTTATTATATTATCATCTTCAAAAACTGACTATAACTAAAATTAAAATGATCCCTACAACTAAAGTTTTAGTTATTATTTATTTAGAAGTCGCCAAATATGCATATGTGGTTGAATGTGAACCACGATTTACTTGTTGACATAAGATTGTGTACACAAATAGTGAGCAATGTTACTTCTGTTTAGTGTACAGAGACAGATGTGAATTGTTGGTATGTTGTCTGCTATAATTACAAGGTTTACCAGCGTTAATGTTTTCATGGTTTACAAAATCCTTATTATGTGTGGACATTTTCACCAAATAACTATAACTAATTAATAAGAAAACTCCAATTGTTTTGGAAATAGCTAAATAATAGCTAAAATGATTGCTTTTAGTTAACTATAATTAAATGAAATAAAAGATTATTGATTTGAAAAGTAACTAAAATGTTTTAATGACTAAAATATCACTGCCCTGTACCAGTGCTAAACCCGTCCTCATATTTTATGAAAATATATTCACAATTTCTTCAGAAATTCGGCTGATCCAGATTCAAATGCCAAAACTGTAAGCATTTCATAACTACATTGCTGTGGTGTTAACAGTGTATGTTTGAATTGAAAGTTCTGATGTAATGTGATCACTTATTTGCCTGCCTGTTTGTATTCACTTGAGAGGCTCTGAAATGCTTCTTGGAACTTCTTAATAGACACTTTGTGTGCAGATTTGTGGGGAGTGGACAGTGATACGTCCGCAAATGTCATTGGATTCAAGTACTATGGTCTGTCACCAGTGATATCGTTGCTGGCTTCAAAGAGCTCTCGTATGTACGATTGAGTTGAGAACTTAGTTGACTGTCTCTTCAAAACGATGGTGATAAGTGGTTGGAGTAACATGTCGTTATATATTGTGGTGAACAATATTATGAAAATAGTTATAGTGGTTGAATGGATGATTTGTCATAAGTTTACAGAGAATTGGTAGAGTTATGTCGGCAGTCTATTACTGGCAGAGTGGGCCATAAAATGGTAAAATGTGTTTTAATGAAAGGAGATTTGTGGTTGTAAATGAATTGATGCAGATGTGCGTAACTTGTGCAAATGTGAATGTAGTTGTAATGTACTTGTCAGTCGTATTTATGCAAAAAGATTATCACTGAATGTCAAACACCGAGCAGCTGGTGGCAGCCAATCGATCGGGTTTAGCCATTTCAGTGTAATGTGATGGAGAAACTCGATAGCATGTGTTGCACTGTGCTTATGAGTTGCATATGCATTGCGTGGTAAAGAAAGCCCAATAAAGTTCATGAAGGTTTGCATGCATCTGGTTGTAGAACGATATCGTATCCAGAGTGATAGTTTTGCACATATGTGTCACATGATGCGGGAGCTTGTTACGCGATTGGCCAGACGATTTAAAATGGGCTCCAGTTCGGATTTTCGTATTTACTACGAAAGTCCACTGCCACTGCAGGAATACTTTGGAATTATCGATCAGCACTTTGAGGTATAAACGTTTTGGGTGTCGTATTGCAACTGCATTATGCATTTGATTATTTGGTGTCTGTTATTTATTTAATGGTTATTACTGGCCCCCCTACACATGGGTGTAGGGGGGCAGACTAGTAAAGGTCGCTGGCGTCTGTCGTCGTCTGTAACACTCCACGGCGGGCCTGCAGGCGGCTTCACCTATACAGGTCAGGCGATGACATCATGTCGCCTCCAGTCTAATTATAGCTCCACGACTGCACGGCGGGCCAGTAGTGTTACATCCCGTTTGGGCGACACCTTGTTGAATAAGCTTTGAGTTTTGGGTTTAACTTTTATGTTGTTTTGAGACCCATATATGCTATAAAATACCAGACTAATAAGTCTGTCAGTTGTTGCATTATATATGTTTTATCCTAGATAAACATATAGTATTACATCAACGTTGCCTTTTCAGTGAGGAAAGAATTTTGCTTATGCTTGTACGTATTGTACTTTTTTTGCATAATTTATGTCAGGCTATGTGCAGATGTCGGCTCTGTCTGTTGTAGTGTCGGTGTAAAGCTGATGTGATGATGAAACAGCTGGATGAGCATGTTACCCAGTTCCGTGTCACACAGAAGCGACTTCTCATCCTCTTTAAAGATAAGACGCCTACGTCAATGAAAAACCTGGACGTGTTGCTTGACTCAAGTTACAAGCAGGCAAGTGCATGTTGTTGACTGTGACTGTTTGGTAAACAATGACTTTATGCAGTATTCAGACTATGTGTAGATGTAGTTTGTTTGTGACTTACCGGAATGTGATGGCAGAACGTATTTATTCCAAAATCGTCTCCTAAGACATCGGATAATTTCTTTTCTTATATAAAACAGTTTTAAATTAAGTCATAGCTAACTAAGAGATGCGCTCAACTGTGCCCAGGATCGGGCCGTGTGGAGAACGTACGCTACGGCCTCCTCGGCCTTGCTTTGTCGACGACAACAGCTAATCAACCTGACTATTCATTTTTACAGTTTACCAGCTGCACTTTTCGTGACTACATTAAAAATAAAGTTTTGTAGAGGTGCAGCAAAGCGTGATGGGACAGTTATTGTTTTCATTGTTTCTGATTTAGTGCCTATTGCGGTCTGAATATTATGATTTGGATGGCACTAATGTATCCCAATGATTGGGCACTAGTAACGGGCTAACAGCCAGCCTAGACAGCAACACCCCTTCCTTCTAGAGTCTGGTGGACGATGAATGAAAGATGAGTGCAGGCCACTGGTTATGGTTACTGCTTGAGTTTCCTAAAATGCGTTGACAGGAAGGATATCCGGCCTGTAAAAAACTGGTACCACTTATGCCCAACACTTTTCTTCTTGAAGAAATGGATGAAGAAAATGGGGGGGGGGACCAAACAGTTGACCCAGGTTCAAGTGACAGCGGCTGTCAAAACAGAGGTGTTGATAATGTCATAATTGTTGCAGATAATGGCAGTGGCAGATGACGTGGAGAGCAACAAGAAGCGCCAGCAGTCGCTGTCAGCTGAGCTTTCGTGTGCCACGCGGATTATTACGCTGCTAATCCAACTGTGGCTCAACCTCTGCCCAGCTGATGTAACTGTACTTGAGGCTGCCTTAACATCCGAAGTCAACGATGCTACAAAGCAGGTAGAGTTGTTACACAGTGACATTTTCTCCACGTGTTCAGTTTCTGTGGTATTAATTACTGGGACGATATGGTGGCATTATGACAGTATGAACCACAAATTCAGATGTATTAATGCTTATTCCTTTTCACACGTGAGCTATAACAACCATGTTTTTGCTGAACTATGTGTGTAAAACATTCTGTAGGGTGTCGGACTTGTGTTTGTGTGAGTATGAATTCGACTTCTAACCAGAGCACATTAAATCCTTACACAAGTTTCTCACAGGGCATTGCCTCCAAATCATTGTAATTTAACAGTGGCAACAGCTGGGAGATAAACAGTCCCTATCTGTGGTCTATGGCCAAATAATTATCTGCCCCATAGCTATCACAGGCTGCGCGGTAGCGCCAGCCCTGTGTTAACGGCCACTGGCTTTGTCAATGGGAAAGGGCAATTTTCGACCCCCCACAGAATCGACACCCCTCAAC
>Ga0209780_1003214_pt1 | contig 12059 bp, 10 predicted proteins | sample WorMetexBAHAMAS2_FD_187384 | JGI IMG/M metagenome (GOLD analysis project Ga0209780, IMG submission 187384) | Marine gutless worms symbiont microbial communities from Max Planck institute for Marine Microbiology, Germany - Inanidrilus exumae... | ecosystem: Host-associated > Annelida > Digestive... | reverse complement strand
GGCTAGCTATCGTCTAATTGGTTAAACGAAGTAGGTTCTCTTTTTTAGTATTTTGAAGTACGTACGTGCCATATCGTCGTAAAAAGTTGACGTTTGCTATCTCATCTCCTGATGAGTTCTTGTTACCATTCTTTGACTTAAAGAACATCACCGACAGCTGAACCAAATTCTTGTAAGTGCCAGTCATTGTAATCTGCTTCTGTTAGATTGACTGTTACTTGTTGTTTACATAAATTTGGTTTTTTGAATCTTGTTAAATGGTACCTGTTTTGTGTGCAGTCTGTACCACCACATTCAGCCTGCAAACAAGCTGAACCAGGGCTGTGATTACTCCCTGTTTAAGGTCGGTGTAATCTCGCTATTGTCACATTCACTTCGATGGTTTAATGCTCTGATAATGTGGTGTCTTTTCTGTAACACTGTGTTTAAGCCTTTTCAAAACATAACTCAATATATCAGTTTAGAGATGTTGCTTAGACATTCCCAGACGTATATTATTAACTAGCGCTCTATTCTCGTGACTATGGTACTCAATCCATTACGGTTGCTGGTTGCTAGTCCCGAATTTCCCGAGGGAGCTCACGCATCTATGGCGCTTGATGCCTTGCGCCTGCGGCCTCTAGTTCCGAATTCCCGGGCACGTGGAGTGCGAGCTGGTGAAGTTATGACCGTCTGTAGGTACAAGGATGTCACGTGCCAAGTTTCATGCAGATGTGCTGAAAACTGTGGCCATGCATGGGTGGATCCGTGTTTTTATTTTTGATGTGTGTCTGCCAAGCATGCTGTAAAGTGCAGTTTTAACAGTGCTTTTTTAAAGCAGAAACTTGCCAACTTTTTTGTAGGCCACATCGCCTGCATGCACTGCATAGAAGTGTCGTATTGATATAGATGTTGCACGTAGTGTGGTCTGCGTGTCTGTGTGTGTGTGTTGTGCACATGTGTGAGCTGTGCAAAAACGTCTGAACTGTCCTTGATGCCATTTGGGGGCTTGCTCATGTGGGTCAAGGAACCATGTATGTCTGGGTCCAGACCCCCCTGTGGGAAGGGGCATTTTTGAACGAGGGATATGTACGGCCCATAGTAATGTACGTACGCATGAATGCATTCCACAGTGTTCGCCTGCAGATGAATACATTCACTGCCGCGAGGATGACAAGATGGTGATGCGGCCTTTATTGCCAAATCACTTTGGACACTATTGACAAAGCAGTTGACATATTGCCACTGTGCGTTGGACACTGCTGTAACGCCATTTACCTCTAGCTTATTGAAGCACAGTACAACAAGAAAGAACTGGCCACGTGATTGGGGGTAGTTATTGGTCATTTAGCTGTGAGCGAGCTCTTAGCTAATTGTTGACTGTTTGTGATCTTGTAGTATCTTGTAGTTTCTTAAGCCACTTTGACCAGTTTAGATTAGATGATGCGGTAGCATCGTAGCCAAGAATTAAAAAGAGATGCTACCAGCACTAGTCTTAAGTATAGCGATTAGGGCTGAATTTTGGCTACCCCTTGAGAAACAAGGAAAGACAGAATAGTTCAAATATTAGTATCAATGTGCTCTCCTCCACAGAATGAACACATAGACATCAAAAAAGAAATATGTTCTTGGCTGCAAACTTTCCGTCCATCCAACCCAGGAGGCAGCGAAGAACATATTTCTTTAATCACTAATATTTTTAATGACTTTGCTTTCATATTCCAATTCCAGCATAAAGGGTACTTAAATTCTTGGCTGATCTGTCTCTTTTACGACCGGCCATTTTTGCATGCGTGTAATCTGGTAGAAAACTTATTATTTTCCACTTTAATTCTCGGCTCAGTTTTCAACGACTATGTAGTCTTTTACAGGGATATACTAACAGGCTGCTTACAGCTAATGTGTTTAGCACACCCTCCCAGCAATGGCAGAATGACCATTAGTCATAACTTAGCGAGGAGTGGACAGCAGCGATTGTTATAAGCTCTTTGCTAAAAGAGCCTTAAAGCTGAACCAGTAGTGTTAAAGCATCTGTATGCTTGTCTGATAGCCACACTTCAGTTGTGTGGGTTAGTCAATTGCTGCCTTGGTTGTAAGGAATAACTGAGTTAACGCATACCTTTCATGGCACCAACTGGACAAAATCACGTTCTGGTCCCAATCCTTTCATCATCCACTGGTGTTGAAGCACTGAAGAATACCACTGTTATTAGGTCAACTCTTTGACATAGTTGACCTAATAAAGCCGGTCTCAATGTCTATTGTCTTCCACGAAAAATTCTTGATTTCAATGAAATTTGGCATGCAAGTAGAGGTCGATGAGTGATGACCTGATCCAAGGTCGAGGTCACGAGCCCTTGAAAGTTGGAAGTCCTTCCATTTTCAAAAGCTATCTCCTCTGCGTTGACAATGGGAGCTGGCAACTGACCACTGATTCTTAAACTAGGGCACAATATCTAAATTTATTCTGGCCGGATTTTTGATATTTGTCCTAGTTTTTGTGTCACGTGACTTTGAACTTGACAGAAACATCAGTTGCAGAGAGTCGACCATCAGTCCCGCATGGAGTTAATTTTTAAATTTAGTTTTTTTTTGTTTGTAAACGTTCAGTAAGTTGGATTAATTATGATAACTACGTTCATTTTACACAACCAAAACGCAAAATTATATACCTAATTGCGACGTTTTGTTTGCCAACGGCGATCTTAAACCACGTGATGTTGCTGATGAACACATGACCAAATATCCAAATATCTGTTGTAAATTTGTCATTTGCTTTGTAGGAGGGGATTCAGCCGATGTGGGAGGATCCTGTGAACAAAGGCGGAGGTCGATGGGTGCTTAGCCTCGACAAACGTCAGCGATTGCATGAACTCAGTAACTTGTGGCTTGAGACGGTAAATTGTTTTCTTACAATTAAGTCTTCGGATTCTTTCTTGTGACCAATAATCCCGGTACTGCTACTGGTGGTGTACAGAAAGCAGAACCCTTCTGTCAAGAGTCTGGTTGTGGATAAAGCCAGGAGGGATGCAGTTTGATTTAAGTTAACGGTAACTGACATGGATTCATTCCGTTCACTGTGATAATAATTTAAGTCTTTTAACGATAATGGAAATGGAAAAAATCCGAAAAATGACAATAAAATGGAAACGACAGCATTAACAACTGAAACTGAATAAAAATAATTTCATTTTTTGTTGTATGACTATCACACATGCTGTGTACACAACGTTTGCCTATGTATACATTTCAACTGAGTTTGAAGGAAGCATGCAAGAGTTTTAGAAAGGACAGATCCTCAAACTTCATATTTAGTGAGTTACTGAAGAAGGCTACCACTGCTGAAACTGTAACTGAAACAGAAAAAAATTACAAAACAGTAACTGGAAAATTTTCAAAAACTGAAACGAAATTGAAACTGGAAAATTTGTGCTGACAACTTAACTGAAACTGAAAACATAGCCACAACTTAAACCACACTGGAGGGATGTCATTGCTTTGTGTTTTCTTCAGTGCTTTGACACTGTTGGGAAGGGCATCTGTACTGCAGCTGTTATTGGTCTGTAGTCGGCATCTTGTATAAACGATCACAAGGAACACAGAAAGGTTACCATTTAATGAGACGTTGAAGTTGTCCATTCGTCAATAATGTTTATAACTATGGGATTTCTCTGTCTCCGCAATTACTTTTTGTATTCACGCCGGCTGTATAGCTGCTGGCGAGGGGTAAGGCGTTCAGTCACGTCTGTCTGTCTGTATTTGTCTGTTTGTCTGCGCTCTAAAAGGAAAACGGCTGGAGCTATCAGCACCAAAGTCGATAGTCCATGGCAGGACCTCGGCATGCACTGTCCCTGAGGTCAAAAGTTCAAATCCTAACCCTAAGCCTCCGGTTTGGGTTTCAACCCTCGCGGCGGGGATGGGCAGGGATGCGGCGCAACGTGAGCGTGCATACGACTGTACAGTTCTCTAGTTATCGTCTTTTTATTTTTTAACTATTGATATAAATTACCTTGCCCAACTTACTACACCGTTGTTATAGTTATAGTAGGTTCTCTCATGGGATGCAACTTCAACATCCCAGAACGTAGCAACAGCGACTCAGATAGCTTTCAGTCGCCACTTGGAATTCGTACCATAAGGGGGTTTGCGGAAATAAGTAGCAGAAGGCACGAAGACAATCTTCTGTATCATAACATTGCGCACGTTGCCAAATGCTACCTGTCTGCCATCCATGGCGAGCAACCGGTTATTCGAGTGCACTTTCCCTTCAGCTTGAAATGACCTATTTATGCCGGGTGTGTCTCGAGCGGCACTGTGTTATTTATTCATTTTGTGCTTGTGTCACTGAAGTGTCCCACTGTTATTGACAGTGTGTACAATGACATCGTACGTCGGTTGATGCAGATGCTGTGCCTCATTGGAGAGGCTTTTGACGATGAAACTGACGAGATATGTGGCGCTGTGATCAACATTCGCATGAAGGGAGACAAAATTGCGCTGTGGACCAGAGATGCAGAAAACATGGACAGCAACATGAAAATTGGGTGAGCAACTTGTACAGCTTTTACTGGATATGTGCACATACATGTTTGTCTCTGGAAGTGAATAAGCTACACTGGGCTTTAATTTTAATGCCTTTTGGTGCCATACAAACATGCCAGACATTTTAAAAAGATACTGGATTAGCTAGTTTATCAAATCTACATGATACAGTTTTAGAAGAACAGGAAGTCATATGCAATCTGTGTTTCTAGATTGTACTGTTTTGATATATTAGAAGTGTTAGTGCTCATATGACCAATATTGAACTCAATCTTGATTGCTATGTAGATGGTCATGGTAGAAATAGTTTGCTGACGTGTTACATATGATTATTGTAATTAGTTTGACATTAAATAATTAAATTTTTCAGCTGTTTACCATATAGCGGTTGCAAGTAGTTGAAGTGATCTTTAAAAGTGACTTCTGGTCATGGGGTGGAGTGGCAGGTCTGGTACCATGGTTGGGAGGTCCCCAGGTGCTTCTTTTGGGTTTCACCTAAGAGAAGCATTTCAAAGCCAGACCAACACAGGAAAGATATTATACAACAACAGTCGTTAGGCACTGATGTGTTATAGGAACTGACGAACAGCAATTACACAAGATATCATATTGAACTGATAAATAGGTCTTGTGGTGGTTGGTTAGTTTCCAGCCTGTTGTAGGCGCTGGCGTAATTACTTAAAAATAAATTACATGAGCCTCCCCTATCCTTTCCCATTTTGCGTCATTGCTGAACAAAAAGGCAATGAGGTCGGTAGGTTACTGTATTCTTTATCTGGCGGAACTAGGTCTTCTTCCAAGACCTTGTCCCTGATATAGCCTATTTTTTGTGCTGAAAGGGGACGTTAATCTCTCAACCAACCAACCGACTTCAGGTGGTTCGCAATGATCAGTGTAGTAGATCATGTATGACATACTATTAGTGCTGCATATTATTATCTGTGCAGCTTACGTTGCTTTTGAGATGCAGCCAATTACAGGTGTATTTAGCAACGTCTTTGCGGTTGAGCTTGTCAAAACTTCTGTCACAGTTTCTTGATGGGACACAACTAGTGTGGTGGGGCTAGATACTGTTGGAAAAGTTTGTAATATGTTTAGGTATTTTGTTGCAGCTGACAAATGTGACGGTATTGTGATGGCATATACTGCAATTTGCAGTGATGTTGAGCGTTACAAGTTACTAATTTAATAACCGTGCATGTGTATGTGGAATATGTGTCCATTTGCAGCCGTATCTTGAGGACGCGATTGGAGTTACGACCAGAAGTGATTCTTGAATATCAGGTACGTTGTGTTCTGGCCCCGTACGGGCTTCATAGCTGTAATGCACTGTGACTTATTTGTTGAATTCTGAGTTTGAAGTCCTTCCATTTTTATAAGCTGTCTCATTATCATCATCATATTGTATTTTCCAGCACAACATAAAACAAATAAGAATACTAACAGTTGAATACAATAATATGCCAGAAGGCTGCCAGAGAAGCAAACGCTCATTGAACCAGCAAGTATGCATCCCTAACAAAATATACAACAGCATAAAATAAAAACAAAAACTAAAGCCCAGTTTTCTTGTTACATAATTAATTACTACAATTAGTACAAACGACAAGACAAAGGGGTCACATGTAGAACAAAGCAGACATCATTAAGCAATATCACAATTCTTTACATGCAGTGCAGTGCAATTCATAGCTAAAAATATTAATATATAGTTAATCTATTCTTCCATTATAGCCTAATGATATAATTAAATCATTCTACAGATATTCACAAGTCAGAATTAATTTCAAGCTATTCCTAAACTTTCCAAACGACACTTTGACAAGATCTTGTGGCAGCCGATTCTCCTCCACCATTTACAATGGGAGCTGGCAACTGACCACTGATTTTAAAACTAGGGCACAATATCTAAATTTGATCGGGACGGATTTTTGATGTTTGGCGTGCTTTTTGTGTCACATGTCTTTGAACTTGGCAGAAACGTCAGTTGTGAAAAGTCGACCGTCAGCCCCGTATGGGGCAAATTTATTTCTTGTTGATTTCAGCAAGATATATAAATTGTCTGTTTGCTTCCTTAACTTCCTTTCTTACTTATTTAGTTATTTTCTTACGTTATCTACTTCTTTAAGAAAAGCCCATTCATTTCTAGGCCAAAGGTCATAATAGGCAACCAAACTGGGCTTTAGTTGTTGGTTTTTATTTCATGCTGTTGTATATTTTGTTACAGATGCATATTTGCTTTCGTTGTGTTTGATTTAGTTTTCAGTACTAAGCCAAGAGATTGGCTGGAAAGAATCTCTCTGAAATGACCTAGTTTGTGTTGGGTGGAACGTAATACCTTAATTCAGTTAATCAGCGTTGTGTTCTGCCACGGTGTACTACTGTGTATTTGGAAGATGTACGGGTTTCACCCGACAGTAATCCAAAATGTGGTACAGTCACCACGGTTTGAAAACATACACTGTGCACAGGGCGATGGAGAAAAAACATGGCCTTTGGTGTCTGCAAGTCACAAAAGAGTTACTTTGCTTTTACCCATGAGTTTGTCAAATGCTAACCAGTTTTCCTTGTAGCCTTAGTTTGCCAGTTCTCCCTCAGATTTCTCCCCCTGAGCTCCGGTGCTTGTCTGGAGGACAAGAAGGAAGATAATCAGAACTGCTCTGTGCTATGTTGTGTGTGACAGTTGTGCACAATGATATGCACGCACACATGTGACCACTTCTTACATTTTTTGCTTGTTAGATTTAGATTTCGTTTTGTGTGTTTATATAGGTATAATCTTTTGTATGTTCTTTCATGTTAGCTTAGGTTATTTTGTTCTTGTTCCCTGTATGGGCTCCGGGGTGGTATTGCGCCATGATTCGTGTGTTGACTTGACTTTGGCGCTATATATATATTGCTTCCTTTATGCCGTCTCCCTGACGCCAGTCTACGAGGTCAAGGTCAAGGACCAGAATGTCAGAATGATGTTCATGTCACAGTTACATTGTTGGAACTTGTATATGGCCATGGTAAGCAGACCATGGTGACATGTTTATGCAGTATACTTAGTTTACGCTTCCAGTACCCGATAGATGGATGTCAACCAGCCTCCAACATCGTATCATGACGAAATCTACGATCTGTCAGTCGACGACTGCTGGAAGTACCTCGCTACAGGCACATTTGACTGGCGGGCTTTCGCTGTGGCTGGCCCGTCAGTGTGGAACTTGCTGCCAGACTACCTGAGGGATCCGGCAGTTGGCAGGAACACATTCAGGAAGCAATTAAAGACTTTTATTCGCACATTACTAATGCATGCAGCGCATTAGAAGTGTCACGATGATGCGCCATATAAATTCACTTTTACTTACTTTTACTTACTTAATCATCATTATCTATATAAGTGTTTTTGCTTGATTGTAGGCTCACAATGATACCATGGTAAGAGTTGGCTCGGCAACGAAGGCGATGTACTGTGTCTGACACGACGAGCTTACTCCATTATCTGTTGTCTAGTTTGTTTTTTTTTGTTTGCAGCAAATGAGTCTGTTTCCACATTATTTACATCTGCATTTATTTAGTTTCAAACAACACTTGTGCACAAAATATTGAGGTGCATATACACAGTTTAGGCTGGTAAAATGTATCGAATGCCGTATATTACGAACGTTTAGTTGATGTCGGTACTACTTTTCACTTGCCAAATGCAAGCTAGAATCTCCGATTAACTGTGCAGTTTAAAAGCTGAGATTGGCACGAGAGCATTTTTGATGACATTGAGCAGATATAACTGTAACATCATTTCATGTTTTTACGTTTTAGTTGTAAATTGTTGGAGATAAAAATGGTGGCCATTTCCATCTCTGTGGCAAGCATGCAGTGTTCCTTACTGTGCTTTGTCGTTAGCCTTCATTCTTAATCGTATTGTTCTGGCAGTTTGGATCGCCAAATGCAGCATGCATTTTTTTCGACAAAATGCCATTATCTTCTTACTTTTACATGCTTTCTGCCGTTAGCATGCTTTGCGTCTTGCCAGAATAATGCATCATTTTAAACAATCTGCTGAGTTAAAAAACAGAACATAAGTAAGCTACTTTGAAAGTTATGAAAATAATTGAAAGACAGGTGATCTGTTTATACTGACTGCTGTGCATTTTGATTTTAAATTCATACGTATTTGTGAAAAATACACGGCAAATGCAATTCTGAGCTTCATTTGGGATACAGAGTTAATTTTGTGATTTAACAAGCAGCTCAGATATGATGCGATTTTTAATATTTTGACTGCTGTAATTGTTATGTTGAATTTCTGCCACAATTTGTTTGATGTCTGGTAATTTGACGACGATAGGTCCTGTTAACAGATGCACAGACATTCATTTTTGCCATGTGGTTATGACGCTCTGATGCTGATATTATATGTAAGTCTAAAACTAGAATTATATACCTTTTTTTGTTGCATGTAGTAGTTACATTTCAATAAATGCAGATTTCAAGGGTAGTTCAGCTGTAGGCTTTTTATTGTCTAGTCAGGTATTTCATCTTTATGCAGAATTTTAGTTTCTGTTGTGTTGAACGTGAACATTGTCGATGCCAATAAAGTGACCGCTTGAAAGTGTACTGGGTGGTCCAAAAAAGTAAGCCCCACTTTTTTCCTGATGATTTTAATAGCACTAAATATGCTCAGTGTGAATTCAAGAATATGAAGTAATGTATAAAATAACGGAATATTTTAGTAATTGTTATGCTCATATGGTACAATTTGCATTGCACCCAATTTTAACCAAAAACTGCTTTTATTGGTGCATTTTTGGTGCAGTTTGATGAGAAACCAGTAATGGCTTACTTTCTGTTGGCCCACTCTGTGTATATTTTGAAATTTTTTATTGTGCTTTGCAGGCAACTTTGCTTGCAGTAGATTGTAGTTTGATTTAATGCGACTTGATGGTCTTTCACATGACTGCGTTCACTTACTTACTTAATACTTATCACCGAGATATTACTGATTTATACACTGTGAATGCCTGCTGTAATGAATAGCAAGAGCTTAACAGATTTGTTGACGTCGTACCATATTATTATCCTTTTCTTTTATTCCGTACATATTTTTGCATTGCAGAATGCAGTGGTGTATTTGTAGCGCCTTTATTTTGGCCCTCTCTGAAATGTTCTGAAAATTACTAACTATAAAATTGCTTAATTCTTTCTCAAAAGTCACATTCATTGGACACATATGAGTGAAATACGACATTTGAAATTTTGAAGGCCCCTTTCTAAAATTTATAAATACTCCACTGGCTGATTGACTGATTGATTGATTGATTAATTGATTGATTGATTGATTGGGTTCTGGCAGAGTGTTGTTTATTCAGTTTCGTTCGTTTTTTGCTTTTGTACACTTGTTTATCGTTTTGGCTTGGTTGCATGTTAGGAAGGGCAACAACAGCTTGTAAAAATAGCCTCTTTGTCAGTGTTTTCTTTTAACGTTTTGTGGCCTGGTCTAAGCAGTCCAGTTTAACGCAGTTAGTATATTTGCGTTTTGTACACACGATAAACTTTTGTTTCTCAGCTGCCATCTAGTGCCTGAAATGTAGAATATCACTCACTCGTTTTCAAACATTGGTGGTAATTGTTATATCAGCAGTAGCCGATTGATGCCATTCGACTGAAACTGGGATATGGAAATACTGTCTTAGGTCTTGGCGTATGGTTTGGATTTGAACAAGTCAGTTAGACGGTTTGGAAAGATAAACTGAGACGGTGTCATTGTAATGATGACTGATTGAATCAAACGTTGGGAATTAGAAGGAAGTAGAAGGGCGTTTAGTAGAGCGCATACCTCCCCCACCGATCTCGAGCTTTGACCTTGACCTTCCAAAATTTAATCACCTCGTCCACTATGGCCAAGGATATGACTGACCAAGCTTTTGTGACGATCGGACTTGAATTGGCGCGCTTTGGTTGTTGCTTGTTTAATAATTAGATTACTTACTGTTGCATTAAATTCTGTGGAGAGTTCACGTACAAAAAACATCTATTCTGCTTTTATTGCTTTTCAGTTTACTACACAGTGTTTCTTTTGCTCGTAATTTTGTGCCATAAGATCGGGATCACATGACATTCGGAAGATGTTTGTGTATATAGCGACAGAAGAGTGAGACGTCTTGCCTTACTTAAACTCTTAACTGTGGTTATATGACTAGGTAATTAGAGTTGATTTTTTTTCACAATTGTTGGCATTATTTTAACGGTTTTTGTACGGTAATCGGCTGTGACTGGACACTTGTAGGGATGTTTGAGTGGCGGTTTATTATTTTTTCGCCTATTTTTACTTTAATCGTTTTCAGCAGGATCTCTGTGTATGTGTTATTCAGTTTTGTATCGTTTGCACCGTTCCTCGCATGTGTATTTCCGTTGTCAGCGTTTCTAGATTCAGCGATTTTGCTGCGTCGTTATTCGGCTCGAAGCTAGGCTTCAGTCGAATATTGGATTCACTTTGGCGGAGTTCACGTGTTCGGCTATAACTCCGTCGAAAATGAACAGATTTGGATGAAATCTGGAGCTCTCTTGAATAGGCCTATATTGTCGAGGCCTGGCCCATTTTGGGCGCGATACGCGCAGTAGCGACAGAATTTCGTCGATCTATAATCAGTGCAGAGTTACGTAGGCCCGAAGTCGCTGTTTTTTAAACGACCCATTGCGGTAAAATTTTCAAAATTCTGTTCCGAAAGTTTTCATCGCGACACAGATCGACGTGTTGAGTGCAAAGTTCGTGAAATTTGGCCGACTGGAAATTGGTGAAATCACGCGTTGCTTACCTGACAAAAACATTTCGCCTGAGAGTCTAAATATGCCACAATTATTGTTAGACCGCATCACAGTACTTCTACGGCCTATGGTATTGTTACCGACCGAGTGGCGTGGTCTGTCTTTTGGTCTGTCTCACTAGTGAGCCCTGCAAAACGGCTGTAGCGATCGAGATGCCGTTTTCGTCGAGGACTCTAGGTGGGTCCAAGGAACCGCGTATTAGATATACCGTGTGCTTCGAGCTGAATACTGTATTGTGGGCATTCCACATGGAAGCAACCTAGTTACGTTTCTGTTTATACTACGCAGAGTTTTGAACGTTAAAAATAAAACCGAGTATCTCATGTGTATGTTTTTGTTTGAATCTGATAAACAGAGAGAGAGAGAGAGTGGCGTCGCTGAAGTTGCTAATTTACTTAACGTTGAAAACGCCAATTTTTCCGGTCTGCCTCCGGACAGTAACAAGTGGTCAAAGAATTTTTTGACGAAAGACCGTATCGCATGGGGGCGGATTTTTCTTGGGAGGCAATTTAATGTGACACCGTCCAGTTGGGAGCATTGCAGTCGGCTGTGGCAGTAGCGCTGTCGTGTCGTTATTCAGTATTGAGCGATCCTTTTGCTGCTTGCCGTTGTTGACAATCGAACGATTCTTTTTCTGCATGCACCACAGCAGGGACTCTCAACGCTTTTTAGTGGGCCAGACAGCCCCCGTCAACTGTTCCTTCCCTTTGACCCACATGATTCAACCC